>Ga0315284_10010515_pt1 | contig 13180 bp, 14 predicted proteins | sample YL17G09_16_MG_FD_203696 | JGI IMG/M metagenome (GOLD analysis project Ga0315284, IMG submission 203696) | Sediment microbial communities from Yellowstone Lake, YNP, Wyoming, USA - YL17G09_16 | ecosystem: Environmental > Aquatic > Freshwater > Lake > Sediment | place: USA: Wyoming | collected...
GTGTTTGCGGGGATGTGGTGATAAAATTACGCGTGGTTTTGGGTTCGTTTCCGCAGAGAAACTTTTTACGAATCGAAAGGGGGTGATTTTTATGTGCAGCCAGTCAACACGCAGTATTACGCGTATCGATGTAATTGCCATCATAGTTATTGTTTTGATATTAGTAACCGTATTTTTCGTTGTATTCAGGCCTTCCGAGATATATTACGGCTCGCTGCCCGACATAGGTTGTAAGAACAACCTGAAGGCGTTTGACACGGCGCTGGCTTTGTACAGGAACGAATGGAACCAGCAACTTCCTCCATACAGCGGCGTGAAGTTTGTCGCTATCCTGTATAGGTGCGGTTATCTGACCGAGAAGCAGTATTTCCTGTGCCCGTCCAAGGGAGGCGACGAGTGGGTCGAAACCGGCCCGAACAAGACTTCGTGGAAGTTTGAGAAACCCGTGCTCGGCGAAGAGTATTCGAAAAACTGGAATCCCAAATTTGAGCCGTGGGAGATTTCGTACGCCGGTCGCAGGAATGATTCCAATGATGCAGGCGGGAAGTTTTGCCTTATTCCAAATAATACCGATCCCACGCCGATTATCTCCGACAGCACCCTGAACCACAAGGGCGAGAACGACGCAAAGTACGGTCCGCATGGCGACCGGAGAGGAGAGGTGAACGTCCTGCTCACCAACGGCAGTATTGTCAGGCTTAAAGGCGTCGCGGTGGGGAAGCATTATCCGGACCTGCAAATGGACCTTGAGTGCCTTTCCAACGAGTAGCGCGTTACGCGGAAACGAACCGGCGGCGGCTTCAAACGAGGCCGCCGCTTTTTTGTGGTCTGGCCTCCGCGGCCGGGACAAACAACACAGCCGAGGGCGGCTGTGCTACACGGGCGGTTTCCGCGTTCCTTGACAGTTTTCGCGGTACGTGATAAAATCTGGTCGAAAAGTCGCCTTTCCCGCTGAATCCGAGGGAACGGCGGCTAATACTTTCGCCGCTTTCTGCCGATAGACTCAGAGAAAAGCATGTACGAACTGGTTGTCAGCGATTACTTCTCCGCGGCCCACGACCTGCGCGGTTACAAGGGCAAATGCGAATCCCTCCACGGCCACAACTGGAAGGTGGAGGTTACGGTCGCGTCGGAGAAACTGGATTCGCTGGGCATGGTCGTGGATTTCACGGACATGAAGAAGGCGCTCGCGGAGGCGCTTGAACGCTACGACCACTGCTACCTGAACGAAACGGAAGATTTCAAGGAACTGAATCCCACGACGGAAAACCTTGCGCGGCGCATATTCGAGCGCCTCAGCGGCGGCCTGCCGAAGCACGTGAAGATGCGCAGCGTCGCGGTGTGGGAGTCGGAGTCCTGCTTTGCAAAATACACGGGGCCGTGAGACCACGTGTCTTGTCGGACGAGTCTGACCGGAACATTCTACAGGATTGCCATGGTTTGCCAGGTATGCAACAAAAAGAAAGCCACCGTCCGCGTCAACGAGATACAGCAGGACGGTTCGCACAAGCAGATACATCTGTGCGATGAGTGCGCCAAGCAGTACGGCGTGTCGCTGAAGTTCTCGTTCAACGAACTGCTGGGCAACCTCATCGGCAGCCAGTTGGGCGAGCCGAAGAAGGGCAGCAAACTGAAATGCCCCAACTGCGGCCTGGCGTACGACGAGTTCAAGAACGTCGGCAGGCTCGGCTGCGCCAAGGACTACGAGGTCTTCAAGCGGAACTTGGATCCGCTGCTGGAAAAAATACAGAGCGGCCTTCAGCACGTCGGCAAGGTCCCGGCGAACATCGGCGAGCGGGTGCACCGCCAGCAGGAACTCAACCGCCTGATGCGCGAACTGGAAGTCGCGGTCAGCCGCGAGGAATACGAGAAGGCCGCCGAACTGCGCGACGCAATCCACAAGATGCGCGAGGAGTAGCGCCCCCATGACAGAGCAAAACCAGACAAAGACGGGCGAGTGGCTCCGGGGCGAAGGCCCGGAAAACGACATCGTCATCAGCAGCCGCATAAGGCTGGCGAGGAACATCGCCGGCTTCCTGTTCCTTTACAAGGCCGGCATCGACGAGCGCAAGCGCATCAACGACCTCCTCAGCGAAAACATCCGAAAGGCGGACATCGCGAAGGACATGATGTATTACAATCTTGAATCCGCCAACATGATTGACCGGACGCTGCTCGTCGAGCGCCACCTTATAAGCAGGGAACACGCCGAAGCCCAAGGGCCGCGCGGCGTCGCAATCGGGCGGGACGAGGCGCTCAGCATCATGGTCAACGAGGAGGACCACCTGCGCATCCAGGTGCTGCAATCCGGCTTCATCCTGAAGGACCTTTGGAAGAGGATAAGCGAGGTCGACGACAAACTGAGCGCGCACATCGACTACGCGTTCCACCCGCAGTACGGCTACCTGACCGCCTGCCCGACCAACGTCGGCACGGGAATAAGGGTCTCCGTCATGCTGCACCTCCCCGCGCTGGAATGGACTAAGCAGTTGCGCAAAGTCTTCAAGGCCGTCAGCAAGATGAACCTCGCCGTGCGCGGCCTGTACGGCGAAGGCACGCAGGCCTCAGGCGATTTCTACCAGGTTTCAAACCAGATTTCGCTCGGCAAGACTGAGGAGGAAATCATCAGCACCGTCGAGAGCGTCGTGAAGCAGATTATCCGCTACGAGCGCCAGGTGCGCCAGGCTCTTCTCACCGACAGCCGCAGCAACCTCGAAGACCGCGTGTGGCGCGCATACGGCATGCTGAAGAACTGCCGCATCATCTCCTCCGAGGAGACGATGGATCTTTTGAGCAGCGTGCGGATGGGCGTGAACCTGGGCCTCATCGAAGACCTCAACATCGGCACGGTGAACGAACTGTTCATCGAGACTCAGCCGGCCCACCTGCAGAAGCGCGAAGGCCGCGAGATAGACACCGCCCAGCGCGACAAGGCGCGGGCGCAACTCATCCGAGCCAGGCTCGTCAACTAGGTCAAAGGTCAAAGCAGGCTTGAGGTTTACCCGCCTCCGGCGGGAAGTGAGGCCCCGATAAGTCGGGACGCCGCAAGGCGTCGCTTGAGACTTGAGGCTTTGGCCTTTCAGCAGTCTTCCCCCATCTTTATCTATCATCTCTCATCTATCATCTTCACATCATTGTCTTCAAGGAATCGGAATGATATACTTCTCATGGTTTCATCCATGAGTCATCCGAGGAGAGAAATGCCCGCGCCAAGAACAGTCTTCGCATGCACGGAGTGCGGCGCTCAAAGCCCGCGATGGGTCGGCCGCTGCCCTGAATGCGGCAACTGGAACACAATGGTCGAGGAGGCCGTGGCCGTTGCGGGCCGCTCGCAGCGGACGGCGTCCTCCAACCCGCCGGAACCCATCACCGGAATATCGAGCGCGAGCGAAGCGCGGCTCTCCACCGGCATCGCCGAACTTGACCGGCTTGTGGGCGGCGGACTTGCGCCCGGAATGGCGACGCTTGTGGGCGGCGATCCCGGCATAGGCAAGTCCACGCTCATGCTCCAGATGACGCACCGGCTGGCGGCCGGCGGACGCCGCTGCCTGTACGTTACCGGCGAGGAGTCGCCGCGCCAGATAAAACTCCGCGCCGAGCGCCTCGGCTGCCAGCACGAGAACCTGCTTGTCCTCGCGGAGACCGACGCGGAAGCGGTTTCGGCGTACGTTGAGCAGGCCAAGCCCGCGCTTATGGTGGTTGATTCCATTCAGACGATGCGGCGCGATGATTTGCCCGGGACGCCCGGCACGGTTACGCAGGTGCGGGAGTGCGCAGCGACGCTGATTAAGTTATCGAAGAGCATCGAGATGCCCCTTTTCCTGGTGGGGCACATAACCAAGTCCGGCGCGATTGCCGGGCCGAAGGTCCTCGAACACATGGTCGATTGCGTCCTTTACTTCGAGGGCGACCATCTGAATGCGTACAGGATACTGCGCGCGATGAAGAACCGCTTCGGGCCGACAAATGAAATCGCGGTTTTCGAAATGACGTCGGCGGGCCTCGTGGAAGTCGCCAATCCTTCGGCGGCATTTCTGCCTGCTGAGGGAAAGGACGTCTCTTCCGGCACTGCGGTCATCGCCGCATCCGAAGGCACGCGCGCGCTCCTTGTGGAAATCCAGGCGCTCACCGCGCGGACGCCGTTCGGCTCTCCCGCGCGCCGCGTTACGGGCGTGGATTTCAACAGGGTTTCGATGCTCCTTGCCGTTCTCGACAGGCGCGTGGGAATGCGGCTTGACAGCGCGGACGTATTCGTGAACGCCGTGGGCGGAATACAAGTGGACGAGCCCGCGGCGGACCTTGGGATAGCGCTGGCGGTGGCGAGCAGCCTGCGTGACAAGCCGCTTCCCACGGACGCGGTCTTCATCGCGGAGGTCGGGCTGGGCGGCGAGTTGCGGGCGGTCCCCGCTATTGAGGCGCGGCTGCGCGAGGCGGAGAAACTGGGATTCAAGGCCGCATACGTCGCGCATTCGAGTTCACTCAAGGCTTTGCAGAAGGGGAGCATGCGGCTTTTGCCGTTTGGGACGCTGGCCGAGGTCATCGCCTCCGTTTTAGGAAAATGAGCACACAAGAACAGACAACCGAATACTCTCCGTCCGATGCGGCGCCGGCGCTGTGGCCGGCGCAGCAGCGGACGGCGCTGGTGACGATGGGTCGGTTTGTCGTGATGTTCGCGGCGATGTTCGTGATTGGCGTTGCGCGGTGGCTTGCGCCTTCGCCCACGGGCGTCGGCACGCACACGCAACTTTTCCTGCCGCCGTGCGGTTTCAAGACCATTACCGGACTGCCGTGTCCGTCATGCGGCATGACAACGGCATTCGCTTACATGGCGCATTTGCAACTTGCGCGGGGTTTCAGCGCGCAACCTTTCGGCGCGGCGCTTTTTCTCGCCGTCGTTGCGACTGCGTTGGCGGCGCTCTACAGCGCGGTCTTCGACAAGAGCCTGACGGCGATTGCATCACGTGTTTTCACCTGGCGCAGGGGAGTCTTCATTGCGGTGGCGTTTGCGCTTGTCTGGCTGGTTCAAATCGTCAGGACCCTTGCCGCCCGCTGAACTCAAGTCTGCCTTTTCCGCATACAGTACCAACACGACCCGCCTACAAAGTCGGCACCCGTAAAGTCGTAGGCGAGACTGTATGAGCCATTACATATTATGTCGTAAGGGGTTATGGGCGGGAACGCCTTTCCTGTCAACGGCATGCTTTCTGCGTTATTAGTTCTGACCGTGCGGGTATTTACCGGACATCCCAAAAGATGCTGGAATCTCCTCTACACTTACACTGCCACATACCCGCGCGGTTTTTTTATGACCATTGGTCGTGGCATATCGCTGACGCGTTTTGTCATAAATTGTGTGGCGTTTTTCCCCAAATGCGAATTTTGCATCAAGAAATTGTTTTGCGCTCTTGACACCTCCCAATCATGTTGTATACTTCGTTTTGACAATACGGCATAGTGCATGAACAGAGCCCGAGAAAGGCAAACCACTCGAAAGAGTGGGACGCAAAGCAAAAGGGCCTAACCCTTCCTGATGCGTCGATGTGAGACGTGTCTTTGGAAAGCATGGCAGCCTGTTACCGAAAGCATCTGTTCTCATCGAAATGATGACCTCGTGCTTTTGGGCAAGGCGCGAGGTTTTTCTTTTGTCCTGATTTCGGGGGTGGCGGTCGAAAGAAGGCGCACAAATGAAGTTTCACAGGAACAACTCAGCATCTCCATTGCCGCGCCGGCTGCGGACGCGCAGCCTGGCCGGTTTGAGGGCGAGGTAGCAAAATGGGACTCATAAGAAGACTTCAAAAACGCGACGAAAAGCCCGAGGCGGCCAAGGGTCGGAAAGCCGGTGGCGAGCAGCCCCGGCCCACGACGCGCCTTTTCCGCAAATGGGACGCCCCCCTTCAGCCGGAACAGGAGAAGGAACGCGACGACCCCGGAGCAGAGCCGCCTTGCTGGGATTGATGATTGTGGTTGTGCACCCGCGTGGTCCTGACAAGCCAGTGACGCGCGGGGGGTGCGGGAGATGGCGCATTGACTTTGATGCCACCTCCTGACCGGGGGACGGGAACGGTTGGCCCGCGGCCGGCAACAAGCCGACTTTGGCCTGTGTGCTGCCTTGACAATCAGACGTGTTTGGCACTGGGGAGAGCGGCACGCGCTCTTGGGCAACCTTTGGGTTGCCGGCCTGCGGGGTCTTTTGCGAACAGCGCCGGAAGGACGGCGACATGCGCCGGGCGGCATTCACTTCGGTGGGCGCCGCCCGGCCCTTTTTGTTTCAACGCCTATCTTTTGTTCATGTGATACTCGCGGACCTGCGCGAGGAAGCGCTGGTAGCCCTCCGAGCGGTAGTCCGCGTACGTCCACGGCCACGCCTCCCACCTGCCGTGCTTCCAGTACAATGTTACCTCGCCGTAAATCCCGTCGCGCAGATAGAGCCGGTGCGCCTGGTCCTTCACCGTCGCGAGGACGAGTTTCCCCGCATCAATGTAGCCCGGATCAAGGTTGATTGGCCGCGCCACGCCGCGCGGGTGTTGCGACGCGATGTCCAGTTCGATTTGGTTCGCGCGGTTTTTTATCGCGGCGATTTCGTCCGGCCTTATCATCCGCTCGAACGCCAGGAACTTCCTCTTTATCCCCTCGCCCATCTCGCCTTCGTAGTAATGCGTGAAGTCGAAATCGAAGATTTCGCTGCGCAGTGCGACCGGCCCGAACTCGCGCGCGAGGATTTCCTCCGCCGCGTCGAACAGTTCCGGGAACGCGCTCAGCATTCCGACGACGAGCGTTGCGGGTTGTGGAGGACGTGTTTCGCCCATGTTAGATATTAGACAACGGACTACGGACAATGGATTATGGATCGTAAACTATGGCCAACAGATTTTTTGTATCCAATGTCCATTGTCCATAATCCGCAATCCTAAAACGGGAACAGGACCATGCTGTCCATGATGCGCTTCACGGCGTCCGCGTCCAGGCGGTATCCGCCGGCGGACTTCGCGAGAATGCCGAGTTGATTCACGTGCTGCTCCACGTCGTCCGGCGATATCGCCTTGTTCAGGCAGGCGCCGAGCGCCGCGGCGAGTTGCGCGATGTCGAACGTCTCCGGCAGAAGTTCAAAGACCGCCGGAGTGTGGCGCACGCGGAAGCGGACGCGCTCCAGCAGCATGGCGAGTATCGTGTCGTGGTCGAAGGCCATCCGCGGCGGCTTGTGCGCGGGGAACCAGCGCGCGTCGCTGGCGTCGTCGCCCGCCTTCACGGCGCAGTCCTCAAGCCGCACCAGCCCGTAATGCACCACCGCGATGATTCGCGTGCGCGGGTCGCGGAAAGGATCGCCGAAGGTCTGCAACTGCTCGATGCGCGCGCCGGTTACGCCGGTCTCCTCCCGCAGTTCGCGCAGCGCGGCCTCCTCGAGATTTTCCTTCATGTTCACGAATCCGCCCGGCAGCGCCCACATCCCCTCGAAGGGATAGTTGCCGCGCTTGATGAGCAGGGACTGGAGGATGCCGTCCTTCAGCGCCAGCAGCGCAACGTCCACCGTTACCGCGGGCCGTTCGTATTCGTATGTGTAACTCATGCGTCAGCGCGAAAAGGGATTGCCGGGATTTCAGCGCCAGCCCTGGGCGATCGGGATGCGCCGTCCGACGCCGAAGGCCTTTGACGTAACGCGCAGGCACGGCGCGGCCTGCATCCGCTTGTATTCGTTGCGGTCCACCATGCGGAGTATTTTTTCCACGAGCCGCGCATCGTGGCCCATCGCCACGATCTCGTCGTGCTCCATGTTTTCCTCCACGTACATCTTGAGGATGGGGTCGAGGATTTCGTACGGCGGCAGAGTTTCCTGGTCGGTCTGGTTCTGGCGCAGTTCCGCCGAGGGCGGCTTGGTCAGCGAGTTTGCGGGGATGACCTCTTTGTCCCGGTTGAGGTATCGCGCGATTTCATACACCATCGTTTTGGGCACGTCGCCTATGACCGCGAGGCCCCCGCTCATGTCGCCGTAAAGCGTGCAGTAGCCGACGGCGAGTTCGCTCTTGTTGCCGGTGGTCAGCAGGAGATGTCCGAACTTGTTGGAGATGGCCATGAGTGTGTTTCCGCGGATGCGGGCCTGTATGTTTTCCTCGGTGATGTCCGCTTCCCTGCCCTTGAAGATTTCCGCGGTGGATTCAAGGTACGCCCTGAAAATCGGCTCGATGGGCACCGTCCGCAGTCCGATGCCGAGGTTCTTGGCGAGCGCGGCGGCGTCGGACTTGCTGTGCTCGCTGGAATAGCGCGAGGGCATTGAAACGCCGAGCACATTTTCCGCGCCTAGCGCATCCGTCGCGATTTTCGCGACGAGCGCGGAATCTATCCCGCCGCTCAGCCCGATGACCGCCTTGCGGAAGCCGCACTTGCCCATGTAATCGCGCGTCCCCATCACCAGCGCCTCATACACCATAGCGGTCTCGTTTTCCGGGGCGGGGCGCATGGGGCCGGAAGCGGCTACGGTGTCGAAGACGATGAAGTCCTCCTCGAAATATTTCGCCCGCGCGGCGACATCCCCCTTCGAGTTGAAGCACTTGCTCCCGCCCTCGAACAGGAGGCTCGTGTTCCCGCCGACCTGGTTGACCGCGATGACGGGGAGTTTGTGCCTGCGGGCGGCGTTGGAGAGGATGCGTTCCTTGAGCAGCGGCCGGCCCACGGCGTAGGGCGATGCGGCGATGTTGATGATTATTTCCGCGCCTTGATTTACTAAATCTTCGACGGGGTCGCGCGAGTAAAGCGGATGCGACCAGAAGGTGCGGTCGTTCCAAATGTCCTCGCAAATGCTCAGCCCGATTTTCTTTCCGGCGAATTCGACCGGCGCAACGGAGGCGGACGGCTCAAAGTAGCGCCTCTCGTCGAAGACATCGTAGGTCGGCAGGAGCGACTTGTGCACGACGGCGGAGATCTTGCCGCCGTGGCAGAGCGCGGCGCTGTTGTGAAGCGGCTTGCCGCTGGGGGCCTTGTTCTCCGAGACGTAGCCGCAGATTACCGCGATGTGCGCGCTTGCGCGGGCGATTTCCTCCATCTTTTCGAGGACCGCCGCCACGAACGCCTTTTTCTCCACGAGGTCCAGCGGTGGATAGCCGAGGAGCGCCATTTCCGGGAAGACAACGAGGTCCGCGCGTTCCTCAAGCGCGCGCCTGACGAAGGCAAGGATCTTGTGCGTGTTATTGTCGAGGTCGCCAACCCTCGGATTTATTTGTGCGAGTGCGATTTTCATCTTGTTATCTCGTCGGTGGCGGCGAATTTTATCCCCGCGCGCCGCATCGATTCCAGCGCCTTCTTCCCGGCGTCCGGCGCGACGGCGGCGATGGCGTCAGTCACGACGGTGACCGCGAAGCCGCGTTGCGCAAGGCCTTCCGCGATGATTTTCACGCAGTAATCCGTGGCGACGCCGAAAACCACGAACGTATCGTACCCTTCGCGCCTGACGTATTCAAGGAAGTTGGGATTGTCGAAGAGGTGGAGCGTCGGCTTCTCGAAAATCATCTGCGTTCCAGCCGGGACTTTCGCCGGGAGCGAGTCTCGCTTGTACGGGATGACTTTCGCGCCGGGCAGGAGCGTCTCGCTGATTTTCCGCTGGCCGGGTGACCCGATGACGCAATGCGCCGGGAAATCCTTGAATTCCGGGTCGTCAGGCGCGTGCGCGTCCATCGTTGAGAGGAGCGGGATGCCTTTCTCGACGGCGTATTTGAAGAGGCGCTTGAGATTGCCGACGATTTTTTCCGCGCCGGTTACGTAAAGCGTGCCGCCGGGGCGCATGAAATCGTGCTGGGTGTCGATGTCGAGAAACGCCTTTCTTGCCATCTTTTGCTCCCGCCGGGCATGGATAAAGTCGCAAAACCGCTATTGACTTTAACGTTCAAAACCGATAACAGTTGTGAATATACGATTGCACTTCCGTATGTCAAGGCAAAAGAGTGTCGATGAGTGTCGGCCATGCATAGTTTGAGAACAGCGATATTTGCTTTGGTTGCATTCGGGCTGGGGTGGGCGGTTTCATGGATTGTTACGCCCTTGCTCACGGCCTTGCACGGCACGGCCGTCGAATTATCCCCTCAGTTTGTTGTTCTTTCCAGTTTCCTTGCTCTGCTGGGAGCGCTTATTGTCGCGCTTATCTTCAGCGGCAGGCGTGTCAACCTTCTCCTTCCCGTAGGATGCGTGTTCCTGCTGGGAAACGGCATGGGTGCGTTTCGCACGCTTCTCCGGCCCAGGACAGGCGCGGTCCCCATTCTGCCCGTGAGTGAGGCATTCGGTCAAATCCTTCCACGCCTGCTGGACCAGTGGCCTCTAAAACTGGTATTCATTCTGTGCGCGGCGGCGTTGTGCGCCGCGTACCTGCTGATGCGGCGGGGACTGGAAGGCGGACGGCCCGGAAGAAGAATCGCGTTGTTCCTCTGCATTGTTCTCGCCATCGGGCTTTGCACTTTCTTTGCGCGTGACGCGATAGGGACTGAGACATATAAGAAAGGAAAGGATGGAGACACAGCCCAGTTTTACATCGTAGCCGCCGACATTACTGACGCGAGGTTATTCCTGCGGGCCTACGAACAAGAACGCGAGTATCTGCACAAACAACAAACAATGCATGTCTGGTCGAACATGCCAGGAAAGACACTCCTTTATTATGTGTTTTTGAAGACGGGTTGGGGATTTGCGGAGGTTGGCGCCATCAACATCGTGCTGTGCGCGCTGACGGTTTTGCCGCTGTTTTTCGTGGTGCGCAGGCTTGTTTCAACGAATGCGGCGGCGGGCGCGGCAGCGCTGTTCTTCCTGTTCCCCGGCTTGCCGGGCGCTTTTCCAGCCCTCAACGCGGCGACGGCGTTTTTCGCGATGCTCGGGTTGTGGCTTGTGTTGATTTGCCTCGACAAAAAAGACCCGGTCATCGGCGTGTGCGCGGGGCTGTATCTGGCGCTGCTGTATTTTTATGAGCCGATGCCTTTCGTGCTGGCGCTGTTCCTGATCCCATACATCTGGCGCGCGTTCAAGGCGGACGCGGCGGGGACAGCCGGCGTGCTCTCCGGGATTGTAATCGGCTTTGTGCTTGTTTTTGTTGCCTTGTACCTCTGGTCAGGCGTTTCAATTATTAAGATAACGGGCGATACGATTGACCGCGGGGTGCGTTTCAATGAAGAGTTTAACAGGGCCTACCTTCCTCACGTTTTCGGCAACCTGGTTGAAATCGGCGGCACCGTTGGCTGGGCTGTCCTTTTGCTGTTGGGGTTTGGCGCGGCGCAGAGCGTGCGGGATATTTTCCGCCGCGGAGAGCGGCCGCTGAGGATGCTCTTCAGCGAGACGCCCGCGCGCGCGGCGGTCTGCGTGTTCTCGTTTTCGCTGATGCTGATTGCCCTAGATTTGTCCGGCGCAAACCGCGCGGAGGTGAGCCGCCTGTGGATATTCCTGATGCCGCTCATCGGCGCGTGCGCGCTGTGGGCGGCGGAAAGGCTGAAATTGAAAAACTACATGCCGCTGCTGTGCGCTCTTCTTTGCGCGGACGGAATTCTGATGCACGCCCAGATGCTGCTGTGGCCATTCTAACGGCGGCTCACTCGTACTGCTTTCTCACCTTTTCCAGCAACTTCTTCAGGCCACCGCTGTAAGAGACGGGGTAGGCGTCCGCGCCCTCGAAACGCTTGAACCGCGCCGGGAGTCTTGCCAACTGCTCCTTTGCGCGGCGCTGGATTTCGCGGATGTCCGAGAGTTTCGCGAGCAGTCCGCCGCGTCCGATTATTTTCTTGATGAGCGGCTCACCCTTCATTTTTTCGCCGTGCAGGCAGATTACGTCGCGCAGGAAGTTGCCGCGCCTGTCGCAAATCCTTCGGACCTGTTTTGCGCCCGGGCAGGTGGCCTTGTCCTCGCTGAACTTCGCCTTGTAAAAGGTCCCGCCGTTCTTCCTCTCTTCGACAAGTTTATAGACGCACTGCAGCGCCGGTTCGTCGCGGGAGACGACCATTTCCGTTCCGACGCCGAAGATATCCACCGGCGCGCCGCGTTTGAGCAGGTCGCAAATCTTATACTCGTTCAAATCGCCGCTGGCGACGATGCGCGCGTTTTTGAGTCCGGCTTTGTCGAGGATGCGGCGGACCATCTTGCTTTGCGCGGCGATGTCGCCGCTGTCGAGCCTCACGCCGCGGAGCAGCCGCCCGACACGCGTCGCATTGCGCGCGCCTTTTTCCACGTCGTAGGTGTCGATGAGCAGGATCGTGGTTTCTGGGAAGACCTTGTAATATTTCTGAAATGATTCGAGTTCCGTGTCGAAGGCCATAACCCACGAATGCGCGGCGGTGCCGTGGACGGGGATGTTGTAGCGCCAGCCGGCGTACACGTTGGATGTTCCGGCGCAGCCGCCGATGAAACTCGCGCGCGCGGCGCTCACTCCCGCGCCCGGGCCGTGTGCGCGCCGCAGCCCGAAGTCGGAGACCGGCCTCTCCACTCCGCCGTGGTTTGCGGCCTGGACGATGCGGGACGCCTTCGTCGCCACCGTTGTCTGGTAGTTGATTATCGAAAGGAGCGTGGTCTCGACCATCTGCGCCTCGATTATCGGCGCGGTAACCCTGAGCAGCGGCTCGCCCGCGAAAACGGCCGTGCCTTCGGGGATGGCCCAGAGGTCGCCGGTGAATTTGAGTCTGCCAAGGAACTTGAAGAAATCGTCGCCGACGTGCTTGAAGTTCTCCAGTCTGCGCAAGTACGCGGTGACGTCTGGCGTGAAGGAGAGGTCGGCCAGATAGTTCACCGCGTCCTCCAGTCCGCAGGCTACGAGGTAGGAGCGGCGCGGCGGGAGATTGCGGACCCATAGTTCGAACGTCGCCGTGTAGTCCATGCGATTTTCGAAGTAGGCCGCGGCCATCGTCAGTTCGTAGAGGTCCGTTACGGCGGGCAGGTACCTGTCCGGGGGAAGGATTGCGGCTGGTTTCTTTGCCATTTGAAATTCCCTGAAAAACGGTTCAGTTGTTCAGGAGTTAGATATAATGTTGCGGGTGTCAAGTCAAGAAAAATCACGCTCTTGTGCACTGATGTGCTGAATTACGCACGTTGCAAATTTCACAGCCGCCCCGACATTCCTCATGTATTTGCAGATGAAAGGTCGGGGCTGTGATTCATTCACCTTGGTTTCCCGCACTCGAGGGCGGGTGCGCTCCATTACTTCTGCCTTCCGCCTTTATCCTTACCT
>Ga0315284_10010516_pt1 | contig 13179 bp, 10 predicted proteins | sample YL17G09_16_MG_FD_203696 | JGI IMG/M metagenome (GOLD analysis project Ga0315284, IMG submission 203696) | Sediment microbial communities from Yellowstone Lake, YNP, Wyoming, USA - YL17G09_16 | ecosystem: Environmental > Aquatic > Freshwater > Lake > Sediment | place: USA: Wyoming | collected...
TGGGCTACGTGAAGACGGCGCACAGCGAGGTCGGCACCGCGCTGGAAATCGAAATCCTCGGGCAGCGCAGGCGCGCCACGGTGCTGGTCGAGTCGCCGCTCGACCCCGACAACAAGAAACTGCGTGCCTGACCGCGCGGGCAACGCCGGCTGGCACACGCCGCAGCCCGGCGCGTATTTCCTGGGCATCGACACTGGCGGCACCTTCACCGATGCCGTGCTGCTCGACGCGCGGCGCGTGGTGGTGGCCGCCGCCAAGAGCCTGACCACGCGCTTCGACCTGGGCCTGGGTATCGCGGCGTCGCTGGCGCAATTGCCGGCGCCGCTGCTCGACCGCGTGAGCCTGGTGTCGTTGTCGACGACGCTGACCACCAACTCGGTGGTCGAAGGCCGCGGTGCGCCGGTGTGCGCCTTGCTCGCCGGCTACGACGACGGCCAGCTCGAGGCCAGCAAGCTCGTCGCCTTGCTGGGGGCCGACGCGGTGGTGCAGCTCGCCGGTGGCCACGATGCGATGGGCAACCCGACGCACGATCTCGACGAGGCCGCGGCGCGCGTGGCCATCCTGGCGCAGGCGCCGCGCGTCTCGGCCTTCGCGATCTCGGCCACCTTCAGCGTGCGCAATCCGGCGCACGAGATCCAGCTGCGTGCCTGGGTGCGCGAGCTGACGCAGCGCCCGGTCAGCTGCGGGCACGAGCTGTCGTCGAGCCTGGGCGCGCCGCGCCGGGCGATGACGGCCGCCCTCAACGCACGCATGATTCCCTACGTCCACACGCTGATCGAGTCGGTGCAGGCCACGCTGGCCGCGCGCGGCATCGACGCGCCGCTGATGGTGGTGCGCGGCGACGGCAGCGTGGTCAACGCCGCCAGCGCGCTGCAGCAGCCGGTGACCACGGTGCTGTCGGGGCCGGCGGCCAGCGTGATCGGCGCCTGCGCCTTGAGCGGGCGCCGCCGGGCGCTGGTGGCCGACATGGGCGGCACCACCACCGACATCGCCGTGGTGCGCGACGGCCAGCCCGCGCTCGCCAGCGACGGCGCCTTGATCGGCGACTGGCGGCCGATGGTCGAAGCGGTGAAGGTGCTCGCCATCGGGCTGGGCGGCGACAGCGAGGTGCGCTACGGCGGCGCGCAGGGCATCCGGATCGGACCGCGCCGCGTGATCCCGTTGAGTCTGCTGGTCCATGAGCACCCGGCCTTGATCGAGGTGCTGCGTCGGCAGGGCCACGAGGCGCCGCACGCCGCGCAGGCGCGCTTCGCCTTGCGCTGGCAGGCCGACGATGTGGCCCTGGCCCGCTTGGCGGCCGATGAGCGCACCGCCTGGGAGCGCCTGGGCGCGGGCCCGATCGACATGGAGCGCGCGGGCCGCGACGAGCGCGCGCTCGCGCGTTGCCTGGCGCGGCTCGAGCGCAAGGGCCTCGCGATCTTCAGCGGCATGACGCCCACCGACGCCGCGCATGTGCTGGGCCTGTCGTCGCACTGGAGCCGCGAGGCCGCCGAACTCGGCGCGATCGTCTGGGCCCGCCAGATGCGTCACCTGTATGGAGTTGGCCGCTGGGCGTTGGGCGATGCCGTGGCGCCAAGCGAGCAGATCATGGCCACGGTCATCGAGTCCATCCGCGTCAAGCTGATCGAGGCCGGTCTCAACGACGCCGACCGCCTGCAGAACCGGCAGGCCGATGCCATCGCGCGCCTGATCGGCGATCTGGCGGCACCGCAGCCGGGCGGTGCGGCCGCCTTCGAGTTGCGCTTTGCGCAGGACCTGCCGCTGGTGGCCGTGGGCGCGCCCGCGGCCAGCTACTACCCGGCGGTGGCGCGCGCGCTCGGCCTGGAACTGGTGCTGCCGGCGCACGGCGATGTGGCCAACGCGGTCGGTGCTGCACTCGGACAGGTGGTACAGCGCGTGCACATGACGGTGTCGCAGGCCGGGCGCGGCGTCTACCGCGTCTTTGCGCCCGAAGGCCCCGAGCAATTCAACGAGCTGGCGCAGGCCCTGGCGCGCTGCGGCGAACTGGCCACGATGGCTGCGCACAGGTTGGCGCGCGAAGCCGGCGCGGCGCAGGTGCAGGTCGAGTGCACGCAGCGCGACAACCGCGTCAGCGACGACATCGATGGCGACGTCTTCTTCGAGGCCACCGTCACTGCCACGGCGCGCGGCGTGCCGCGCACGCGGATCGTGGCAACGGCGTGATCTTGGCGCTGCTGAATCAGCCCAGGCGCAGCGCGATCACGCCGGCGACGATCACCCCCGTGCCCACCGCGCGCTGCATCCCGAAGCGCTCCTTCAACACCCACGTGCCGAGCAGCGCCGCGAACAGCACCGAGGTCTCGCGCAGCGCCGCCACGCTGGCAATGGGTGCGACCGTCATGGCCCACAGCGCAATCGCATAGGAGCCGATCGACGCCGTGCCACCAAGCGCGGCCAGCGGCCAGCGGCGTCGCGCGTAGGCCAGGATGGCCTGCCGGCCGGCCGCGCTGCGACGGAAGTAGACCAGTGCCGGGTACGGCAGTCCGTCGAGCACGAACAGCAGCGTCACATAGGCCGCCGCAGCATGGCCCGCTGCCGCCGTCACGCGCACGCCCCGGCCATCGACAAAGGTGTAGACCGCGATGATCAGCGCGTTGGCAAAGGCGTACGCCAGTGCCTTGCGGTGGTGCAAGGTTTCCCCCGGGTGAGCCAGGCCGACCAATGCGACGCCGAGCGTGATGCCGACGATGCCGGCCCAGGCCGCCGCGCTGGGCGCTTCGCCGAGCACCGCCGAGCTGCCCAGCGCCACCAGCAGCGGTGCGAAGCCGCGCATGATCGGGTAGGTCAACCCCAGCTCCCCATGCTGATAGGCCCCGGCCAGCGCGACGTAGTAGCCGATGTGGATGACCAGCGACGCGGCGATGAAGGGCAGCGCGACGGCCGGCGGCAGGCCGACGACCAGCAGCAGCGGCAGCGCCACCACGGCCCCGAGGAAGTGCACCAGCGCGGTGTCGAGCTCCTTGTCGCCGCTGGACTTGACCAGCGCGTTCCAGCCCGCGTGCAGCACGGCTCCGGCCAGCACCGCCAGCATCACCGGCCACGTCAGGGCCAATGTGGCCCCCTTCGGCGGTGCGCGCCAGCCCCCCCGCGGGGGAGCGAGCACCTGGGGAGTGGCCCGGCGGCGCTCACGCCGTCGGCTCGTCGGCGTCGTGCGGCGCCAGCACCGAGTGGCGCAGTCGCGTCTGCGACAGCGCGCCGGCTGAATCGAGGATCGGGTAGGCGATCGAGCAGATGTGCGAGTTGATGCGCCGCAGGTCGCTGATCAGGTCCAGATGCAGCGAACTGGTTTCGATGCTCTGCGCGGTGTTGTCCTGCAAGCGGGTGAGGTGGCTGGCGGCGTACTCGCGTTCCAGGTCGCGAAATCGCGCCTTCTCCTCCAGCAGCTTGCGCGCGTCGCGCACATGACCATCGAGGAACACGCTCATGCCCAGCCGCAGGTTGGCGGTCAGGCGCTCGTGCAGGTGGCAGATCTCGCCCATGCCGGCGTCGGAGAAGCGGCGGTTGGGCCGGATCTTCTTGTCCTCGAGATCCTGCAGCACGCGTTCGACGATGTCGCCGATCTGCTCCATGTTGATGGTGAAGGACATCACGTCGGTCCAGCGCCGGCCTTCGCGCTCGGACAGGGCCTCGCGCGAGACCTGGGTCAGGTACAGCTTGATCGCGGTGTACAGGTCATCGACCTGGTCATCCATCTTGCGCAGGCGTTCGGCGAGTTCCAGATCGTTGTCGCGCATCACCGGCAGGATCCCGCGCAGCATGGTCTCGACCACGTCGGCCTGGTGCAAGGCCTCGCGCGCGGCGCAGCTGATGGCCAGCGACGGCGTCGCCAGTGCCGAGGGGTCAAGGTGCTGCGGCCGGTCGGTGCCAACCGCGCGCGGTGCGGTGAACCAGCGCTCGAGGGCTCGCGCCAGCACGCCGGTGAAGGCAATGAAGCTCAACGCCAGCAGCACGTTGAACACCAGATGGAAGACCACCACCTGCTGGTGCACGGTAGACACCCATTGCTGCAGTTCGGTGTGGGCCGTGCCGAGCAGCGGCAGCATCAACAGGCACCCCGCGAGCTTGAAGATCAGGTTGCCAATCGGCAGGCGCCGCGCCGCCATCGGGCTGTTGATCGTCGACAGCACCGCCAGCAGGCCGCTGCCGACATTGGCCCCGAGCACCAGGCCCAGGGCCGCGCTGGTCGGCAACAGCCCGGAACCGGCCAGGGCCGCGGTCAGCAGCACGATGGCCAGGCTGGAGTACGACAGCACAGTCAGTGCGGCGCCGACGACGATATCGAGCAGCACTTCGTTGGGCAGCGCCGCCAGCAGCGTGCGCACGGCGGAGGACTCGATCAGCGGCCGCGTGTGCAGCATGATCAGCTGCAACGACAACAGGATCAGCCCCAGACCGATCGCCACCCGGCCCAGCCGGCCGGCAGTCGTCTTTTCGCGGGTGACGAACATCACCACGCCGGCGAAGATCAGCAGCGGCGACAGCCACGACAGGTCGAACGAGAACACCACCGCCATCAGGCTGGTGCCGACGTCGGCGCCGAGCATCACCACCAACGCGGCCGACAGCGCCACCAGTTCGCGGCCGAGGAAGGACGCGAGAATCAGGCAGGTGGCCGTGCTGGACTGGATCAGGCTGGTCACCCCCAGCCCCGCCAACAGCGCCTTGGGCCGCGAGCCCATGCTCTGGGAAAGCGCCTGGCGCAGGTTCTCGCCGAAGACCCGCAGGATGCCGGTGCGCACGATCTGCGTGCCCCACACCAGCAGGGCAATCGCGGCGAGCAGGTTCAGCAAATGAAGCATGCAGTGGTTTGAACGGCTTTGGAGTTCAGGCCCAGGGCAGGCTGTAGGTCTTGAGGTTGGTGAAGCTCTTCATCGCCTCCTGCACGCCTTCCTTGTAGCCCAGGCCCGAGTCCTTGATACCGCCGAACGGCGTCAGCTCGAGCCGGTAGCCCGGCACCTCGCGCACGTTGACGGTGCCGACGTGGAGCTCGTTGACGAAGCGCGTGATGACATCCATGCGGTTGCTGCAGACCGACGACGACAGGCCGTAGGCGGTGCCGTTGGCGATCGCGATCGCCTGGTCGACGTCGCGGAACGCGATGATCGGCGACACCGGGCCGAAAGTCTCTTCGCGCACCACGGTCATCGTCGGATCGACATGGTCGATCACGGTCGGCGAGTACACCGCCCCGTCGCGCCGATTGCCCAGCAGCAGCCGCGCGCCTTGCGCCACCGCCTCGTTGACCCGCGCCTCGAACAGGCGCGCCGCGGCCTCGTCGATCACCGTGCCCATCTCGACCTGGGGGTTGCTCGGGTCGCCATAGGTCCAGGCCCGCGTCTTCTCGACCACCAGCTCGGTGAAGCGCGCGACCACCGCTTCGTGCACCAACATGCGCTTGACGGCCGTACAGCGCTGGCCGGAGTTCTTGTACGAGCCCTGCACCGCCAGCGTCGACGCCTCGTCGAGGTCGGCATCGTCCATCACGATGATCGGGTCGTTGCCACCGAGCTCGAGCACGATGCGGCGGTAACCCGCCTTGGCCGCGATGTGCCTGCCGATGGCCACGCCGCCGGTGAAGGTGATCAGGTCGACGTTCGGGTTCGTCAGCAGTTCGTCGGCGATCTCCTTCGGGTCGCCGGTGATCACGCTCAGCATCGCCGGCGGCAGGCCCGCCTCATAGAGCAGGTCGGCAAACAGCAAGGCCGACAGCGGCACCTTCTCCGACGGCTTCAGGACCATGCGGTTGTTGGTGGCGACGGCGGGCACCACCTTGTGCGCCACCTGGTTCATCGGGTGGTTGAACGGCGTGATCGCAGTGATCACGCCGAGCAGCGGCTCGCGCTGCGTGTGCACCCGCCGCTTGCGGCCGTGCGGCGTGATGTCGCAGGAGAAGGTCTGGCCATCGTCGCGCAGACACTCGTTGGCGCCGAACATCAGCACGTCGGCGACGCGGCCGGCCTCGTAGGCGGCATCCTTCATCGCGAGGCCGGACTCCGACGAGATCAACGCCGCGATCTCGGGCGTGCGTGCGCGCACTGCCGCGGCGGCCTGGTTCAGGATGTTGCTGCGCTCGAAGCGCGACAGGCGCGCCTTGTACTTCTTCGCGATGTCGAACGCGCGCCGCACCTCGTCGAGCGTGGCCTTGGGCACCGTACCGACCAGCTCGCGCGTGAACGGGTTGTGCACGCGGATCACGCGATCGCCGCTGCGATCGGCGCCGACTTTCTCGCCGGCCAGGCGGAGGGCTTCGATACGCATAGCCGTCACTCACTGTGCACGGTTGAGCGCCAGGTCGAAGGCGTCGAAGTTGCGCCAGCGCCGGCCCTCTTCCAGGCCGATGATCGGGCGGTTCAGGATCAGCGGCACGCGCTGCTCCGAGACGCCACCGTGCGAGCGCAGCGGCACTTCCAGCGCCGACAGGTCGTGCCGGGCCGCCGCAGTGCCGATGACCACCGAGCGCTCCGACACCACCACCAGGTCGCCGATGCGGTCGGCGGGCAACTCGAAGGCCACCGCAGCCTCCGCGCGCGTCAGCACGCGCTCGATGCCGGGAAGTGCTGCAATACATGCCGCGGCATCGCCCAGCGCTTCGGCCGGCAGGTAGACGGTGGCAAACGATCCCAGCGCACCGTGGTGCACGACATACGGGTCGGTGATCGGCAGGATCGTCCGTGCGGTGCCAGCCCCCAACCAGGCGTCGAGCCGGTCCTGCAGGTAGATCACGTCGGGCGTACCGTCCATCTTCGTCTTGGGGTTCATGCCGTGGTCGGCGGTGAGCGCGATCACGCAGCCCATCTCGTCGAGTGCGGCCAGGTAGCCGTCCATCATCGAATAGAAGGCGTTCGCCCCCGGCATGCCCGGGGCATGCTTGTGCTGGATGTAGTCGGTGGTGGACAGGTACATCACATCCGGCCGCCGGGTTCGCATCAGCTGCACGCCGGCCGCGAACACGAATTCCGACAGTGCCGCACTGTAGACATCGGGCAGCGGCTGACCGACCAGCGCCAGCAGGTCGGAGATGCCGTTCTCGGCGTCGCTCGCGACGTCGGCCTTCTCGGAGGAGAAGCAGATGCCGGTCATGCCCTTGCCGAGCAGCTTGCGCAACTTGTCCTTGGCGGTGACGACGGCGCAACGCTTGCCGGCCCGCGCCAGCGCCGCCAGGATCGTCGGCGCGCGCAGCCACTTCGGGTCGTTCATCATGACCTCGGTGCCGCTCTCGACGTCATACAGGTAGTTGCCGCAGATGCCATGCACCGATGGCGGCGCACCGGTGACGATCGACAGGTTGTTCGGATTGGTGAAGCTCGGCACCACACAGTCGGCGACCAGCGCCGTGCCATGCGCCAGGGTGCGCTTCAACCATGGCGTGTGTCCACCGGCGACGGCCTGCGCCAGATAGTCGGGCTCGCAGCCATCGACGCAGACCACCACCGTGGGTTGGCGCGGCAGCGCGTACCGGCGGCCGTTCACGTCGACATTCATTTCAGTTGCTCCACTGCGCTTCGCGCGAACCTCGACGCATGAACCGGTGTCTTTCCAAGCGGCCGCCGCGGATCCGGCTCTGCCGGTCCGCCGTCAGTGCCCCCTTGAGGGGGAGCGGCGAAGCCGCTACGGGGGTGGGTCACTTCAGGCATGGATCACCCTTTTCGATGCGGCCGCCGGCGTCGCACCAGCGCCCTTGGCTGGCTGCGGCGTGTTGTTGCGCAGCGTGCGGTCCTTGCTGTCCATCACATGCTGGCGCATGGCGTGGCCCGCCGCTTCCGGGTCGCCGCTGGCGATGGCCTTGACGATGGCGCGGTGCTCGCTGGCCGAGATCGGCATCAATTTCGAGTCCACCAGGTTCATGCGCCGGAACAGCGACAGCTCGTTGATCAGGCGGCGGTAGATCGAGGTCAGCTTGCGATTGCCGCTGAATGCGACCAACTTGTCGTGGAAGTCGAGGTTCGCCAGGTGGTAGCTGTCGGCATCGCCGGCCTTGACCGCCCTCTCCATGACCTCCACCATCGACCGCACCTGGCGCAACTGCTCCGGTGTGATGACATCGGCCAGGCGCCGGCCGACGGCTTCGTCCATCATCGCGCGCAGGTCGAAGATCTCCATCGCCTCGTCCAGCGGGATGCTGCGCACGAACACGCCGCGGTTTTTTTCCTGCCGTACCAGCCCCGCTTCTTCGAGCATGCGAAATGCCTCGCGCACGGGGCCGCGCGAGACGCCCAGGGCTTCGGCCAGCGCGGCCTCGATCAGCTTGGCGCCCGGCGCCAACTCGCCCTGCAGGATGCGACGCTCGATCTCCTGCTGCACCACCGATGTCAGCGAGCTGGTCTGCAGCATCGCGATCGTCGGATGGGGCACGGCATTCATGCCCCGGATTGGACCGGCTGGAAAGTAAATTGTCAACAATAGGCAAAATACCGTTGACACTTGGCGAAACGGCGCGCTACCGTGCCAGCGGCGACCCTGCTCCATGGGCGCACCGAGGACCCCCTGACATGGACCGCGACCCGATCCTCCTCACCCCCGGCCCCCTGACCACCACGCTGCGCACCAAGCTGGCGATGCTGAGGGACTGGGGCTCTTGGGACGCCGATTTCAATGCCGTGACGGCCAGCCTGCGTTCACGCTTGCTCGACATCGTGCAGGGCCTGGACAGCCATGTTGTCGTTCCCCTGCAAGGCAGCGGCACCTTCAGTGTCGAGGCTGCTGTGGCGACGGTGGTGCCGCGCGACGGCCATGTGCTGGTCCTCGACAACGGCGCCTATTGCAAGCGCGCGGCCAAGTTGACGACGTTGATGGGCCGTCGCGTCAGCGTGCTGCCGTTCGCCGAGGACGAGCCGGTATCGGCAGCGGCGCTTGACGACAGGCTGCGGGCCGACCCATCGATCACCCATGTGATCCTGATCCACTGCGAAACCGGTACCGGCGTGCACAACCCACTGGCCGACGTGGCCGCCGTCTGCGAGCAGCGCGGCAAGGGCCTGATCGTCGATGCGATGAGCTCCTTCGGCGCGCTGCCGGTCGACGCGCGGATCGTGCGTTTCGACGCGCTGGTGGCCGCCAGCGGCAAGTGCCTCGAAGGCGTGCCTGGGATGGGCTTCGTGTTCCTGCGCAAGGCGATCGTCGACGGTTGCGCCGGCAACAGCCAGTCGCTGGCGATGGACCTGCACGACCAGCATGTCTACATGGAGAAGACGACGCAGTGGCGCTTCACACCACCGACGCATGTGATGCTGGCGCTGGCCGAGGCGGTGACGCAGTTCGTCGAGGAAGGCGGCCAGCCCGCGCGCTTGGCGCGCTACACCGACAACTGCCGCACGCTGATCGACGGCATGGCCGGATTGGGCTTCCAGCCATTTCTGCGGCCCGGGGTGCAGGCGCCGATCATCGTCACCTTCCACGCCCCCGCTGATGCGCGCTACGAATTCAAGCACTTCTACAGCGCGTGCAAGGCGCGCGGCTTCATCCTCTACCCGGGCAAGTTGACGCAGGTGGAGACCTTTCGCGTCGGCTGCATCGGCGCCATCGGGCGCAACGAGATGCGCCAGGCCGTCAGCGCGGTGGCCGATACTCTGAAGGAAATGGGCATCGCATCGGGCGCCCCGGCGCTCTGAAGTGAACCACCCCCGAAGCGCCTATGGCGTTTGCTTGGCCGGAGTTCCGGTTCATGCATCGGCTTTGGCGCCGCGGCGCAATGGATAACGGAGGAGTGGACATGGCCAACAACAGCGGCAAGGAGCACCCGGCGCTGGCCGCCGTGCGGACATCGAACACCGTCAAGGTCAAGGTGGCCTGCAGCGACATCGACGGCATCCTGCGCGGCAAGTACCTGCACCGCGACAAGTTCTTCGGCGCAGCCGAGAGCGGTTTCGGCTTTTGCGACGTCGTGTTCGGCTGGGACGCGCACGACCAGTGCTACGACAATGCGCAGGTCACCGGGTGGCAGCACGGTTTTCCCGATGCACTGGCGCGTATCGACCTCGACACCGCGCGCCATGTGCCGTGGGACGGCGGCGTGCCGTTCTTCCTCGGCGAGTTCATCAATGCCGACGGCACGCCGTACCCGGTGTGCCCGCGGCAGATCTTGAAGCGCGTGCTGCGCCGCGCCGAGAAGCTCGGCGTCATGCCGATGGCCGGCATGGAGTTCGAGTGGTTCAACTTCCTCGAAACCACCCACACCTGGGCCGAGAAAAAGGGCGTAGCCCCGACCAACCTGACGCCCGGCATGTTCGGCTACTCGCTGCTGCGCATGAACCAGAACCGCGAGTTCTTCAACGCGTTGATGGACGAGATGGCCGCGTTCGGCGTCCCGATCGAAGGCCTGCACACCGAGACCGGCCCGGGGGTCTACGAAGTCGCAATCACCTTCAGCGAGGCGCTGGCAGCCGCCGACCGCGCGATCCTGTTCAAGACCGGCGCCAAGGAGATCGGCCACCGTTTCGGCATCATGCCCAGCTTCATGGCCAAGTGGAGCCAGCAATACCCGGGCTGCAGCGGCCACATCCACCAGAGTTTGTCCGACGGCAAGAAGAACCTGTTCTTCGACACCAAGAGCAGGCGCTCGATGAGCAAGCTGTTCGAGAGCTACCTGGCCGGCCAGGTGGCTTGCCTGATGGAGTTCGCACCGATGTTCTGGCCGACGGTCAACAGCTACAAGCGCCTGGTCGACGGTTTCTGGGCACCGGTCAAACCGACCTGGGGCCTGGACAACCGCACCGCGAGTTTTCGTGTCATCGCCGGCAGCCCGAAGGCCACGCGCCTGGAAACCCGTTGCCCGGGCGCCGATGTCAACCCGTATCTGGCGATGGCCGCGGTGATCGCCGCCGGCCTGCATGGCGTCGAGAAGGGCTTGAAGCTGACTGCGCCGCCGATCACCGGCACCAACCAGGGCGCAGAGAACATCCCGCGTGCGCCGCGATCGCTGCTCGAGACGACGAAGAATTTCCGCGCCAGCGACATCGCCCGCGACTGGCTCGGCGACACCTTTGTCGATCATTTCGCCGCCACGCGCGAATGGGAGCATCGACAATGGCAGGACGCGGTGACCGATTGGGAATTGAAGCGCTACTTCGAGATCATCTGACTGCCATGACCATCACACGTTTCTCCTTTCCCACGCCGATCGCTTTCGGCGCCGGCGCGCGCAAGCTCGTCGCCGAACATCTGCGCGAGCAGGGCCTGCAGCGCCCGTTGATCGTCACCGACCGCGCGCTGGCCGCACTGCCCGTGATGGCCGAGTTCAGGAGCCATCTGGGTGGCCTGAATGTCGCCGTCTTCGACGGCGTGTTCGGCAACCCGACCTGTGCCCAGGTGATGGCCGGCGCGGCCGCCTACAAGGCGCATGGCGCCGACTGCGTGATCGGCTTCGGCGGTGGCGCCGCGCTCGACGTGGCCAAGGTGGTCGGCCTGATGGCGGTGCACGACGGCGATGTGCTCGAGTACGTGTGGGATCACCCACAGGTGCGGCCGATCACGCAGCCCCTGCCATGGTTCGTGGCCCTGCCGACCACGGCGGGCACCGGCAGCGAGGTCGGCCGCTCGGCGGTGGTGTCGGAAAACGATACGCATCACAAGCGCACCGTGTTCAGCCCGAAGATCCTCGCGCGCATGGTGTTCGCCGACCCCGAGCTGACGCTGGCGCTGCCTGCAGCCGTGACCGCCGCCACCGGCATGGACGCGTTGACGCACAACATCGAAAGCTACCTCTCGCCGGCCTTCCACCCGTTGTGCGACGGCATCGCGCTGGAGGGCCTGCGCATCGGCGCACGTGCACTGGCCACCGCGGTACGCGAGCCGGGCAACCTCGCCGCCCGCGCCGACATGCTGATGAGCTCGATGATGGGTGCGATCGCGTTCCAGAAGGATCTCGGCTCGGTGCACGCCTGCGCGCACGCGCTGGGCGCCGTCTGCGACCTGCACCATGGCCTGGCCAATGCGCTGATGATCGACACGGTGCTGGCCTGGAACTTCGAGGCGGTGCCGCAGAAGTTCGACGAGCTGTCCCACGCCGCCGGCGTCGCTGGCGGCGGCGCCGCGTTTGTGCCGTGGCTGCGCGACCTGAAGACGCAGGTCGGGATCCGCGGTGGCTTGGCGGCACGCGGCGTCACGAACGCACACCTGCCGCTGCTGACGCCGCTCGCAGCCGCGGACTTCACCGGCCAGACCAACCCGCGGCCCGCCACGCCGGCCGACTACGAACGGTTCTTCCTGCAGGCGATGTGACGACGATGGACTCGAGGCCTTTGCTGATCGGCGTATCGGCACGCATCTACCACCCCGGCACGCCGGGCGTCAACGTGGGCGGCGTGTTCACGAAGACGCTGCACTATCTGGAGCAATCGGTCGCGCACTGGGTGCTTTCGGGGCACGCGATGGCCGTGATGATCCCGGCCGTGACGGCCGACAGCATCGTTACGCGCACCGACCTCAATCTCGACGACTACGCCACCGCGCTCGACGGACTGGTGCTGCAAGGCGGCAACGACGTCGCGCCGGAGAGCTACGGCGAAACCGCGCTGCATGCCGACTGGCTGGGTGACCGCGTGCGCGACCGCTACGAGATCGAGCTGATCGACGCCTTCGTGCGCGCCGGCAAACCGGTTTTCGGCATCTGCCGCGGGTTGCAGTTGCTCAACGTGATGCACGGCGGCACGCTGTTGCAGGACATCCCGACCCAGCGGCCCGAGGCGCGGGCGCATCGCGAAATCGGCCGCTATGAGCGTCATTTCCACGCGGTCGAGTTCGTGCCCGGCACGCGGCTGGCCCAGCTCTATCCGGGCGTCACACGCGCCACGGCGAACAGCATCCACCACCAGGGCGTCAAGGACCTCGCACCCGACTTCGTCGTCGAGGCGCGCTGCCCCGAGGACGGCATGATCGAGGCGGTGCGCCGACGCGGCCCCGGCTTTGTGGCGGCGGTGCAGTGGCACCCCGAGTTCCACGACCCGGCGGACCCGGCCACGCTCGACGATGCACCGATCCTGCGCGACTTTCTCGACGCGGCACGCGCCGCACGCCAACCATGAACACCACGCTGGTCATCCACAACCCGGCCTCCGGGCAACAGATCGCCGAGATCGCGGCCGACAGCCCGGCCTCCGTCGCGGCCAAGGCCGAGACGGCCCGAGCCGCACAGCCGCCGTGGGCCGCCACGCCGATGGCGGA
>Ga0315284_10010517_pt1 | contig 13179 bp, 11 predicted proteins | sample YL17G09_16_MG_FD_203696 | JGI IMG/M metagenome (GOLD analysis project Ga0315284, IMG submission 203696) | Sediment microbial communities from Yellowstone Lake, YNP, Wyoming, USA - YL17G09_16 | ecosystem: Environmental > Aquatic > Freshwater > Lake > Sediment | place: USA: Wyoming | collected...
TATCCTTTAAGATCTCCAAGTAAGTCAATCGGGTGCAATCATCCTCTAAGGCAGCAAAATAAAGGTTTTTTACTTTAAAGACGGTACGGATATCCTTAGGCACCTTGGTTAGATCGATATGGGCTAGTTCTCCTGGGGCTACCTTTTCATAACATTTGATTATCTTTTTCTGACTTTCGTTTAAGGGATAGCGTTTTTTAATCCGATCCATGGTAGGAGGAGAAGGAGTCTTATCCAGATAATATGGTTTAAACAATAAGACCAGTTCATAGCGATTAGAGCCAAATTTTCTATAGGCTTTCAGGATATTGCGCTCGATGGCTTTGGGGGTCCTATGGGATCCGGGTTTAGCGCCAATTTTAGCAGGAAGCAAGGAATCATCCTGTTTTTTTTCCTTCCTGCCATTTACGGAAGTAACGTCTTAGCTCTTTATTAGAGATATAATGAGCAAGACATAAGTCTTTAACTAAGCGAAAGGGACGGGGGAGAACCTTATTCTGGATCTTTTCGTACTCTTCCAGAATAGGCTTCCATCTTTTTATGAAGATCTGTTGATTAATTTTCATAATTAAGTACCTCCTTTGGTGTTATAATTATACCAAATAAGTTACTTAATTACTGAGCATGAACAAGTGACACCTCCGGTAAATTGACATTTAATAAACAAAGTATTAATATGATAAAGACATCATTCGCAGAATATTATAAATAATGTGGTTCTATTATTCAAAGTAAAGATGAAATTAGAGTTAATGGAGATTGACGATATGTTTTCAGGAAGAGAAATCAGCCTTGAAGTACAAGATCAAAAAAAAAGAGTAAAAAAAAGAATAATTACGCTACAAAAAAAAATAAAAGCTCTTGTTCCTTATAAACCATTCGATTTAACACGTGTTGCCCATAGTGAAATTAAAGTGGGGTACTTAAACAAAAGAAAAATAGAAAGAGTAATTATTATCCTTCGTTCAAGAGGTTGTGAATGGGCGCTAACTGATGATGGAGGATGTACAATGTGTGGCCATTTCGTTGGCACATTAAGAGGTAAAGATATTCCAGCGGAAGCTTATATTGACCAGTTTCTAGAGCAATTTAAAGCTTTTGATTATAGATATTACCCTATGTTATGTGTTTATAATTCAGGATCCTTTTTAAACGATCGGGAAATCGATCCTAAAGCTCGTAGAAAGATTTTAAAAATGATTGCTAAAGAAAAAAATCTAGAAGTGGTCATTTTCGAAACGAGACCTGAGTTTATAACTCCAGAAGTAATAAATGAAATTGAAGAAATTCTTTCAGATAAAGTAGTTGAAATTGGTGTTGGTTTAGAAACCAAAAATGACGATATTAGAGAGTATTGTTTAAATAAAGGTTTTAGCTTAGAAGAATACTTAAGAAAAACAAAATTAATAGTAGATTCTAAACTTCATCTTTTATCCTATGTACTTATTAAGCCCACCTTCTTAACAGAAAAAGAGGCCATTCAAGATGCAATCGAAACAGCTAAGTTTGCTTTTCAACACGGTACTGATGTAGTATCTTTTGAGCCAGTAAGTGTCCAAGATTTTACGCTCGTTCATTATTTATACGAAGGTAAGGTGTTCCGACCTCCTTGGTTGTGGAGTACACTTGTTGTAGCAAAAGCTACTGCAAATTTTGGATTCATCCGAATAGGTGGTTTCGAATTTATGCCTATACCAAAGATCTTTACACACAACTGTGCTGAATGCAACGTTAAAGTAGTTTCAGCAATAGATCAATTTAATAGTACATATAATTTATATTCTTTTGACAACTTAGATTGTAAATGCAAGAACCAGTGGAAAGATGAGCTTGAACAACCGGATCCATTGCCTTTATATAAAAGAATAAATCAGATTTTGGATCAGCTGGATGAGAAGAAAATACTTTATAGAATTTCAAAATCTACTGCCTGGAGAGATAAGAAAACAGGTATTCCAATAAATATTAGGTCTTGTGGTAGCCACCTTCTTAGTTAACAATCATATTTTTATTAATTTACGGTAAATTCTTATTTTTAAAATACTTCTATCAATGAAGGAGAACTATATGAAATTAATAATAACCAAAGAGATCGCTGAAAAATATCCACATTTGAGAATCGGTGTGTTGTTAGGTAAAGGATTATTAATCCAAAAAAAGATGGATGAATTAGAAAAGCTTAAACAACAAAAAGCTGCTGACTTTAGGCAAAAGTATAATTCTGATACTCTGCTTAGTAATCCAAATATTTCTGCATGGAGAGAGATATATAGAAGTTTTGGAGTTAAACCAAAAAGGTATAAACCCACCGCAGAAGCACTGCTTCGAAGACTTATAAAAGGAGAAGAAATACCAACAATAAATACCGCTGTTGATTCCTATTTAGTTGTTGAAGTAGAATATTTGCTACCAGTGGGAGGTTATGATCTAGACAAAGTTTCTGGGAATATAAAACTCCGTATTTCTCCAGGTGAAGAACCTTTTCAACCTCTTGGAAACATTAACCAAGAAGAAACAACTAATAAAGGAGAGGTTATATATTCGGATAATAAGCAAGTGCTGACGAGAAAATGGAACTTTCGAGATTGCAATTCCACTAAAATAACCCTACATACTAAAACCATCGGTTTATTTATAGAAGGAGCAGAAAAAGATATAGAAACAAAAACCATAAATAAATCATTAGAAAAACTTCAGGAATATATTAAAAATTTTTGTGGAGGAGAAACAAAAATTTTTATAGCAGATGTTCGTGATGAGTTAGAATGGGTCTTATTATAATCTTAAAAAAATAGCCTAAAATTAATTGTGGAAACACAAATAAACAATTATCAAGCTTTTATAATAACTTCGGGTAACGAATTATTTATTAAAGTTCACGATTTAATAACTACTAAAGGAGATAAAAATGGACAATTTGAATGTGAGTAATAACTTTGTGTATTTTTCATCAAAAGAATCTGCGGTTGAATATTTCAAAAATGCTAAAAAACCTTTCCTCATTATGTTTTATACTGAATGGTGCCCAGATTGCCAAGAAATGAAAATCATTTTCGAAAACATAGCTAATTTATATGATAAACAGTGTATTTTTACTAAAGTTACTGTAGATGAGCACCCAGAAATTGGAAAAGCATTTGAAATAAGGGCAGTGCCTACTTTATTTTTTATTTTTAATAATTTCTTAGTAGACAAAATAGTTGGCTATTTAACAGAACTCGAATTGAAGAACGCAATTAACAACTTCCTAAACATTATTTACCCTCCTCAAAATAATGATTTTAGCTATTCTAAATATTCTAAATCTCTCGTTTAGAAAGTAGGGCAAAAGTCCTTTCTTTGGTTATTTTTTGTACACTACTCTCTATATTTATTTATTGTAATAGTAATAATATTGGGTACTGTTTTTATTATGAATTAATAGCATTTATTGTATAATTTTTCGTTTTAAGTTTATTTGATGCTATTTTTGTACAAAAAGTACAAATAATATCATAAAGGATAGTTAAATGCATTTTTATCCTTACTGGCAACCATCTCAATGGTGGTGCAAATTACCTCAAATCCCTCATTTGGAGAAAAATCTACAACAATTGGAAAGTTGTCAAAATAAGGATGGGGGATTTGGTAATAAACCTGGTGCCCCATCATATATGGAATGCCTTTTTTACGCATTGGTGATATTAGGACTATATGACTCTACACAAAGAGTTTATCCAGGAGCTTTAGATTTTATTCTAAGTAGAAAGAATCTCGACGGTGGTTTTTGTGATGAACCAAAAAGGAAATCTAGCCTGTATAATACTTTTTTCGCTTTGATTTCCCTAAATATGATTGATGCTCTTAGGTTTGTTGACAGAGAGAGAACTATAAGATACATCATCTCTTTAAAAGAAAAAAACGGTGGATTTATAAGAAGCAGGGGAGAGAAATCAGATATTGTTCATTCATTTTGGGGTATACTATCTCTAAAAATACTTAATGCATTGGACGAGATCGATTCGGAATCATTATTAAAATTTGTGTATAAATGTAAACATCCATCAGGAGCTTTTAGCTCAGTTCCTAATGGCTCTCCGTATGTAGATTACACATTTCAAGCACTTGCAATCTTATATAGTTTCAATAAATTAGATAAACTAAGAACTCAAGATAAAAATAAAATTATTAATTTTCTATGTGCATGTCAAAAGGAAAACGGTAGATTTGGGGAATGCCCTTCAGCCACTTCTTCTTTATCATCAACCTTATGGGCAGTAAGCTCACTTAATATTCTACAAGCTACTGACACAATAGAGATTAAGCAACTGACAGATTTTATTGCCAAACCCTATCAAACCATTTGGCATATCTTCTGTAGTACTATTAGTTTGATTTATCTTATACCTCAAGAAATTGTAGTAGCTCCTCGAATATCAGATTTAGAAATTATAAAAATGGAGAAAAAAAATAAGAAATATTTTTTTCATCTTAGAAATATTAGTGAATTAAATGTATCATGCTCTACCCCCCCGGCTAAACTAATAGAACGAAGCTCTTTAAAGAGGTTAGTTTCTAGTCTAATTAAGCTTAAAAAACTAATGGAGGAGGTAAAGAATAAAAAAATTCCTCCTTTTGAGATAGATTTTTCATCATACTTAAAGGAAATAGGAATAATTATCTACCATATGTTGCCGGAACCCACAAGACTAAATTATTCTAATTTGCGGAGAGTTTTTCTTACCTTTGGGATAGATGAGAGCTTGGCCTTTGCTCCCTGGGAGTTACTTTACGATGGACAATCATTTGCTTGCCTAAAGCATGCTGTAAGTAGATATATAACTTATCAAACTCCAAAAAATATCAGTACCATTAGATACTTAAAAGATCGCTTAAATATGCTTATTATTGGCACAACAGCCCCATCGGGAGCCGCAGAGGAATGTGAAAGACTATACGGTTTTCTGAACAAAAATTCCATCTTAAATATTACACTTCTCGTTGGTAAAAACGCCAATAAATCCAATATAAAAATGATATTAGAAAGTAAAGCCTGTGACATCCTTCATCTTTCTGGCCATATAGAGCATATGAAAAAAAAGGTGCATTGGAGCATGGGAATGCCCTTAGATGATGATAATTTTCTGACCCCCTACGAATTAGTCAAATGGATGGGAAATAAAAGGTGTAGCCTTGTATTCGTTAACTCATGCAGATCGGCTGAACAATTATTTCTAGAAAACTTTAATAAACCTTATTTTCAGTTTTATAGTTTTTGTCAAGCTTTCACTTCTAAAGGAATCCCTTTTATTGGATCTTATTTTCCCTTATATGATATTAGCGCGATGAACTTTGTAATAAGTTTCTATAGCATATTATTTCATGGCTATCCTCTTGCAGAAGCATTGCGAAGTGCACGGGAATCAAGCTATATCTCTAGCGAAGGCCGAGGGCTTACTTGGGCCTCTTATGTATTATATGGAAACCCTTTGTTGAGGATTACCAGATTTGGTTTGACCTCCTCTTAATTTTAAATTTACAAAGTCATTTGATTTTTAGAATCTCCTATTAAATGATAACCTTCTTAGAATATGTTATTAACTAAATTTTTAACTTAATAATATAATGTTTCAATAAACCTTATGTCGTCTTCTGTATAAAAGCACTCCATTAGCCAATTTCATCTAAACTAAAATCCTTATTTTATAAGCATCACAAATTAATACTTTATCAGGGGACTGTCCTTTGACACATTTTTAAATTTTTTATAGTTTAACTAATTGCACAATCCCTCGATTAATCTCCAAAAGATTAGCAATTTCCCTATTCGATAATATTGATTTCTTCTTTAATTCACTTATTAACTTATCATAGAATATTTTTTCTTTTCCCTTTAATGAATTGAATTCAAGATGATTTATTTTTTAAATATTGGCCTTGGAAATTAGAGGCTTTTATGATAAATCTGGTTAGGAATTAATATTCTTCTTTTTCTAGATATATTCTTTATCTTACACTTTTTTTATTTTTCATTCATTGCGAATGTCTAAATAGGGTTTAGCTTCTATATTAAGTGCTTTTATTTTCAGTTTTAATAGTTTTCTTAAATCAATATGGCCTTTTAAAACTTCCTCCAACTCATCGCCGTTCATTAGAAATAATGATTTGTTAAGATTCTGTTTAAGCATATCGGGTACTTTTATAGACCATCCATTAATAGATAAAAACATACCCATTGTTTGTTTTCCAGAACGTTCAACTTGCCCAAGTAATCCATCAAGTTCACGCACATCTGCTAACTTTTTTCTCCATCTACATTCAACAATATAATACCATCCTTGAAATTCAAATGCACCGTCAATTTGCTCTGCGCTTTTATTCCTAGTAAAGCTTTTTTGTATATTTATTTTAGAGTGCTCAAATAGTCTATTTAACAAATGTTGTAATTTGTATCCTCTTTCTTGAGGATTATCTTCAGATTTTAAATTTTGATAATTTTGATAAAGAATATCTAATTCAGTTATAGATTTAGGAACAGTATCTGGTGAGATTCTTTTTAGCTCACTTAAAAACTTTAAATAGATATCAGATTCATGACCTCTTATCATGCCTATATATTCAATTTTACCTTTTAATACTAATTCAAATTTGGGTAGACATTTCCATTCTGGTATATTGTTATTAAAATACCTACTTTCAAATTCTTTTTTTGTTTTTTCTGGTCCATATTTTTTCAACGCATGTAGCATTGCTCTTACTTGATTTTTGTATTTTCTGGTGATATTAACAACATCATTTACTATTAATCCCGTTACCGTTTGTCTTCTATTTCGCCCCCTTAGCCATACTTTATCATTATTAATGGAAAATCCATTATTTTTTATAATATTTTTTAATTTATCACTTATATGGATTTGATTTGTCGTCTCATCAATATATGCAATTGTTTTCGGAAAATATTTTTTAAAAGTAGAAAAAGTAATATCATCTGCATATCGTGTAAAAAGACATCCATTTAGTTTTGCTAAATATTGTAACTGACTATCTAATTTTGCACAAATCATATTTGAAATTGTTGGAGACGTAGGAGCACCTTGAGGTATTTGATTATTGTAACAGCATATTTGAGATAGAACTGTAGCTACCGGTGCAGACAAACGATATGGATAGGCCATAAACATACCGCGAACACGACCAAAATTTATCGATGGGAAAAAATCTTTTAAATCAATATTAAGTATATGTTTACTTTTTAAATGTGTTGAAGCATTAGTTTTAATACTTCTTTCCTTTATAAATCCATGTGAAGAGGGTTTTGGAATATAAATAATCGACAAGATGCAATTAAGTTTATGTTGTAATATTTTTATTGATGTAGTAGGGGAAGATATTTTACGTGTTTCTCCATTTTTTTTATGTATTTCAAATGAACTATATTTTTTTTCATTTGGTAAACGATATAAGTAATAAATCAAATCTTTATAACGAATTTCAAGCAAATCTGCAATATTTTCTTTAGAAGATAAATTGCAAAATTCTTCCTTTAATTGTTCTTGATTTTTTGTAAGAGTAATGTTCATTTTGACCATCACTTACTGTAGGAGGTGTTTGCCACTCAATTTTGCTTATCTCGAATCACAAATGAATAAGCTTAAACACAAGCTAATTCATTGCGAGCGTAAAGAAACCATTAACAACAATCGTTGCTGGATCAGCAACAAAATTTAATTTTTCAGCAAACGCCTCCTACATAATGTATATAACTCTAACCTTAAACCGATAGCTTAAATCTGTTAAAAAGTTACTCGAATTTTAAGGATTTGCTATATATTCTATTCCGAATCATTATTTAATTAGAGACACCCTTGGCATATTATCTTTTTCATATTTTAATAACCTTATTTGCTTCTTGAATTTTATCTTTGTAAAATCAATCTCTTTAATATTCTCAGGAATTAAAAAATATCGTGCTAATTTTACCCAGTCTATATTTCTGATTGTTACTATTTCGTCTAAATAAAAGCTAACCCAGACATCATCAACCTTAGAATTGGGCAATTCTTTAGAGAGTTTATTCTTTGTGATATTTACATATGTTTCATCAATATCAATTCCAATAAACCTTCTGCCTAATCTTTTTGCTGCAAGAACTGTTGTTCCAGTTCCGACAAATGGATCGAATACAATATCATTTTCATCTGTACTCATTAGAATTATTCGTTCTAACAAATGGATCGGTAATTGACATGGATGTTCATCTCTATATTTGTTGTGTTTTATACGATGAATATCTGTCCAAACATCAGAAACTAATGGGCCAAATGAGTGTAAGCTCGCTTTTTTCCCACCATAATCTTTTAGGAGATAGCCACATTTTCTGCATCGTTTATGCGGATAACGAATTTCATAAAACTTACTTTTTTTTAAATCCTTCACATAATATAAAATACCATAATGAGAAGGTTGTAAGGTTTTTCCCATTGGTGCAGAAGGTGCATCCCAGGCAATCCAATGTTTAAAATATGCGATTTCATTTAAAAAACTTGAATAATAGGTCAGCCATTTAGGAATATTATGCACAAATATAGAGCCAGTAGGCTTTGTAATTCTAACCATTTCATATATCCACTGTTTACACCAAGCCAAATATATATTAAATTCCTTGTTATCTTTATATCCATTATATTTCTTCTTCAAATTAAAAGGAGGATCTGCAAATGTTATGTCTACTGAGTTATCTGGAATATTTTTTATAACTTCCAAACAATCCCCCAAGATTATCCGATTAATATATTCATTGGTCATTAACAAGTAGCTCCTTTAATAATTGCTTAAATCTTTCTAACTCTTCTTCATGAAATGTAAAAACATCCTCGTAAGCTGTTACCATTCTTTTTAGGTCATTCTTTCTTACATACCAACCAATACCATCAACGAAACCTAAAAAATGAGCATCGGAATAATGTTCTTTAATTAAAGAATCAATTGAAATTTCTGTCTTTGACTTATCACCCTGACCTGAAGATGTGGTAACTAAATATGAGCACTCAATAATTATTTTTGGGCTCATTTTGTTAGGAATGATAAAGTCCATTCTTCGTTTTTCATCTGGAGCATTGTTTATTAGTTCTCCTAAATCTCCTCCCTCAAATCCGATTCCCATTTCATCCAGAATATTTTCGATAACTACTTCCGGATTATTCTCTTTCTTGCCTGAATAGGAACCTTTTTCTTTATAACGAATCAATGTATCAATCAACGCATCTATTTCGAAATTTAGCTTTGAAATACTTAATTTCTTAAGTTCAAATAGGGGCAACGCCTTAGAAAAAATTGGAATTGTAGAACCTTCAAAAAATATATTCACCAAACCTTTTCTAAAAAACTCACTTTCTCGTACCTTCTTTTGAATTTTATTATCAGACCATTCCTTAATATTCTCTCTATCTCTTATTTCTGCATCTGTTATCCATTTATCTTTATTAATAAGAGCATTCAATTCAGGGTCATCAACTATTCTCATAAAACTTATAAGTCTTTTCAGACTCTCATTTGAAAAACCCGTTAATGCAAGTAAAGCTCTTAATCCATTCTCCTTTTTATAAATTAAGTCTTCAAATAGTTCTTTCTTCAAACCCTTATTTTGAATTTGGTTCTTTAAGACAAGTAAAGTTTCCTTGATTGAGTTAACATAACCTTCGTATACTTCTTCGAATTCTCTATTGTAAAAATAAAAAGTATTTCTTGTAATAACAGTATTAAATTTTTGTTCTACGGAAAGATGTGGTTTTTTTATCATAGTATTTTTTCTCCTTATATTTCAGGCAAAAAATCTTTTAATGGGTCCTTTTTCTGTCTTGCTTTATCCCTTTCCATCGCACTTTGAACTTCACCAAAAAGAAGTGTGACATTATTAAAATTCAAAAGAAAATGAAAAAGATTGTCTTCTTTTGTTAAACATTCACTATATTTTAAAACGTCAACAATATAATCAAAAATTCTTTCAATTCTTCCTTCTAAGCTTTTATTTAGTAATTTCTTAGCTATTTGTGGAGAATATTCTCTATAGTATTTACAAATTAATTTCCCAATAAAATGTAAAATTATGAGATTGGAATATATTAAGAACTGTTTGCTATTTATATCTTTCTTATCTTCAATTTTAAATAAATCAGGACATTTTTTTAATTTATTAAACTCATTTCTTCTATAATGAGATATCTTATTGTTGATAACTTTTATAATCCTCCAAGGTAAAATGATCTCTTCCCGAGAAATGTCTTTTCTAAAAATTTCATTGTATTTCTCTGAAAATAATCTATTTTTCCATCTACGAGCAAACACAGGATCGTTATTAAATGAATAAATAGCTTGAGCAGTAGTTGCCAGTTCTATTTTATCTTTAAATTTCTTCTTCTCTTTTTTTGGTATTAATTGCCAATCACCCTCCTTAATAGAATAAAAATATGGCGGTGAGAATTTACAGAGTTCTTCTTTTAATCTTTTCTGTAAAGGATCATTCGATTTTAATTGTAATGGATTAACAGGATTTTGCGAATTTGTATATAAAGTTATTAAGTCTACATCTTTTATGGGTGCTTTAATAAAACGAACAATTACTTGAATCTCCTCTGGAATGCTATCCCAATTTTCTTTCCGTTCTTTCGCTTGAGACAGACAAACCGTTGTCTGACAACCATTAATGACCTGAAACCCCAGTATTTCTAATATTGGCGGATTAACATCATCCTTAACAGTGAAATCCCGACATACAAAACTTATCCCATTATTATAATACCAAAAATTTTTCTGTTCATTATTGTCCAAAACTGTATCAATAATTTTTGCATTAATACTTTCTTTTCTTGCTCCACGATAGTATCTTATATTCCTTTCAAAGAGACTCTCACTATATTTCTCATATAATTTTAAAAGATCTTTTCCTTTAATTGTCGCCACAATTGAAGGTATTTCCTTTTTTTTTATAAAATATTCACCTTGTATTAATTCAAAATAGCATTTCTCATCAGCAAGCGGATTCTGCTCCTGCAATTTTGATTTGTAAAGTTTTTGGATATCATCTATATCATGAAAATATATTTGTACCCTCTCTTTAAAATCCGAATTATTAAATACTATTCGTTCATGTTTTGCTTCATTTGAAAATTTACCAAAAACAAAAAAATGAAGTTGAACTTCTATCCCTTCTCTCCATCTTTCAGAAAATATTGAAGCTAGTTCATTAAAGCGTGGCAGATTGAGTTTTTTAACTTCTTCTGGTTTTCTTAACCAATCAAGGCAACCTTTAAATAAGGCAATTTCGTTACCCCCAACTTCCTTTTCTATATTATTAAAAAACTTACATTGTACTATTTTAATATCTCCCTCTTCTTCTATAAATGCATCAACTCGTTTGTCATTTGGGCTATCTATAATATTGCTAGCAGCAGTTTCCTCATCTAATTCAAAGTAATTTATAAGAATCCAAAAAACAAAAGCTTTTCCAATTTCAGCGTAATTTTCGGTTTCTCTTATTTTCGCCACATCTTGCATAACTATTTTTACAAAATCTTGTTTCAATTCCAATACTTTTTTATTATTTTTTTTCATAATTAACTCCCTTTTTGGAAGAATAATATATATTCATCTTTCATTGTATTTCTCATTCCCTTTATGGGCTTTAAAATACTTTTAACCAATATTAAATTATATTTCTTGCACGATTCTATTATTTTATTCTCCAATCTAATACCCCCAGTTTGATTTGTATTAGACCCTATAATCATTACAAAATATTTATCTTCCTTTAAGACCCTTGAGACTTCCAAACATACCCGGTCCATATCTTCAAAATAATTTTTTAGTCGTTCATCTTTATTTTTACCAACCAATCCAATCATTTTGCCTCTTATACCATCAATATTATAACCTAAAAATTTTAATTGAGCTTCATCATTTTTTACATAATCAATCGCGAATGAATATGGCGGTGATGTAATTACTCCATCAATTGAATGATCTTCTAATGGTATTTTCATAGCAGTAGCATTTTCTAAAATATTAACAGTTCCTAAACTACTTATGTATTTTGTACTATTTAGTATAAAATCAACAATCGTATCCTCATATCTTCTAAGAACTTTTGTAAAAAGTTGTCTATGGTTAGAACTAACTACCCTTTTAGAATATCCCAGAGAATCTAAGAAAGCAAGTAATACCAATTCATAAATCTTTAATTTTTCATTATCAGTAATTTTTTTTAATTGTATTTTTACATCGTTAACATTAAAAAAATTAAATAACTGCTCTGATTTATTAGAAATTTCTTTCAATAATTCAATATTTACTGATAAACTTTCATATTTTACTTTCGTCATAAATTGACAAAAAGGACTTAAATCAATTGCGTAAGAGTTTATTCCCATTAATGCGGATTCAATATTTGTAGTTCCGCTACCACACATTGGGTCTAAAATAATTTCTCCTTTTTTTATTCCAATGATATTTATCAAAGCTTTAATTAATTGAGGATGAAACTTCCCACGATAAGGAAACAATCCATGTGTTGCATAGCCTGTAGAAAACAATCCATTTTCAAAGTAAGCTTTTGTGCTTGCTGACCGATTATCTATAAACGCTTTAGCAGTATGGTTATACATTAAAAAATGTTTTGTAAGTCTACCATCAACAGATTTAAAATAAGCTAATCTTTCCAATAAATCGCTTTTTGGTACACAATTATATTCTAAATAAGCTAACTCAAACTCAAATAATTCATTTACTGATGGTAATAATTCTACTTTGCTATCAAACAAATTTTGTGTGGGCGATGATAATTTATGAAATTCTTTATTTTCGATCATTTCTTATCTCCAATATGTTTTAATAAATTTTATGTTAATAATATATTTTTTTCTATTTTTAAAAGACCAATATTAATTCAGATGGGAAGTTCAAATCTTTATTCTTGACAAATAGGTAAATTAACTGTCAAGAATATTGACTCCTTATCCTCCTTTATAAAAAACAGCTTCATGTTTTATATATTATTCTATTTAACATAATTTTATGTCAAATGTGAAAACCCGACTCCTTAATCCTTCCGACCCCTTATTCCTTTGTTGCACGAAACCCTTCTCTATTTTATTTTATATAACACCGAGGTGAGTGGCAAGCTGGATTACTAACTATCGTAATAAA
>Ga0315284_10010520_pt1 | contig 13175 bp, 15 predicted proteins | sample YL17G09_16_MG_FD_203696 | JGI IMG/M metagenome (GOLD analysis project Ga0315284, IMG submission 203696) | Sediment microbial communities from Yellowstone Lake, YNP, Wyoming, USA - YL17G09_16 | ecosystem: Environmental > Aquatic > Freshwater > Lake > Sediment | place: USA: Wyoming | collected...
CCGTGTAGGACCACAGCTTGGCGCCGCAATTTTTACACTTGTCTCTTGGTTTTACCCTGTAGATGGCGCCCGCCAGGTCTAGGCCAGCATCGCGCTCGCACGCAGCGCAGTGCCACTTTCCTATCAGAAGATCGTTCACGCCAAAGATCATGTCACGAAGGTGCCGCTCGAAAACCCGGCCAAAACGAAAGATTCTCGACAGGCGCCCGGAAACTTCGTCCCTAAGCGTGAGCTTCTTCTGCACCCTAAGGGCTTCCATCCGGGGACAGAAGTTCCAAATGCTAGAGGCCCGAATCACATCCGAAAGACCCATCGGCGGCTTGTCTTCGACTATCAAGTCTTGGTTTTCAAGATAGGCCTTGATGTCTTTAGAACGGTCTTTGTCTAAGTCTTCAAGTAGCTCAGAAAAGAAGCTCACGAGTTTGCCACCCCTTTAAATAAGGCCTTGAACTCAGACTGCGGGATAACAACCCAGTCCTTTTCAATCGATGGCTCCGTGTTTAAAAATCGAACGTGCAGGAATGGAACCTTGCCCTTTCCGTAGGCCTCGTATGAGATCTTGGAAAGCCACTCAAGCTTGAGCGGGATCTGCGCGTGCTTGGTCTGCTTGGCTTCGATCTGATACCTGTCCGACGAGGCATCGCTTTTAAGCGTGTCGAATGATCCAGATCCCGCATGCCGGTGGCCGCCAACCATCGCCGCCGCCTCCTCCTCTTGAGACTTCGTCGTTTGGTAGGTGCTTACGACAGGACCCTGAGAGATGTTCCTAGAACGGAACTCTCTTAGCGGATCATCTTTTTTCGTCTTCTTACGACCAAGCATTCGATGCACCTACTGTTTGGGGACAAGTCTCTTTAAAATATCCTTCTTGAGAAGAAGGTACTGTTGTTTGTCCAAGTAGTAGGCGTCAACGATCTCGCCTTTGCTCTTGAATGGCTTGCCGTACATCATAAACTTATTGGTCTTCTCGTCCTTGCCATAGATTCCGAGCTTCTCGGCAAACTTCATGACCTCTTTGATCTCGTCGATATCCCCGACCTTTAAATCTAAGTCGTCGTCGGTGACGAGCTGCATGCAGTAGGAACCCTGGATTTTTGGCGGGCTTACCTTGTTTTTTTCTATCTTAAACGAAAACTCGTTGTGCTTTGGAAGCGTGGCCTCTTTGCCGTCATAGAAGGTCATCTTCCCCGGAGAAAGCTTAACCTCAATGGTCGTATAGAAGTCTTGCGCAACACCGCCTGGCTTTACTTCCGGCGACCCAAACATCACGCCGATCTTATTTCTAAGCTGGTTAAGCAAGAAAATGGTCGGAGCCGACATTGGATCTTCGTTCGCTGCCGTGTTGATAATCGACTGAAGCTTTCTAAAAAGCTTACTCATGAGTCTAGCCTGGACTCCAACATGGTAATCTTCGATGCCGCCTTCTAGCTCAGCGGCAGGAACCATCGCAGCGATAGAATCTAGAGCAATAACATTTACGCCCTGCTTGAGCAGGATCTCCATAACCTCTGCCGCCTCCTCTGAGGTCTGAGGCCTTGCGTAGAGCAGCGCGTCGTTATCAACGCCAAGACTCGCGGCCCACTCCGCGTCAAAGGTTCCCTCCACATCTATGAAGGCGCACTTTAATGGCACAGCTTTTTCAAGATCGGCGCCCTCTAGCTCAAAAATATAGCGATTGGTATACAGATCGAGCTTCTGTGCGTTAGCTATCGCCCTTAAAACCGTAGTGGTTTTGCTTGAGCTTTTATTGCCCCAAAGCAAATTAATACGGCCCCTAGCCCACCCACCGCCAAGCGCAAAGTCCAAGATGAAAATCCCAGAAGGGATCCTTGGCTGCGACTGGTAGGTCATCTTACTGACCAGGCCAATAGATCCCGCGCCATATTTCTTAGCCAGAGCAGCAACCGCCGCTTCGACATTCTTCTGCCGCCTTTCCACAAACGTGAGCTTCTCGTCCGTAGACCCGGAAACAACGATGCCCGTTCCCTTTTTCTTTTTCTTGGCATCTTTTTCAGGCTCTGCAGCAACCGCCGCACCAACTTCAAGATCACTCATAGGCTAGGCTCCCGCTCTGCAAGGTCGCGCTTGCGCTTGCCCTCTAAAAACTTGTCAACGTCTTTAACCACGACGCCAACCATGGACGTCGCTTGCTTGTGAAGTTCGTTGAAAGTTTCAAGCTTCTTATCGGGTTCACAAAAGTCCTCAACGTACACATCGACCCTGGCGAACTCATAGTTTCCAAGCGACCGAGTCATGCCAAGGCTCACGCCAACCTTTGAGTAGGCGCTTTCAAATGTGCGCTCTGGAAGCGGATACTCGGTCTTGATCTCCGGGTCCTTGTGAGTAGCAGACTTCTCCTGGGCTGCATCAAGCTTTGATCCTGCGCTTGCTACGGTCACGGCCTTGCCGCGCTTCACGTAAGGCTTCGTGCGCGTGTAAGGCTTGCGCGGTTTCTTTTCCAGATATTCTTTTACTTCCGCAGGAATTTCAGGCACGAGTTCCATATGTCACCCCAGAAAACTGTGAACTTGAGTTCGCTATTTTGCGCCAATAATTTCAAAGCCGCTTCGCGTGTAAAACTTGAGCCTAGACCTGTAGAGAGATCGGAAGTCGTGGATCTCTGAATCAACGTAGTCAACGATCATGGGGCGGTTTTTGCTTGGGACAACCACCGCGACACCATCTGCACCTATGATTGTCTTGGTCCTTCCAATCCGGCCAACTGGTTGAGTCGGGTCGGAGATCGGCGAAACCATGAAAAGCGTGTCCAGGCGAATCACATCGATTCCCTCTTTTGCCAACTGCAGTGTTGTGTAAACAACATCGCAAGTAGAAGCCTCGTCGAGTTCTGCCTGCTTTCTCCCGCCTACATAAAACCCGTGCGTAATCTCGCGATCAAGGTGCTTGGGCGTCATGTCTTTGAGAAATTCGCAGACCGAATAAAGAATATCCAGACGCTCGCTCATAACTAGTGGGTGCCGGTTGGCCTTGAGAGCAAACAGAATATCACTAGCAATCAGCTTATTGCGGTGCTTGCTCACCTTTATGAAGTTGAGAAGAGTTGGCTTCTCAAAATCATTCATATCGAAGACCTTAGTCTTTCCTGTAACCGGGTTCTTCTTCTCGTGACGAACTGCAGCGAACCCTGTCTGGCGCACGTAGATAATTGGCTTTTGCTGATTGGTGGCCTCAGGCTTTGCAAGAACCTCGCCGATCACCCATCGAAATGCGTTCTCACACTTATCGGCTCGATATTGAGTTGCAGAAAGACCAAGCATGAATCTAGCAGTAAAGCGTGTGGCCACCGTGCTAAACGATGCCGCTCCAAATCTATGGCACTCGTCCACGATAACTAAACCAAAATAATTCCACAGTTTTTCTGGGTATTTATCTCCGCCATCTTTCATAGCCGACTGCGCCATGAAAATTACGAAATCACATCCCTCAAACTGACACTTAGGACCCTGAACAACACCGACCTTGGCCGATGGATAGTGTTGATTAATTCGTTCAATCCACTGTTGTTTTAGCGGGTTCTTGTGAACCAAAATCGCCGTCGAACGGCCAAGTGCTTCTGCCATCTTAATGGCATAAACCGTTTTTCCAAATCCGGTCCAGGCATCAAGAAGACCACCGGCAAATGGTTCGTCTTTAAAAGCACTTAAAAACGTATTGAGCACCGGAACTTGGTCGTCAGGACGAAGGACAAGATTGTTTGTGTTGTGCGTTAAAGGCGATCCGTTAGAAACCCGGAAGGTCTCAACGATGCTTGGCTTGCGAAGGTGGGCAAAGTAGTAAGCCCTAGGCACGCCGAGATGCGCAGCAGTCTCGCGCCACATCTCGACGACTTTGGGCGGCTGGTCCTTTTTGTCCTTGGCCGGGCCAAAATCGACAGTCTTAGGGATAAGCGTGAGCTTTTTCTTTAAAAGAAAAGTCTCCACATCCCCAAGCTGGGACTTGTTAAACCAAGCCATGTTCGACACAAGAACGTCCATAAAATCAATGCACCGACTAAATCAAAGGGTCTTAAAAAGGAATGTTCGAGGACGATTCGTCTAGGTCAGACGGCGGCGGAGCGTCTCCACCTGGCAGAGCACTGTATTCGCCCGACGTAGCGCCATCCAAAGCAATCGCCTCAGACTTCTGATCGTTGCGCTGAATGCGAGCGTACAGAATGCGAGCCTTGTCGCGGTGAAGCGGCGAAAACAACTTGATGTAATCAAAGGGCTGGTTGTCTTTGTACTTGGACAGATCAACCACCAGCGGCCTTGCATCGCGCATGAGCAGCTCGAAGTCGTTGCCGCTAGAAGGGCTGGTCTTGCCGGTGCGGCGAATACGCACGGCCTTGCCAGACAAACCACCCCAGTTGGCCTTCTTCTCCATCAGTGCAGCTGCCTGCTCTGGGTAGACGACCAAAAGCTTCTTCTCGTTTTCGTGGACGTTGCCCTTCTTATCAGACCACTTTGATGTGTCGATAATCGAAAACACCGTCACTTTTTGAGCCTCGTGACCATCAAGGCATGCAGGGCAAGCGCCCGCCAAACCAAGGCACGTGAACTCGTCGCTTCCGCCACCGCCTGGGTTCCAGAACTTGTGCTCGCGAAACGAGATGGCGCGTTCGTCCAGGAAAATTACGTCGGTGTAGGTGTCTGTTTTTACCCAAAACCTTCGCGCACTGTTACGAAGCTGCTGATCTTTTTTCTCTTCAAGGTCACTTTTAGTCGTAGCAAATCCGTCAGAAAACCAGCTCATGGCATTCTCCAATTCAAAATAACTCGTGGTTTCAAAATTCAGATTAGTCGGTCCGACGACGATATCTGAATCAACATCACGCGCAACAGTTTTTTTGAATTTGTTTTGGCCTACTCGCCGATCACTTCAAACTCAGATGCTTCAAAGTGAAACTCGCGTTTATCACCGCCAGCAATAATGGTGATCACGCCAAACACTTGTGGAGGCAGTCCAATCAGGCCCAAACCCTTCTTGCGGTCGGCCTTCACGACTTTTACCTTCTTGAGAACAAAGTCCGTAGACCGTGCTTCATTCATCATCTGGCAAAACTGCTCGAGCGATAGATCCTCAAATCTAGCCATCGAAATCGTCCTCTCCGACTTGGTGCTTTAGATGCCCATCGGCATCAAATTTTAGATCAGGGTTCTTGGCCTTTACCTGAGCGATCAAGCGCAGCCGAGTGAACACCTCCTTGTCGACCACCGCCTGCGTCGGCAGAATCTTGTGGATGGCAGGATCTCTGGCCACCATCACCATGGCCAGCACCCATCCAAAGCCCGCGCCCAGAGAGCCGCACGCCGCTCCTACCGCCACAAGTTGCCAAGCCATTAGACGGCCCTCCCCCGCAAAGAGGCGCGAACCGCCTCCACCACTGTGTCCGGATTAATCTGGCTGAGACAGATAAAGTCTCCGCGCCGGCAGTCGCAGTACACGACGGGAGCAGGCTCGTTGTGCAAGCACCCAGCGCAAGACACAGAAGGCACCAGGGCCTTGCAGTTTGCCCCCATGATGCCGCCTCGGTAGGGCAGGCGCAGCTCAGGCTTGGCCGAGGTGAACAGCCCAACGATCGGGGTTTGCGTCGTCCCTGCGACGTGAATCAGAGACGAGTCGTTGCCTAAAAAGCAACCTACCTTCCCTATCAAGGCCGCCACTTGAGCAATGCTAAGCTTGTTGGTCAGGTCAATGATCGGGCCAGCGCCAGGGAACTTTGTAGCCAGAGGAAAACTAATGTCCCCGCCAGCGCCCAACTGAACCACACCAAGCCCATAGCCGCGCAGCTTGCACAGCACTTGGTTCCAGAATTCTTTAGAAAAGGTCCGGTTTTTCCACGTCACAGCCATATGCACTGCAACCGTGTTTTTTAAATCAAAGCCCTGCACAGCATCCAAGGCAATGGCTAGATCATTGGCGGAGACCGCCAGATAGGTGCTCTTGTCGAAAATCTTGTCGGCCAGCTTCACGCCAAAGGCCGCCTCGGCATAGGCATCAATAATGTGGAGCTTTGGCCGCCGCTCGTAGGCCAAGTCTAGATCGACTACTTGGTCGCCCTCGCCGAGCGCCACGGCATCGGTGGAAACCACGCGATTTACGTCAGGGTTGCCCACATAGGCAGCCGGGCTGTTGGTCGCCACGTAGATGGTCGCACCAGGGTTGTCGTGGCGAAGCTTGCGAGCAATAGGCGTGGTAAGAAGCACATCGCCGAGAGCCCCGGTGCGCTTGAGCCAGATCCGCTTAGGATCCGCAGAAACAACCTCCTGCTCTGCTGGCTTGAAGGCCTCGACCTGAAGCTCCCCAGAAGAGAACACCGGCTTAATCTGCAAGCGAGCCACGTCCGTAAACCCAATGCGCTCAAAAAACGCCTTGATCATGTCAAAGTCAAAACACATGAAGTGGTAGTTCGAAGGGTAGTCCTGGCCAGCATAGAGCTTGAGGTTGGCCCACCAGCCCGGCGTTATCTCAGAACTGAGGTTGTCCGTCAGGTACTGCTCGTCGCCAGGCCACTCGGGGGTGGTCTTGCCGTCTAGGTAAGAGCGAGCAATGTACTCCAGGTCCGGCGTCCTTAGAAACACCCTGCCGCCCGGTTTGAGGGTCCGAAACCACTCTCCCACCACAAAGGGAAGGCCGCGCCAAGATATGTGCTCGATCGAATGGTTCGACAAGATCTCGTCCAGAGAATTGTCTTCGAATGGCAGGGGCTCTTTAGAAAAGTCGCAAACGTACTCGACGTCCGGAAGAGGCCGCACATCAAGGTGTAGGAAGCCTGGCTGGGGATTGTATCCACAGCCTATCTCCAGCTTGATGGGCTGAGAATTAGCTGCCCTGATCGAGCTTGGCAACTTAGCGGGCGATGCCGTCTTGGGCTTCGAAGCCTCGACCAATACGTGGTTTAAAGACCGGATGCGGTCCTCAAACTTCTCCACCTCATAGTTGGCAAAGTCCTTTAGGAACTTAGCGATGGTCTCGCGCTCTTTTAAGAACCACTCCGGGCCCTTCTTGAGCTTGGTGCTGTCCGTGTTGCCACGGGTGCCGCCTTCTTGGTGCGTTGCCTGAATCTTGTGGTTAAAAAACACCCGCAAGTTGCTGGCCCAAACCCGAAGGCAATACTCCGTGTCTTCGCAGGCCACGAAGTAGTTCTCGTTGAGAACCCCCACCCGTTCGTAGGCCTGGCGGCTGATAGCAAAGAGAGCGCCCGTGACTGAAATATAATAGCGCGACTGACAGACCACCGGGTCGTTTTGTAGAACGCCCTTGTGAACGTGCAAAAAGTCTGGGCTGTTTGGCCGCCGCACTACTCCCGCATGCTGCACAGATCCGTCCGGATAGAGCAGCTTGGCTCCCACCACCCCGATCTTGTTGTCCGACGCAAAAGCCTCGAGGAACCCAGGAAGGAAGCGGTCCTTGAAGGTTATGTCGTTGTTCACCAGCACAAGGTAGTCGCTCGTGCTGTTGGCCATGCCAAAGTTAACGGTGTGTGCAAAGCCACGGTTTACGTCCTTGAGCAGGATTCGCACCCCCAACGACGTGCACAGGTCCTTTAGCCACCGCTGCACCGCCTTGTCGGAGCCGTCGTCTACCACCAAGATCTCGTAGAGAGACTGGTCGGGCTCGGCCTTTAAGATCGACTCGATGCACTCGCGCACCATGGTCGTCTGTTTTACAGTCGGGATAATCAGTGTGAACTTTTTAGACATCGGTGCTCTTTCGGACGCTTAGCTTAGCATTGAGAAGCCGCGTGAAGAATTTGATGTAAAGCTCGCTGCGAGCCGAAGCATGATGACGTTCTCGAACATAGCTGTGGTTAGCCGTGCGCCAACTGTCTGCGACAATCGGGTCCTTAAGATCAGAGGCCGCCTGCAAGATGGCCTTAGACCATGCACGATTCTGGTATGGCACCAAGGTGCCGTAGCGATCTCGGTACACCTCGCCCTCCCAAAGCAAAGCCTCCGGGTCTAGCTCGTCCTCGTAGGGGTCGAACTCGGAGCAGATTGGATAGGCGCCGATGGCCATAGCCTCGTAAATCTTGATGGCCGATTTGCTTTGGTTGAACTCGCACGGGTCCAGCGGAGCAAGCATGATGTCGATCTTAAGGCTCTTAAGTAATCGGTAAAACTCATGGGTTGGATAACGTCCGCCAACCGTGAACAGCCTGCTGACCGGCACACCCTTAAGCACGTTGCCCTGAATGTAGCCGACAAATAGAAACACGATGTCAGGATTAACCCGGCAAACCTCAGCCACCGCCGAGGAAAGATAGTCCAGATCGACATAGTGAAACCGAGATCCAGCCCAAGCGACAACCGTTCGATCTCGCATCAGCTCGTTAAACTGCTCGTTGGTGATCGGATAAACATGCTCCGCGTTGCCGTCCTTGCCCAGAGTGGTGGCCTGAACGTAAAAGGGCTGGCACGGCTCGAGGCTGTCGAATAACTCAAAATCAAAACCGTTCGCAATCACTTCAATTGGCGTTTGAGTCTTGGTCTCAAGCTTTTCCTTAAGCGGAAGCGTCGAAGCCACAATGCCGTCATAAAGCGCTGGCATCCTAGTCCACACCGGCTCGTGCGCCTTCACGAAAGTAAAGCCAGGGTTCCAATCGGGAACCGAGTAGTAGTCGTCGTCGTAGTCTCCGACCAAAACTTTTGCTGGATACCTTGTGCGGATCTGCTGCAGACAGTTGAGGGCAAACCGAGTAAGAGGGCGCTGAAAAACAATCACCTCCGCCCACTCAACGTCGGCGGTCTGAATGCCGGACCCAGCAAGCTTTGGCTGTTTTTCTAGGTAACACCTGCGAACTTCGTGGCCAGAAAGCTCAAGATATTTTTGCGGTATTTCGCACCGATAAAACTCAGTGGCGTCTGGAGACTTCGACAAAAAGAGAATCTTCAAAAGAAATCACCACCCGGAATGTAAAGGCTAGGACCTAGCAATCATACGCACGCGGTAAGCATGGTCTTTAGAATCCAAAAGACTTCTAAGGCACTTGGTTCTCTCTTCACCGTCTGGAACCATCGCACAAATCTCTGCTGCAAAATCAAAAAACATTTTAGCCAAGCAACGAACGCCAGGATCAGAAATGTGGTCGTAAGAGAAGAACTGCATGAAGTAATCACAGGGATTCTTAGCAGTCTCGACATTCAGGGTCGTGGCAATTGGATTCACCATCATTCTCCTTGGGACCTTCGATATCCTGCTCGAGTTCTCCGTCGTTATGCAAAATAGCCCAGTGATCATCTCGCTCTTCGGTTCCATCAACAGCGTTTGCCGGGACCTTGCAGGTTAACACCGTAAAACTAAGCTGGTGGTGGATCGAAAACCCAGTGTCTAGCGTCTCCAACACGCCAAGATTAAGGTCGCCGTACTGCTCCTGAATAGACTGCAGCTGAGCTATGGCCTGGCTGATGCTAAACATGACCAACCTGCTTTCCAACCTTAATGCCAACGCACTTGATTTCGATTTGAAGAGTGGCGCCAATTAGGTGCTTAAATGTAAAGCCCTGGCCAAACACAACATCTAAAACCCGCTCCTCTCCCACGCGCATGCCAATCATGCCGCGCTCGCACGACAGGGCGTTAGACCCCATCTCGTAGAGAAGCGGAGCCGCCGTCTGGTCGTCCACTAGCTCGCCGCCGTGCAGAAGCTTGAACTTAATCGAAACAGCGTCGCCCATCTCGACGATGCCGTTTGGCTTGTCGACTAGGCCGAGTGCTTTTTCCTGAAGCTCCGTGGCCCGCTGGCCGATCTCGTCAAAGGTGCAAACACCTTTTTCGACGTTGATCGATCCAAGAACCTGGCCCATGTAGTGAGCCTCCAGGGCCTTCTCCTCGATGCGGCTGGTCTCGTACCTAGACACGATGGCCGTTAGGTCGTTCACGGCCTTGGTGAGATCGGCGATTTGGATACGCATCTGCTGCAGCTCAGCCTCGCCAACCCTATGGTTGGGCGCTCCACGCACTGCTATGCGCTTTTCCGACATAGCCGTCAGAGTCTTTTGCCTCTTCTCGCGGCGGTCCTTCTTGGCTTCTCGCTTGGCTTGGAGCTTGGCTAGATTTTCCATTGACGATAAATCCCTTCAGGCGATCAAAAACTTTGTCTGCTTCCAGCTGCAACCACTCGCCAGGGTCCTTCTTGTCTTTGATCATCGGCCCTATGGCCACCACTAAACCCGCCTGCCGCAAGGCATCGGCGTAGTCCTTGGCCATCTTTAAACCGGGTGGATCGAGAGCAGGGTTGTCTGGCTTTGCGTCATTATGGGGTAAGATAACCACACGATCAAACCACTTTTTCATTTTCTCCACATGAGCCATCGAAACCGCCGTGCCAAAGCAGGCCAAGACATTGATCCAGCCGCAGCGCTCCAAGTTAAGAACGTCCATAAATCCCTCGACCAAAACCCCCGTTCGAAGACCGTGGTCCACAAACTGCTCGCCGTAGAGATACTTGTCGCGGCGGAAGTTCTCGGCATGGAGATACTTGGGTGTTTGGTCCTCGCGAATGGCCCGCCTTGAAAAGCCGACCATCTTGCCCGTCTCGTCGAAGATCGAAATAAACAAGCGCTGGCCAATCTGGTCAAAGCCTATGCCCCACCTCTTGGCCTGGTCGACGGTAATGCCACGGTCAAAGGCATACCTGGGCAAAAACTTGAGCGCGTCTTGGTAGTCTAGCGGGTCGAACTTCGCCTCGTAGCCAGCCACCGTCCAGCCAGCCGAAGGCTCCGAGCGCTGGAGCTTGCGGCGACGGTCGTCAAAGGACCCCAGCCGCTTTAAGCGCTCCGACACCGTGCCACCCTCTTGGCGCGAGATAATGTCGTGCAGATCGCTGCGCCAAGTGCCCGTGCATTCCTTCCAGGCGTAAAGCAGAGAAATGCTTTTTTTACCGGCCTTCTTACAAGCGCCACACACAAATCTCGACGGGCCCGAGGGATTAATCTCTATCGAGAACGATGGATTATTGTCCGTACCTTTTGAGTGAGTGTAAGGAGCAAACGGACAGCTAGACGAAACCCGCCCCGGACCAGACTTGATTTTTCTGGCCCCAAGCGACTCAAGCACCTTGATAATTGATTGCTCGTCCATGCTATCTCACCAAGGTCCTGCAGGTCTAACTGGTGCCCGCCTGTCTTCGTCGTCGTCCTTATACGCTCGAGCAGCACTCTTCGTCTTAGGTGCGTCGTCAGCAATGTCGTCCTCCTTTCGGTCGCTCTCGCTAAAGTCATGATCATCAAAGTTCCAATTCATCAGAATATCGGGAATGAACGACGACTCCCTAGTCTTGATCGCCATCAGCTTCATCAGCTTCGCCCGCCGAAGAGGCTCGCTCTGATCTAAAAAGAACACCCAGCTGGCAATCATGCCCATGTTGTCAGAGAAGGCTAGGCGGTCAAGCTCGGGCCTAATCACCTTGGTCGAGTTGCCGTTGCGGCCACCGGAAGGTGGGCGGTTAAGCTGCGTAGAGATAATCATCGGAATGCCCAGACGCTTGAGCATGTCTTTGTTGCGGTCTAAAAGCTCCGACAAATACTCCGAGCGACCACGGTTGGTGGACTTAATCAGCTTGCTCTTCATGAGATAGAAGCCGTCCACGCAGACTAAATCTGGGCGGCTAAGCATGCAGGCCGTCTCCACGTCCTCCAGCGTAGGACTCATCTCCTTCCACATCATGAGAAGGTTGGGGTCGTTTTCCATCCGCCTGAGGCCTTCGCGCAACGCCTGCTCCTGGATATCGCTAAGAGCTCCAGCCCTAAGCTTCTCGTATGGCAGCTTTAAAGCAAAGCCGACAAAGCGCCGCTTAATAGCCTCCTCCGACATCTCCGTGGAAACAAACAGCACCCGCTTGCCGGCCACCTGCCAGGCGTGCAGGCCCATAAGGATCATCAGCTGAGTCTTTCCGACCGAAGGGCGCCCACCAATAATAATCATGTCCTCTGGCTGCCAACCCAGCGTCTTATTGTCAACGGTGGGAAAGCCGCAGGGAATGCCCAGGTAACCGCCCTTGGCCCGCTCGTAGCTCGCTAAAATCGAACTTATGTCGCCGAAGATCGACTGCACCGAAGACCCGGAGCCGCGCCGGATCTTTTGAAGCTCAAAAAATCCTTTCTCGTAAGCCGACTTCGCAGCCAGAGGATCGGCGGTCTCGAGCACCTCAAGCACATGGCTCATAGCGCTTTGAATGGCGCCGTCCACAAACCGCTTGTCGATCTCGGCAGCCCAGAAGCTCGACGGATCCTTTGGCTGGTCGCCTAGGTACACGCCAATCTGGTCCCTAAGCACCTCGAGCGTAGGCAGCGCCGAATGCTCGCGCCAATACGTCTCGACAAACTTTAGAGCCGCCTGGCCGTCGCCCTGCATCATTTCGGTCGTGATGCCGATGCGAGAAAAGTCCCCGCGACCCTCGCGCAAGATGGCGGCAACAAAGGCTCGGTCGATGTTTAAACTCACGACGGCACCTCCGACATGGGAGGAAAGAAGTCGTTGCAAAAGTATCCGTAGAACTTGTTTTTGATCTTAGAAATAAGCTGCGGAGCGTAAATCTTGCGCTCCTCAAAGGTCTTCATGTTTTCAATCGGGCAAGTAATAATGGTTGGCTTTCCCGCATCGATCCGGTCAGTCAGGAACTGAACAAGGTGGCCGGTGCGCTTGTAGCACTCCCACTCGTTGGTAAGGTCGTCGACCACCAGAAGACCCGTCGCAGCATACTTAGTGGCCCAAAGCTCCTCGCCGCCAGGATCGTACTCGCGGTTGGCAATGGCGTCGTAGAGCGACACCGCCGTCACCCACCTGACGTGGAAGCCGTACTGGCAAGCTACCGTGGCAATATAGGCTGCCTTCGTGCTTTTGCCCGTGTGCGGCGGCCCGTAGATAAAACATCCGTAGCCGCGCTGAATGTTCTCGTCTAGGTGGAGCATGTAGGTGGCCAGCTGCGAGTAAGACTCGAGGCCACTAAATTGGTCGTACCTGAGGTTTTTAAAACTCTTTGGCAAACCCATGTCTAAATAGTCTTGCCTAGCTAGCTCAACCTTCTTGCTCGGGTCTAGCACCATGAAGCGTCTCCAAAATCAAAGCAGTCGCAACAGAACTTAATCCATGAACAAAATCAGGGTTGCTTAGTAAGTTGACCCAGCTTGCCGAATCGTTAGGCGAAAGCCAAGAGCTAACCTGCGAGAAGGCTT
>Ga0315284_10010521_pt1 | contig 13175 bp, 3 predicted proteins | sample YL17G09_16_MG_FD_203696 | JGI IMG/M metagenome (GOLD analysis project Ga0315284, IMG submission 203696) | Sediment microbial communities from Yellowstone Lake, YNP, Wyoming, USA - YL17G09_16 | ecosystem: Environmental > Aquatic > Freshwater > Lake > Sediment | place: USA: Wyoming | collected...
ATTATTTATCCACGCATGATGCTGTTTCGGTTCATGTTTTGACTTTACACAATAATACGCTGTTACAACCGTAACTGTGCCTTTTGGTTCGGTTTCATTGTTGCTCATGTTGCTCATGTTGCTCATGTTGCTCATATTTTATTAGACTGTTACCTGCCTCTCTTATCTAATAAAATACTTTTCATCTAAATAAAATACGAATTAAACACGAATTTAATTACTATATTACTATATTATTTTTGCCGCTATGACGACGACAACATCAACGGGACTTTGCGGCGCGTTTTTCTTTTATTAATTAAAACTCGGCGATTATCTTCTTCAATGCGCTCTCCTATACAAATGCGCTTTTGATTATTGTGATTGTGATTACCACCACCACCAGCTTGCACCTGTACTAAATCAACATCAATCATAAATATTTGATTCTTTGCATTACCATCGCTACCATCATCTATTACACTATTATTTTTTTCCATTGTATATATTTTCATTTTGTTCGATTTAAATTTTCTGCACACTCCTACATCGTTCAATAAATTACAACCAAAATCACCACCAAATATCATTCGTTTTATTGGACCGCTTATTCCTATATCTACATCAGGTGTTCCTGTTTTCAAATTCATAAAATATACTCGAATTATATTCAAAAATTCAAATACTTTACCACTTTTTATACCTTCACCATTAATATCTACACTCACATAGATTGTATCAGAATCCTGATTTCCAATGTTTCCAAATAGGACGGCGACAAGCGGTAAAAGGGGCGGCGGCGTTTGTCTATTGAATTTATAAAAACTGCAAAAATTAATTTGTTCCTTTGCATTTGCTAGATAATCTGTATAACGATTCATATGAAACTGTTGATTTGAAGAAAAAAATGTACCCTTTTCAGAATCATAAATTCTATTTTTAAGATTATTTTGATTCTTTAATGAAATTAAAGAGTTCAAATTTTGATTATAATTATATTCCAAATATGAAACACCTGTGTGTGTATCTGGGTCACTACATATTTTAAAATTATAACGTGTATCAGGCGTTAATCTTGACTTTGCATTGTACCTAATTACTTTCTTTCCAATGTCATCAATTAATTCTTTGATTTTTCTATTTTCATCCTTAGAAAGAACCGCATTTAATCGATCTCTCCATGTAGCTCGAGAAAGCGCTATTATCGCAACCGGACCTGGAGGAGCAGGAACGGGGGGAACAGGAGGCGTAATAACCAAATTTACATAATCCTTACAAATGAATTGAGCCAATTCATTGCACCCAGTGTATACTAACATGAATAAAAGGTCATTTACAAATTTGTACATTTTTTCTGCTATCGCGCTGGTTATTAATCCTGCAAAAGCAAAAACAACACCCTCAAGTAAGTCTACATCTGGATCATTCAATGCATCTACAAAATTCATAATATTTTTAATCTTTTCATCAATATTATTACACGGTGAATCCATATTAATTATGCTGGTAACATTTGCAGCAACAGTAAACCAAGAATACCCTGCATTTACTATTCCTGCTACTGCTGCCCGATGATCATAATAAGCAGCACTATTTAACAAATCTCGTTTCATTTTATCTAAAATAGTTTTAGTTATTTTTGAGTCAACGCCATCATAATCTCGAAAATCTACATCTTGAAGAAATAAAATCATAGAAGGATTAAAATTAAATATTTTTCTCATTTCAAATACCTTGTCCATAAATTTATTAATTTTTTCCAATTCACTAGCATCTTCTGTTGATGCACTCAGTTTCCATTCGCCTATTGGCTGGTGATTAGAACGGATGGTTAGCGGATAACCTGTTCTAGAGTCTGTGGGTGTAAACATATGTGCAATAAATACTTGGCCAGTATCTTCACGATAAAACATATCACAAATATTATCCTCTCTGTTAATATGAATATTTTCACTTGCAGCTGCAATAACTTGAATCGGTGCCGCCGCACCTTTATTTAAACTACTTACATTGCATGTATACGTATAATTATGAAGTGGTGTATGTCTTGAAAAACTCATAATCAATACATTATGATTATCATTATCTTTTGTAAGCAATAATGTTTGATATCTGTAATTAGCCTGCGCAATTACCGGAATTTGCGGAATTGGCAGAATTGGCGGCGGCATTGGCATCTGTAAATTTGACGTTGACTCTATATCATACACATTCAACATCGTATCAACATTTCCACCACCTACAACATTCAAAAACGCTGTCAAACAAAATAAATACTTTTTTAAATTTATTATTCCATATTGAAGTGATACATAAATAACTTCTCTATTGAGAGGAGCATCTACGATAATCGGTTCAATCTCGCTTGCTTGGTTATACTTATAATAAATATCATCTTCATCATATTCACACTTAAGTTTCAGTTTTATGATTCCATTACATGGTGGTTGTGGAGCTATCAAATTAATTGCACGACCAGCTCCTCCTGCTGCTTTTCTCGCATTATAGTCTACATAGTCAACGGCATTATAAGTATCAAAATAACCACCTATAAAAAATACAGTTTCATTGCCTTTATTTTCTTGACATATAATTGATGTCAGGTTAAAACGAATGCCGCCGACATTTGATATTCCACTGTACACATTTACGCCACCAAAGGGATAACACGCGACTTTAGTATCAATCGCAACCAATCGCGCTTGCATGTTATTCGGATTATTCGGATCCGGATTCTTTCTAATCAACACGCATCCGATATTTACTATTCTTTCTCGATTTAAAGCAGGAGGATTACTATTCTCATTTGTTATATCAAATTGAAACACACCTCCAATTAATGCAATATACCCTTCAACATCTTCTTCATTTACTGCAATTCCCTTCGCTTTAACTATCTTTTTGTTTTTACATATGCAGACTTTCGTTACAGCGGGTGCGGGTGCGGGTATAACAAGAACAGGAAGAAGAGCAGGTAAAGGAGCGTATAGTAGTATAATCTCATACGTACTTAAATTAATCAGCACTACAGGCAATGCTGTTAAAACTTGTCGCACTTGAACATTGGCATCATTAAAAGTAGTTATTCCTGTAAAATTTCCGCCAACCAACATATAACTGACTTCTTCATCCACATCTAAAATATCCATGCACACCACATTTTCATTAACTGCTGCTGTTTCAATAAATGTTGTCAACTTGTGCGTTTTCAAATCTAACTTATATACTCTACCTGGTCGTGGTGGTACAGTGATACTACCCAGTTCTCCCAAAAATAAAACAGGATTATTTTTATTGTTATGATATGCAATGCATCTGAATCCTACATAATTATTTGGGCCACCAGGCACAATTTGTATAATTTTATCCGGATCATCATCTAAATGTAAATCATAAAAAAATTCATTATTGAATCTGTACTGTTCATTTGCACGAATGTTATAATATACATCATTATATTTAATTGGCCAGTAACTTGAAACATTCCAGGAACTCGCTAAACTATACACCACAACACCACTTTGCACTGCAAACTGCAAACATATTACTGATGACTCTTTATCGTCGACTTCCCCTTCGCTTTTTTTACCTTGTTCTTCACCTTCGGATTCACCCACATCTTCTGCAAGTTGGTCATCAAGTTTGCTTTCTTCTTCCGATTCAATAAGGTCGCCCCAAAAAGTATCCCAAACGGTTGAAAAATTATTGGTAATTAGTTTCTTTTTGACAGCACAACCTACCCGAAAATTATTCGTGCTATCCTTATTTTTGTTCTTGAAATCCGTCTCTGTTTGTAAAAACAACTTCAAGCATGTCAAATAACTGTCATCATCATATGTATCCTGTTTTATCATATTGGAAGTCTTACAACTCCTTTGACTAGAATAAATATAGTATGGAATATTTCCTCCTAATAAAAATAAATTGTTCGGTGAAAAAAATAACTTTAAAAGAAAATTTATATTGGCTTCAACGTTTTTTTTTCGTTTCGCCGCAGATATCACTGACCGTAAGTGCGGCGGAACTGTTTTGCTACCCAGCTTAGCCAAAACATCATTGAATTCTTTTGATGTCGAAGATATAATCCCGCCACTTATCAACTTTACAACCTTGAATATTTCAACAATAATAGGCTTGTCACTATCAATTATAAAAATTTCTTTCTTCCCGCCATTTTTCGATTCTTCACTTGAACTTGATGTTGCTGTTGCTACCTTGTAAATGGCGTTCATTGAAACATACACCATATCTGTTGTTTCTTTTGGCAATTCATTCATCTTGGCATTATATATAAAGATGCCAGTTCCAGTTGAAGAATAAACATATGTATGTTGAAGTGTCCATCCTTTTAAAACCGCTTCTGTTTGAAAATACTTTTTGCACAATTCTTGCAAAAGACCATACCCAGTTACATTATTAGCGCCAGTATTTTTTTTTTGAGTAGGCAACGACAACATAATTTTGGTGGATCCTACTGGTCTTTTTACCATTAGCATTTTACCTTCTCTGAAATCGCATAACCAAAGCACTACTCTTTTCACTTTAACATCCGGTCGAATCATTTTAGTTCTATCTTCAACCAACTCTTTCGACGAAACATTTGTTTTTTCAAGTCTCTGCATTTCATATTCATCCATTTTCCTGTATGGGTCATCACCGTATGGTGAACCGTATAGTGAACCGTATCGCGGATCGTATGGTGAACCGTATCGCGGATCGTATTGCTGACCGTATCGCGGATCGTATGGTGAACCGTATCGCGGATCGTTCAACGCATTTGGAAACTGTTGCTGTTGTCTTCTCAGCTGCTGATACATGCGCAATTGATCTTCTTCGTACGTACCCCCAACCTGAACAACAACCGCATCACTATCATCAAGCGAGTTTATTCCTGTCCATCGACTCGAATCAAATGACCCATATGTTATAAAAGGGTTCAGTAAAAAGGATGAATTCGCAATTTTGGGAAGAAATTCTACAACTTGATTTACCGCTGGAGGAGCTGGAGGAGCTGGAGGAGCTGGAGGATTCACTTTCATCGTCTTTGAAATTATCATTTGATTTGGGGTTAAAGAAGATGAATCGGCGAATGCACCATAGTCTCCAATAAATCCTCTGTCATTCCACTCATTCACTAAAATTATATTTTTTACTCCATATGTCACATCGTCTTCATAATCATATAAATTGCCAGATGGTGACAAACTCAATACTGATTGTATACTTTGATCCACCACTTTTTTGTCCTCATACATGTTATCAAATTTAAATTCTGTCACTTTTGATGAACATAAAACAACTTTGTATATGTCTTTTATTACAACATTTCCTCTTTCTCTATTCGGGTTTAAATTTTTTGTATATTCTTCACTGGCTTTTTCTTTCAACATTATAGAATATTTGCATAATGCATCAAAAAAATATTTTCTAGCCTTATCCTTATCGTCGTCGGATGAAAGTGCATATAAATATGCGTCGCTCATCATTATATCCGGTACGCGAATTTCAATTGTTGATTTTATTTCTCGCGTTTCATTATTTTTGTTGTATATTTGTAGCTTTTTCATTTCTTCCAATTCAATCTGTTTTGCTATAATCATCGCCGCAGCATCTTCTCTCCTTCCTCCACCCGTTATAACAACATTCTTATCGCCTTGTCTTCTGAATCTAACACTTGGAGGCGAACTACTAATTATACCATATTCTTCATCATAAAGCGAATTTTTAATTTTATCTTCATAATATTTTTTTGCACTTCCAATAATAGTATTCACCACTTTATTTATATACATTTCGTATATTGTCATGTTTATCCCCTCATCTCCTTCTTCTATCCGCTTGTAAAATGGCGTAGATTCATTACTTAAATCAATTCCCCATGTGTTCAAGACGTGCAGCTTGGACAAAGCATTCGTCGGTATCGACTGTTTTGATGTAACCAACACAAACTCGCCATTAAATAATTCACTAATGGTTTGTTTATTGGTTGTATAAACATAACGATTTGGAGGAGGAAGTGGTGGACCGGGTGGAGCCACAGCAACATCAACATCTTTCATCGTGGTTTTGAACGCGTTGAACGAAAGAGGATTAAACAACCCTTTGTCTACAACTGTTTCCCCTTGATTTGTCACCGGATTCCATTCATATCCTATTATATCTGCGCACATGTTATAATCATAACAAAGTATGCTAGACCATATGTCACTTACATTGCTGTATTGTTCATCAATTGTTGTTATTTCCGTTATCTTATGGTCATGAAATCCAATTATAACGGGGTTTTCCGCTTGAGTTTTTTTTACTAATAATGTACCCATATTTTGTTGCATGTCGCCACCCTGATTTGAAGCCACAATAAGTCCGTCAACACAAGAATAATACCCTCGAAATTCAGGCGTTTCCTTGATTGTAAGCGGCTGGAAATTATCGTATTGAAGCGAATATGGTGGTGGTACTGGTGGTGGTGGTCCTGGTGGTACTGTTATACCATAATTTGCATTATTATTATATTGATTTCCCAAATTCGTATATATAACCATGACATTCCGAATTGTTTTAGTTTTTGTTGGGTCAACTATATCCTGAATTGTCGCTGTAAACTTTCCAAATACTGTTACTATTTCCGGGTCATTTATGTCAACTTTTATTTTTTCAATAAAATCGCCGGCTAGAAATGTAATTGGCAAATTTAATGGTATTGTTAGCGCATTTTGATTAATAATGGTACATGAAAGAATTTCTCGTACAACTCCCCCTGCAACATATTGTTCTTTTAACCCAATCCATAACATGTTATTTACTATTTGATTATTTACAATTTTTAAACCACCCCTATCAGGTAGTACCTGAGGTCGATTTAACAAATTATTCAATTCATCGATTTTATTTTGAATGTTTATTAAACGCTGAGTCGCAGCAGGAGCAGCAGCAGGCATCGATGAAACTTCAAGCAAGTATTCCCTCTGATAAAAGTGGATTTTTTTGGTAGTGTTGAAAACCTCCTTATTTATACTTACTGCACCACAAGTTATTTTTAGATATGGGTCCACTGGCGCTGCTCGAAGAATTTCGTTAAATCCTACACCCACGGCAGGAAGAAAAATATCTGTCTCATCAGTTAACGTCGATTTTAAAATCATACAATAGTGACACATTTCAATAAACACATTCAAAGTAAACATAACAGACCAATTTAGACGTGGATTAATACCGACAACTAGAGGAAAAGTGGCTATATTAACTGTATTTCTTGATAGCGGAATTGGAGGTCCTGGTGCTAGTCTCGTAACATTCCAAAAAATATCGAACGAATTGGATGGAACAAGTGGAGCTCCTGCAATTCTATTTATTTCGTTATTTAGTGGAAATAATGCTAGTGGTATTGGAACATAAATTCCATTTACATCATTAAAAGGTAAACCAGCGTCCATTTTACCAGGAGTCCATAGTATATTATTTTGTCCAACAGGTGCTACGTGTGCTGCAATTGGAACTCCATAAACATCATATTGTGTAACAGAATCAAAGTTTCCAGCAATTTGAAAAATAGGGTAAACAAACGACTCGTTATCTTTATTGAAATTCACCTCGACAACACTGTTTACTGTTGTTGGTCCGCCAGCAGGATCACTAAATAATAAAATGTCATACAGTTGCATTGATGTTGGCTGAGGTCCTAATTTAGTTCCGGGATCGTAATATTTAACACACCCAACCTGTCGTCTTGGAACAACTGTAAAATCTAAATAATGACCATAAATCAAATACTTGTACCGTTCATTTGCGGCATCATAATATGGCGTGATTCCTTTCACTGTAAATGGTTTAACAATTGGACGAGGCTGGGTCCCGCCCAATGCTATTGCTGCCGGACTAAGAATATCCGGTCGTTTTATTTCAAGCTGAAATTGGTGAAACATTTCCAGCTCATCCGTTTCGCCGTATTGGTTTTGTTGTTTCAACACCGTGTTACTGAATACAGGACCACAAATAGCATAGTGTAAATCGCACATCAATTTACTGCGCTCTTCATCACAGTCATCATACATCAACATTTGATCAAGCGCTTTTCTAATAGTTAAAGAAAGAGGCTCACTAGTATCATTTATTCCTTTTCCCAACCAAACTACTTCTTTGAATTTGGAGACATTCACGCGCTCTTCTATGAATTTATCAAACGCGAGTGTGTCTTCTGATATATCTTTTATTTCCGGCGAAGGAATGCACGGGTACCTGTAAAAAAGACTATTCAATATGTCTGTTGAAGTAATCACCGGAACTTTTGCGTGAAGTAAGGAGTTATTTATATAAAGTCCTGTTTTTTCCATTAGTTCGGTTTTTATTTTCGTACCATTATTCGCTTTACTGACAATTTTACTTAAATCAACTGCATCTAGAGTAGTTATTGCGGGCGGAACTGGACCTCCTCCTGCCACATCCACCGTAACGCGAAACCCCGTTCCGCCTGTGAAATTTAAAATACCATAATCGGATATTCGTTCTAATGGTATAGGTAGAGGCGGAAGAAGACGCGAGAATCCCAAATAATCAGCCAGCATTTCATTCACCTTGACATTGTTTCTATTCTTTTCGCTTGTTGATAATGCAAGCTCTCGTATCGTAATTTCAGGAGTAATTGTAATTACACCTCCTACAGCTGCAACAGATGAAGGAACTCCAAACATTGCTGATGCGTCATATTGATCTCCGTCAATTTGCATTCTTGTTTTAATTTGAACACTTTTAGAAGGCAGCGGAAAGGCAGGAGGAAGAAATCCCATTGTATATTCGTCGCTTGGTAATGGTGGTGCTAAAGGTGCTAAACGAGTTGGTCCTGCACTATGAAATATATAAGGAACTGGAGGTGGTCCTACTATTTGGATAGACCCCAATATTATAGATAATGCGTCATTGTTTAAAGTAACAATTAATACTTCATTTTCAGGATTAGATAATAAACGTCTTATGCCCGCTACATTTGTATTTTCAAGAAGCAAATCGGCTTTCGCCTTTGCAATAGCTGCGAGTCTGAAAGTTTGCTCTGCAAATGTTACTTGCGGCAATCCTTGTGCATTTACTAGTGCTGCTGCTGCTGCTTGTTGTGCTACTTGTGCCAATCGCAATTGTACAGCACCAGTCGATTTAAATTCAAATTTTACGACATTTCCAATCGCTGGTGGTACTGCTGCTGTCAATGTAATGACCATTTTAGTTTTATATGCTTGCGTTAGTTCTACATTATTTTCGTCTCCAATAAAGTCATTGATCGTTTTCTCCATGACTTCTAAAAGATGTTCAATGTTTCTATATTCACCCGGAATTGTCAAGGTTTTGAATGCCTGGCGTATATAATCTCCGCTAATTTGAAAAGAATTATTTGCGTCCTGTTGAGCGACAGGAACAAGAGGAGCAACAATAATAGCCGGATTAATAAATCCAGCGGGATATTCATCATGTATATTTGGAATAATATTATCTACATTCATTAATTCATTTTCAGGAAAATATAATTTCAGTTGCATTTTTTTATTTTCATCATACTTGCAAGTCCAAATCGTGTCTCTATTTCGATTTGGCACAACAGCATCGTATCTCCACTTGCATTTATCGCACAGCTCTTTTTCTATTGCACTTCCTAGCGTTTCAAGGTCATAATAGTTATCAGGAATGGTAATTACAACATTTGCATTATTACGCGCATCTGTAATGAAATCAGAAACTACCAAAAATTTATTATTTCGATTGGCGTGTGAAATAGGCGGAGATTTTTCAGAAAATATGCTTTCAACAAATGCAGCATGTGACGCTTCACCCAGTATCGTTTTATAACTATTGCGTTGAACTGTCAAACGAAAATCACCAACGGATGCTTCTAGTGGAATAACAAAGTCTCTTAATGCTTGTAATTTGTTAATGAAAGCTGGATTTTGTTGTTCCGGAAGCAAAGGTGGATTATTAAGTATTAATAATTGAGGACGTGCTCCAGGAATTCCTCCAATAACATTATCAGCTCTTTGAGTTGCATCGATAATTTTAGTCAACATTACCCCCAAATACACAATATTATGATAAAGCATATTTACTACATCAATCGTTGTTAGTTCTTGAATCATTTTCTCTATTCCTCCATCTTTTTTATTAAATGTAAATATTCGAAGTAGCATTGGTTGAAAATTCAACATGAAATTTGAAATAATATATAACTTACTGGCAGTGTCATACGTCACGGGGAGAATAAATCTCAATTTTAAAACTCTTTCAAGAACAGAACTAATATTTTTCCATGAATATTTTTCTGGATCATTTGTGCGATTCACGGGAACAACAACGTTTCTTATAAAAATTCTATCAGCTGGATCAATAGTTGCTGGTAATAAAGGTATCAAAATATTATTTAAATTATAATAAAAATAAATTTCAATTATAGATTTAAATATTAAAGATAAACTTTTTGCAAACTCTTCTATCTTGACACTAATTTCATCTTTGTCTGTTTGCGCTTTAATTGATAATGTCGGTTTGAAAATGGAAAGAACTTCTCTAAAAAAATTTGGACTGTTTTGTTTATATTTCAACCAATCCACAATGGTTGTAGAAAGCGAGTTACCATCTTTTATAGTTGCTGGGTATGATTCTACAAGCATGGCATCATACTGCAACCGCTTAACCGTATTTGACAATATTTTGCACGCCGCTTTATAATTTTTATATTTTGTTTCTAATCTTATTTTTTTCTTTTTTTCATTCGTTAACTGTCTCTCTATATTTTCTTGCAATTTCGTTTTTCCTGCTTGTGTCATGTTTGCACCAACGATCAGTATTTTTGAATCATCAAACTCTTTTTGAAGTTTAATAATCGCATTTTCATTTTTGCGTTGTTTATCTTCATTGTGCCTTTTAAAATTATCACAAATCGTTATAATTATTTTTGACTCTTCACTTCCGAGAATCTGCAAATACTTGTATGCATTTGAATCTGTTTTTTCTTTAACAGGCGTTTCAATGTCGGATATCGGTCTGGGAAGTCGAAGTAAATAGTTATTAAATGCATTACGATTCAAAAAGTATTTTCGACGGTCATCTTGTAATGAACCGGGCAAAAAACCCGCCTCGCTAAATTCAATATCAGATGTGAATAATAAATCTTTATTACCATATCTAAGAGGTTTTGTCATCGTGTATGGGTTGTATAATTCTTTCAATCCAGGTTCAAATGACCCCAACCCACTTTTCAAAATTTCGGTTTCAATAAACAGTTTCAAAATTCCGATTTCATACATTTCTTGCAATTTCACTTTTATTGCGTTGAACTCTGTGCCAATAACACCTGGTCCAAATTCAGATTGACGCTGCCATACCTTTGCATTTTTTTCAGTAACTGTTAATTCATCATCTTCATACCATTTTTTGTTTACAGGTGGTGATTGGGGTGGTGACTGAGACATTTACAAACTCGATAAAGGTGTTATTTATGTTTTGTTTTGTTTTGTTTTGTTTTAAATGTAGATGAAAATAATATTAATTAATTATTAATATATTGATATATTAATTAATATTATTTTCATCTATTTAATATTTTTTTATTTTGTATTTTGTATTTAAGAGTCGAGACTTTCCTCCATTATATTTTTACATTGTCATAAAAGGATAAATATCCCAATTGAATCCGGTTTTCGCGCTGTTTTTTCGCTTTTTCTAAAATATCCATTGCGCTCTTTATTTCAAGTTCGCTAATTATTTTATCATTGTTTGTATCGATTGAATCTTGTATTTTCTTGAATTTTTCAGGCAATATGCAAAAATTACTTTTATCATTAAAAGCGTAATCTGCTAATACTACAAAAACGGCAGTTAGAGTTAGCGCCACATAAATGTTGCGCGTTCCCATCCATGCAATCGTAAATACAAGAAATTCTTTTGTGATTGCATATTTTAAATATGATTCTGCAGACGGGCTAAGATTCAGCTGAACATACCTGGAACCAATATTCAGCGTAAGCATCATAATTCCGGCGAAAAACATATTTGAATTTAAAGAACTAATTAATTCATGAATAGTTTTAAACATTTTTGAAAAAATAAATTAATTTATCCTATATTAAATAATAATATTATTAAAATTTTATTAAATATTATTATTTTTTGATTTTCAACTTTTTTTTGCTGTTTCTGTTTTTTCTGGCGTTGCTGTTGCTCCGCATATCGCACTGTTCGCGGTTGAATACCACTTTGCAATTGCAATTAATGGAGCGCTAAACACGTTGCTTGAAGTTGAATCCGCACTAATTGACGATGTAAGTGCCGTTATTTTTTCCGCCCGTTTTTTACTTGCTTCATCTAATTTTGGATTAGATGCACACTGACCTTTGAATGCGTCAAATAGTTCTTGAGGTTTTTGATAAAACATTTCGCCGCTACTACATATGAGAGTATTCATTCCCGATCCCGTCTGTGAAAGTAGTTTCGCATCATCGGACGACGATGTCGATGATGTAATTTGTTTATAAATAACCGAGTTTTCAGGCGTGCAAACTTGTTTATTCAAATAATCATAAATATTTTGAGGTGTCGGGTTTGCCGGTAACGAGACTACAGATGCTGGCAAATTATTTTTAATGCCGGCTGTAATTGAATCAACATCCGTAAAGCTAAATCCTTCATACGTCTTAAATGAATTCAAAAAAATGCAAATAATAAATATGGATACAAAAAGCGTATACTTGTAACCACAACCAACACTTATTATGATTATCATTAGCATTCGACCTGTCAATGTACTATAATAATGTTGCATCTGACTCGAAAAAAATAAACATGAATATATTACTCCTAACCCTAATACAATTTGAATGATAACCGATTTACCGTATGCGCCTTTTGTATTCATACTTTTAATTTCTTTTACAACATCTCCGACTGTTTTATTCATATAATTAATTAACATAATCAACAACAATATACTATATGAAGAAAAATAACATTATTTATTTTTATTAAATCATTCAATTAAAATAAATTAATTGAAATATATATAATCTTTATTTCCGTATGTTTTCTAAAATAAAATCTCATTTTTTTATAGTAGAATGTCTTTAGCACAATATGCTTCACCTTATAATAATGAACCAGATGTAGATAATAAAAATCAAAAAAATCAGGGCGCTAAGAAAATGACTGCCCCACAATCATCGTCA
>Ga0315284_10010523_pt1 | contig 13174 bp, 13 predicted proteins | sample YL17G09_16_MG_FD_203696 | JGI IMG/M metagenome (GOLD analysis project Ga0315284, IMG submission 203696) | Sediment microbial communities from Yellowstone Lake, YNP, Wyoming, USA - YL17G09_16 | ecosystem: Environmental > Aquatic > Freshwater > Lake > Sediment | place: USA: Wyoming | collected...
AGAGTTGATTTTGATAGAATTTATACAAATATTGGAGAATACAATTTTTATGAAACAGGCAGAATAAGACAATTAATTTTTTATTATATTCATCCAGATCAGATACTCTCACGACTTATAACACATCTCTCGCGTGTTATGCATAGTTTGGATTATAATAACGAGTCAACAAGTCATATTGAATCTGGTGACATAAGTATTCCAATCCAGAGTATATTTTTCAAATTGGCGCCGGATTATACTTATACAAAATTGTTTAATTCTACAAAAAAAAGCAAGACAATGACGAATGAGGACTTAACATTTATTCATGAGACTTTTGATAATTTTGAAAAATTATTAAATTACATTGCAAACGAAGACAAATTTAAAAAAACATTTGTTACGAAAGGTCAATACAATTTTATGCAACTAGTCAAATTGGAACAAATCGTTCGGAAATTACAAAAAAGAATATATAGACTAAAGAATTATATACTTGAAATACCATTGAAAGATTACTAGATAATTATACTCTTTCATAATAAATAGTTCTTACATAAGTAGGGCTACCTTCTTGAACGGGACCATATAAATTCGCTTTGCGAATTTATAATGGCTACAATTTTTAATTTTGCTTTGCAAAATTAAAAATGGACCAGGAGCAATATTAGTACTAGTTGCTTTAGTTGGTTTTCCATTTTTATAACAATATGGAGTTAAAGTAAGTGTTGCATCATCGACATTATTTACAACTCTTGCTTGCCATTGCACATTAGTTTTTCCATTTATACAATTAGTAATTGGAACAAAAACGCCAATACGATTCAAATCTAATTCTACATTTACATAATTAAAAAATAAATTATCTTGTTTTATATCAATAATACCAGTTATTGTAGTAATTTCTGAAATTCCATCTGGAGTTAAATTTTGGATATTTCCCCAATATCTCCATTTGCCGGAAATATCTGGTGCAGTGAATTTGTCTTGAGGATAATTAGACATTCTTATAATTTATAAAATATTTTATTTTATATTTCTAAAAAATTAAACGACTAAAAACTAAAATTTATATCTTTTCATAATAAGTAGTTCTTACATAAGTTAAACTATCTTCTTCTACGGGACCAGGTGCAATACTTGTATTTATCATTTTCGTTGGTTTCCCTTTTTTATAACAATATGGATATAAACTAATTGTTCCACCATCAGTATTATTTACAATTTTAGCTTCCCATTGAGTATTACTTTTTCCATTTATACAATTAGTAACTGGAACAAAAACGCCAATACGATTCAAATTTAATTCTACATTTACATAATTAAAAAATAGATTATCTTGGTTAATATCTAGAACACCACTAAATATTGTAATTGGAGAAGTTCCATCTGGAGTTAAATTTTGTGTATTGCTCCAATATCTCCATTTGCCGGAAATATCTGGTGCAGTGAATTTGTCTTGAGGATAATTAGACATTCTTATAATTTATAAAATATTTTATTTTTATTTATATTTTTTCATAATAAGCATTATAAACAATAACTGGATTAGTTAGTTCGAAGGGTCCAGCAAGAATATTAGTTCCTGTCATTTTAGTAGGGTTTCCATTTTTATAACAATATGGATAAAACGTAAGTACTCCATTATCGGAATTATTGACACTTTGTGCTATCCATTGTGTATTACTTTTTCCATTCACACAGCTGTTATTTTGAACAAATACTCCAAGACGATCTATATTTAATTCTTTATTTTCATAGTTAAAAAATAGATTATCTTGGTTTATATCAATAACACCACTAAATTTCTTTATTTCAGAAATACCATCGACTGTTATAGATTGAAAATTAGACCAATACTTCCATTTACCGGAAATATCAGGCGCAGTAAATTTGTCTTGAGGATAATTAGACATTCTTATAGTTTATAATATTATATTTTGTATTTTTGAAAATCTTAATCTAAATCAAAAATATAGTCCAAAATAATAAATAATTTATCAAAAATTTCTGGGTCAAACATATCCATTTATTTTATATATTATATGGAATAATTTATTTCATTTTTTTTATAAAATCACTCAATCTAAAGAGGGTCCGGACATTTCCGCGGAGCCCAAACTTCTATCCGCTGCTGACATTTCCGCTAGAATTGGCATGGGGAGGGTAACGAATCACAATTCTTGTGATTCGTTAGTGTAAGGGGGGGCGCACTTCACACCATATGTGGGGGGGTAAGGGGGGGGGGAACTACGTTCCCCCCCCACCAGACCATTTGGTCAAAAAAAATTGATGGGTTTATTTTATTAATTTTATATATTTTCGCGTACCTTCAAGATGCCTAAACACGGACAACAGCAGCAATTTCCGAGTCAAACTGTTCGCAATATTGTGAATTTTTTTCTCTCGCATGAAATTGCAAACCTGTTAGCGGGAACTCTGTCACATGCAGAATTTTTGGAGCATTTGGCAGAATCACTCAAAACAATCGTCTTGTTTCACGTGGATAAAATTATCAAGCCTGACTTTGTCAAACTTCTTTCTCCTTTGCTGGAGTCCTTTTCACAATTCACCGACGAAGCTTTCCTTCGTCAAATTCTCATCTTGCTCAATGAAAATCTTGGACCAAAAGAGTTCATCTTTTCATTGAGCAATTCTGATGGAACGTGGCGGATGACCTGTGAGGTGAAAGGAGAAAAGCCAAATCCAAGAACATTTGCATCTGCAGTTGGTGGTGGAGTAAGTGCTGCCAGTGTTGTTTCACCATCTGCGACACGCAGATTTGCGGATGCAGTTGGTGGCGGAGGAAGTGCTGCCAGTTCTGCCAGTGCTGGATGTATCATTCAGAGGAATCTTTTTCCTCCACTTTCTGGCATACGAGGAAATGAAGTTCAAGGGTTTTTACAAAATTTGGTCAATTCTACCACACTCGCACTTTCAATTCGCATGTGGCTGTTAGCATCGTCTTTTTTTGAAAACATATTTATGACATTTTCAGTAGAATGCCTTTCGGTATTGGGAATTGTTCCTCATGCTGGCTTATTTTGTTCGCCGTTCACAAGTTTTTTCTCAGCAATGTTCGAGGGTGACTCAGCATTCGGAAATGTCGATCGGAAGATGTTGTCTAAAACAAACCGAGATATTGTAGCAGTTTCCGAACATTTTGGTGCGATTCTTCGAATTATCCTTCAAGTTTTGGACCAACCAGGACAGCCCATTTTGTCGGAAGAATTATTTACGTTAATCTTAAACAGGTTGCGCCAAGTTCAAATGATGTTTGATGACAAGCCACGCTTACAGTTTCGCTCACAAGTTGTTGCATCACTTCTTGGTTTCTGTTTGTTCCAGATAATTGATTCTGCAGACCACAAAAAGCGTGTGCAAAATGTCTTGCAATTTAAAACATTGGAAGCTATTGAAACAGTCTGTGCTGGTGATCTTGATCGTAATTTTGCAACCTTGTTCAACCCCCATTTTTTTGAATGCAGGGAAACTGGATGCAAAATCAATCCAAGAACCCTTTTGGTGGCAAACACACACCCTGAAGCAGCAACTCGTGCGAAAGCACTTGATGAACTCTGCAAATTTTACGAAACTATTGCAAGAAAAAAGCAAGAAAATATGGATGGTCTTGAAGAAGAATCTAAACTTCGATCGAGCATGCCTAATCTTGCAGTTGGTGGCGGATGCGCTGCTGAAGTGAAGCCACCGATTTCTGAAGACTCGCAATGCGTTATATGCATGGATGCAAGAAAAACGCACGCATTTATACCATGTGGTCACCGATGTGTGTGCGCATCTTGTGCAGCCAAATCTGAAACTTGTCCGTTGTGTCGTGCAGATTTTACTGGAATAATGAAGATCTTTGATTGATGATGCAGAAAATGATACAATTTATTATAAACTTAATCTAAAAATTCTGGTTCGAATATGTACTTTTTATAAAAATCACTTAATCCAAAGAGGCTTCCGACATTTTCCCGGGGCTAGAGGTTTGGGCTTCCGAAATTTCCCCAAAACTAGAAGTTTGGACTTCCGAAATTTCCCTAAAACTAGAAGTTTGAGCTTCCGACATTTCCGCTGGAATTGGCATGGGGGGGTTAGGGGGGACGTAGTTCCCCCCCCATCCAGGAATTGGATTCTCACTTATCCCAAGAACACTAAAATCAAAATTTTCAAGAATAGTGAGGGCTCCCTCCGATGTTTGGAATTCTTCCAGTTTTCTGAAAACAACTTCCCGCAATTTTGGGCATTTGACTAATATTCCATAGTGTTTAAAAACCAAATGGAAAATAGAAATTGCACAAACGATTCTGTCAAAAATTATGTCCGACTCAAGAGACATATTCAATAAATATCGGAGTACTTTAACCAACAAATCATTATCATATGGTTCGTATGCGACCTCCACTTGGAGTCGGAAATCCGCCGGGATTTGACCCCCTGGAATCAAAATCGCGAGCAAAGGGGCTTGCTGGAGGATTGTATCTTTGTGACGGCAATTACGGAATAATCTGGGATATTGGTGGCATTCAAATGTATCCTCTGTGCAAGTGCAATGTTCTTCGTGATAGGTCAAATAAGACCGCAAACAATTATTCATCATTGTGAGATACTCATTGTCCGAGAGGGTATCTCGGCGCTCCTCAATTTCGCTCATCATCCGGCGGAGTTGCTGGAGGTATTCGTCTGCCATTTTCTTAGGATTAGATGGAAAGAAAATAAAAAATCAATTTTTAATGGCGAATTTAAAAAACCAGGTGGACAACAACGGAAAAAAATTGATGCTAAATCGAGGAAGATTTTTTATTGAAGTCGCGAACTTCGTAATGCCCCGTGTTTTATCGAACCCCGCCGCCCCTAGGGGCACCCCTCACTCTGAGAAAATTAGAGTCGAACATGTGTATCCATTTTTGATGCAGATGCTTTTGCTCGCATTTCTCAAGAATTTTCAGGCAAACTCAAATCTCACCAAAAATGAGAGGAAGTCTCTTGAAATGTTTATTGAGCAAGCAAACGCGCTTCTCAAAGAAAAGTGGATGTTCATCATTCAGCACCTTGATGATCAAGTCCTTAGGGACTCAATCAATTCTATGGTGAAATACCCAAGGACTCTTGGCTTTATCACTCTCGTTGAATCACTCCAAAAAATTGCTGAAACTACCTATCGCAAGATGGATGTTCCGCTCAACTCTATTTTGGAGTGTGATACAATTGTCGATGCAGTCAAACTGCATTTTATGCAAAATGAAGTTTTCATGGACATCTTTGTCACCCATATGTGGGTTTTCTTTCGCACGGACCTGAAGGTTGCAAACCAGATGGCTCGTCAAGTTAATAGACTCTCAAATCTTCCACCAGAAGTGGTCAGCACGTATGCCGCAATTGTGGCTCAAACTGCGGCGACCTTCAATGCAGGACTTCAGCCAGTTGCCCTGGCACTTGTGTCAGACGCTCTTCAAAGCGCCCCCCCTCCCGAAAGAAATGATGCGTCTGACCTCTTCCGCGCGATTGTTGAGGAAACCCTCAATTCTTGTGTCGAAAATGCAGTCGCCAAGGCTGCCAAAGCATTTGATGCGGGCAACCTCTCAAATGTCATGGCAATCACTGTCGCTGATCTTGACGCACAGGTTCTAGCAACCGAAGTGACAGGTATCACCACTCAAAACGCAATTGCGGCAGTATCAACTGCTATTGCAGCCTCTGAGGTTGCAACATTGGTTAAAGCTGTGGCAGATGCTGGGCAGCCTCTTTTCAAGGATGATGCCCTTGATCTGGGATCACTTGGCAAATCGGTTGAGTCAAGACCCTTCGATCGCCCCGTGTCTATCGTCGACATTCCTGTCATATCTGACAAAAATTCTCCCGTATCCTCAGCAACCAAGTTGTCTGCAGATGCAATTCCCGGTGATGATGAAGCAGCTGCACTTTTTGTGGCTATCAGTTCCCCCACCCATCCTTTTCCTGGTCAAACTGAGGTTGACCCCCAAAACCATGCAAATGAAGCCGGTGGTCCTCTCTCCGTGATCCTAGAAGAAGATGGCGCGGATCAATCCGGCAATTCATCCCCCCACTCCCCCGATGGTGAAAGACAAGCTCCTTTTACCACTTTCGCTCTGTCTCCGCAGCAATGCGTTGAAGATAGAGCCCCCGGAGCTCAAACCAATTCTTCCTCGAGCAATCTTGGAAGCACCCCCTCAAGTGGTCTGGATGGAACATTTCAGACCTACGAAGTGCCAGATTTGCTTGCAAGTCTTGCAATTTCGTCCAAACCCCTGTTCAAGCCCGCTGCCGACACATCTTGTGATGGTAGCAACCTCGCACAATCATCCGGCAGTCCGCTGGAATATGTGCTAGAACCTCCAGACTTGCTTGCAAGTTTGGATGTACCACCCCCCCTCCCAACCCAATCTTCCTCCTCACGGGGGCATAACATAGGCGTTGGTGGTGCGCATTCCTCGGACATCCAGTCCAAAAATGCGCTGTCTACTGTTGGCATGAGTAGGAACCCTCACGCCGATCAACCTTCATTCCCGCCGCAAGGCGATGTTGGAGGACCCCCGGTTCAAGTGTTAGCGCAGTCAGTGGAGTCTTCGAGTGAATCTGGCGGCGTGGACCACCCAAAGACTCCCTCGAGATTTACTCGCTGGAGCAGTTGCATTCCTGGTGGAAAGACCGGGTCTTCAACTCCGCGCCAAACCCCACCATCGCGTGGAGGGTGGCGCAATTTCTTTCAAAGGCGCAAGTCAAACCAAGTCAATCCCTCTCAGGGTGAGATCGGTGACACTTGCCCCCAGGTAGCACACTCGTCAGACACAATGTCGTTTAAAAGTGCCGCTACCCCCCCGCTGCTCTCTTCTAGTTCCCCCTTGGGGGGCAAAAAAGGCGGTAGCCCCCCGGCACATTCACCAGGCGACCCGCCTGAATTTGTGCCCTCCTCTGCGCCTCCATCGAGCTCTAAGCTCGGGAGTGCTGCAATCCCATCCGCTGCTCCTCCCCTTAATGAGAAACCTCCCACGAAGTGGGGGGTGAAAATAGTCGGGACGAAGCGCAGTGGGGAGATACTGGACATCGCAATGGTCCTTCTTCTTGGTGCACACCTGCTGCACCTCGGGGTTCCACTCGCGCAAGCTCCACTCTTCTCACACATCCCGCCTGTGCTTCTTGCGCAGGCGGCTTATGTCGCGTAAGCGGCACCTTGACCCATCAAGAGAACCCACGTGTCCTTCTTCCCCCCTCCTAAACAGCCCAAGTTGATAAACTGTCTTTGCGTCCCCCCCCCGCCTTCCTAAGTGTCCCACCGTGTGTGGAGTGCCGTGAGAAGTGCCATGTGGTCGGCAAGGTCAGGCTAATTCAGCGCGGACGACTAGACAGCAACAAGATTGACAAAACGATGCGTACTTGAATGGTCCTACCCCCCCCGGGTCCATCGTCGATGGTAACCCCAGCTGATCGCGCTTTCAGCAAGCAAAACAGCGCAAACGAGTGAAGACGGTGTGGCAATCAAATTTACTCAGAATCGGACAAAAGTCCGGTCATAATTAAAATCTCAATAATATACAAATGTCAATATTCCTTCTTTTCCCCCACCAATTATTCCAAAATATCTCCAATTTACAAGCCGCCAAAACAATCTATTTACTGGAGCACCCCCTCTTCTTTGGCAAGCGCAAAATACAAATGGGCTTCAATAAAAAAAAGCTGATCCTTCATCGTGCATCCATGAAATACTACGAGGACTACCTCAAAAAAAACACATCCGCCAAAATCATCTATAAAGACTATCAAGAGCTCGCCAAATACCCCAGTGGGCTCCCACCCACCTTCAAATCCCTCAAAGGCGTCACATACTACAAAACCATTGACCACGCTCTCGAAGAAGCCCTTAAGCCTATCCCCCAGAAGACCGCCCTGGAGCCCCTCAATTTCATGACGACAGATGATGAATTCGCCGCCTATTACACCACTGTTAAATCCCGCAAAAAACCCTTTTTCCAAACCAGTTTCTACAAGTGGCAGCGCGAAAGGCTCCAAATCCTCATGAAAAATGGTAAGCCCATTGGCGGCAAATTGACCTATGACAATGAAAACCGCTGTCCCCTCCCCAAGAATATCCGACTCCCAGAAGTCGCCATTCAACGCGCCCCCGCAAGCACGCCATATATCAAAGAAGCCATCACCTATGTTGAAAAACATTTCCCCAAAAACCCTGGAACCTCCAGCCAAGCGGAATTCTGGTGCCCCATCCATTGGAATGAAGCGACCCCCTGGCTAGCCGCCTTTTTGCACCAAAGATTTCGCCTGTTCGGCACCTACCAGGACGCTATAACCGAGAAACCCGACTCATTTTTATTCCATAGTGGAATAAGTTGTGCTCTCAATATTGGAATATTAGTGCCCCAAGATGTCATACAAGAAACGCTCCAATATGCCGAAAAAAACCGCATCCCAATTAATGAAACAGAGGGGTTCATCCGCCAAATTCTGGGCTGGCGCGAATTTAGCCGCTTCACATATCAGTATATTTACAAAGAGATGACCACTGCCAACTACTTCAACGCAAAGCATCGCATGGGACCATCTTTTTATAATGGAACCACAGGCATTCTACCCCTGGACGATTGCATCAAAAAAGGCTTCAGAACGGGCTATTTACACCATATCGAGCGCCTAATGATTGTAGGAAGTTTGTGCATGATGTCGGCGATTCACCCGGACGATGTGTATAAATGGTTCATGGAGTTCGCAATTGATAGTTACGATTGGGTTATGATCAATAATGTGTATAGTATGGCACTCTACAGCGACGGTGGCTTGACAACTAGCAAAGCCTACGCCGCCAGTTCCAATTACGAGATGATACGCAAGAGTGATTATAAACATGGGGATTGGGAGGCTACTTGGGATGGATTATACTGGAGTTTTATTGGGAACAATTTAGAGAAAATGAGGAAAATGGGGAGATTTGGACCCATCCAAGCGAAGAACTGGATGAATAAAACCAAAGAAGAAAAGGCAGAATTCCAGAAAATATCCCAGAATTTCATAAAAAGAAATGTTTTATAAATATATGAGTAATAATTTTAACAATATGCTAAGACAACAGCCACAATCATCACAACCGTCACAACTAGTCCCCCCAAATTCCAATAATTTTAACTTCCAAAATCTAACGTCCCCCAATTCTTCCTATGACACCCTCGGGCTATTAATTCTCATCGCAATGTTGATCAAAGCCTGCGCCCAGATTCCTCTTATTATAAAAATCACGCAGTCAAAATCCGCGGAAGATGTATCCATCATAATGCCAATCATGTTCCTCGTATCTTTTTCCATTCTTGGTGCCATAAGTTTAACTCGCAGGCTATATTTGCCCCTTCTTATTTTCACAATTGGCATCGCCACATCCATCATTCTAATCATTCAGGTGTCCATGTATGAAAAATCTAAAAATTCTGATTATGAACAGCCGCCCACAGGAGCACCTAAAACACAACCAATTGACTTCCAATTCCCTGACCCAAAGTCAGTGTATAATAAGCAATCGTAGGATCAGAACGGATAATTCTACAATTTTGAGAACCCAAATTTTCTGAATTTGGGGACCATTTTTTCTTCATCATCATCATCCGCATCATCCACTTTTGGTGGTGGAATCTTTGTAGACGAAAATGCAAATCGGTTCAATTTAGGCACTGACAGGACCTCTTCTTTTTCATCAATCACCACCGCAGTGTATTCCGTGATTGATTTATCACCGTATTCCGATTTTTTGGGTTTGTATGTCTGCAATTGTCGGATACCTTCAGCCCCCATGCTCTTGTAATGCTGCCATTTCTCATAGAATTCGGCGAGCTTTTCTTTCGCCTCGGCGAACCATTCTCTGTCACGGAATACAGGCACACATTGGTAGAATTTAATATACCAATAAGATGCTCCTAAATATTCCAATCTGTCGACGAATTTGGGTAAAAGTGTTCTCTCTCGGATGTGCTTGATTGTCCACTCTTGCAAGGGCTCACCCTTGAAGAAAAATGGGCTATACTCGTGCACAAGTGCACCATCCTTCTTCTTGAAAGATAAAACAACCCCGGATTCCCGGCTGCCATCCGGACTAATATCCTCAGAGTATGCTTCTTCATCGGCGTACTCCTCGATTTTACATTCCAGGAAGTCGCATCGCTCCAGATCACAGATTTCCATTTGCCCCTGCATTTGCGCCCAATAATAGGTCGTTGGTATGGGCAAAATTTCGCGGCTACTCGGGCACTTTATTTCCAACATAACGCCGTCATCAGAAATTCCATCGGGGCTCGCCCCTAGGAAGAAGAGGTCCGGATTGGGATGCCTTAGGCAGCCAAAATCGATGATCTGTTTGCCCATCCGTTTCTCATATACAGAGGTCGCAACTGCTTCGTATTTGGTGCCAAATTGTGTTGCAGCATTCCCTTTGAATTGGGTAATCCCCAATTTACTTCGAAGGAGCTCGGCTTCACTCCCAATGTAGCCCATTACTTTACCCCAATCACTCGCTGTTATCATATTTTCTCGGAAGACATACCATTCCGGCGAGCGTTGTGCCGGCAATGATGCATTTATTTTCAGTAATTCGGTGAACTGCACCTTAATTTCGTCTTCTTGGAGAATCATTCGGCGGAGACTCTGAATGACTTTCCAAATGCTATTTTTTAGGTCTACTTTGTATACAAAACGGAATTGGGAAATGGCAGCTTTTTCAATCGCCAAGTAGAATTCTGAGTCCGAAATATCGGCATCTTTTTCCCAATCATGGAGGAGAAATTTTCTGTAGTCACTTTCCAATCCTAATTTCACGAATTGATCATAAATTATTTTGTCGTAAAAACATTTTAATATTCCCATTATATATTCTTTTTAATAAGCCGCATCTTTTTAAATCATTTTTTATCTACTTAAAAAATGATACTTTGACAAAGCCAGCGAGCTTCGGAGGATCCACTGGCGCCTCCAAACCTTTTGGGGGCAACCTTAAGTACCAATATACTGCAGCGCCGGAATAATCCTGGTATTGTCGAACATCCAGGTGTATTTCGTAATATTTCTGGGGTATTGGAACATTGCTGGATCCAAACTTGTAGTAAGTGGCTGTTGAGTTGTAGCCGTGCGGACACCGGGGCAGCGCCGCGTGGGATGAACTTCGGGGCGAAGACCCAAACTGTCCCAAACGAAGGGGACCGGCGTGCATGGATATGCACTAACATTTTTAGGCTGCGTATCCAGTGTAATCCATTGGTTATTGACGCGATTGGGGAATTGAATTGGGTTATTATCTCCAGAGTATTTCGTGTAATCGAAGGGAATGCGATTGATGCCTGGTAGAGAAACCCCGCTGTAATTTTCAAAAGCATCCAGTGTAAGATTGGAATTCACAATTTCAATGTTATTAATCCATATTTTCTCATAAGGGCAAGGGATAGCATAATTCACACCTTTGGCGTTCTCCACTGATTTTTCGCTGACAATGACTTCGTCAGGTAGTGGAATAAGCTGGTCATGGGCGGGATAACCGACCCAATAGCGGGGAAATTCAGGCGTAGTTTTTTCAGCGACTGAGACGAATGAAGGATCGCCTTTTTTGCGGCAATCTGTGGGGGATCCTTTTGGAAGCTCGCAGATCTCTAGTAGAACACGCAATTCCGTCCATCCAATGCGGTCATATATAAACATATCTATTTTGTTCAGAAGAAGAGGGGAATTATCGATTTTATAGATTTTCCAGGTTTCGTAGCCCACTTGCCAAAATTCCGTCATTGGGGCAATTTCCTTAATGCGGCTAAGAACAGGCTGCACAAGTATATTTAATTTAGCCTGCGCATTGGAGTCGATCGTATTTTTGGCGTGGTTTTCCAGTAAAGTTGTATTATAGGCTTTCCTCTTAATAGACAGGGCGGCGAATAATTGGAGCAAAAAGGCGAAATAGGTTTGCGTGTAATTTTTCTGCATTTTGGGATTCAGGATTTCTAAATCATTCTCGAGTGTATATGCAACACCGGGGGGAGTATCTTTATAATTTTCACGATATTTATATGCACATTGGCAACCAATGGCAATTATAACAACTAATAATAATATAATAAATGGTGTATAATACATTATTTTATTATCAGAAAATAAATTACTCGAAGTTCCAGAAAAAGCAGGATTGGTGAATCACTAAATTGGGAATTTCCAATATTTTCTGGGATTTTTTATGCCAAGTGATTGGAATTGTCTTCATATTTCGGAAAATATCTTTCGACATTTCCACCCAAATATCCTCTTCCATGCCACTCCTGAATTGCTGGATAAATTCTCGCATTTTGAGCTTTTGGTTGTCTTCCGAAAGATCTTTCCAGCTTGGGGGCTTCTTTTCTTCTTCAATTGGTACGACATCATTCTGTTTTAGTCGGTCCAGTAAATTATCGATTGTATAATATCCGACAGAAGATCCGTATTTCTGTAAATTAGTTTTGACATCTTCTTCTGTGCCACCGGCGGCACCTTCTATCTCATTCTCGCCTTTTTTGCGCAATTTTTCATACTTTAATTTTTGCATTCTGCCCTCCAATATTTTCATTTGCATTTGTTGGAGTGAATTAACTGGGATCTTCTTTTCTTCTAAAATAGTTGATTTTTCGCCATGTCTTTCAATGTTTATTTTTAAAAAATGCCCTCTCAACTGATGGAAAACATTATCCTTATTGGATAGGTAAATTTCAGGGTTCTGCATTTTTGTGTCTTATAGCATTTTATTTTTAAGCTAAAAAAACTTTCACATTTTATCGGGGGAACCTAGGTTCCCCCGCGGACCCCCTCCTAACTTGCTACAATAAACTATAAAAGCAGGTAAAGATAATAACTATTCTTATCTATTGAAAATAATTTTGTGTCATATTATAATATGACAACATATACAACATATGTGACTACATGGGGCACCGACCCTCTCGCCCTTATTCAGGACATGATCTCCAAAAATGTTATGTCCAATACTCGTGTTATCCTAGCATTCGCCAGTTTTAATTTTGCCGGGTCCGACTACATCCCCGGATTTGAAGGAATAACTATTAGTGAAACCCAAACGATTGTCAATTTAGTCCATTCCAATGGTGGAAAAATAAGTCTTTCCATTGGAGGTGCAACTTTCCCATTCTACGGATCCATATAAATTCGC
>Ga0315284_10010524_pt1 | contig 13173 bp, 9 predicted proteins | sample YL17G09_16_MG_FD_203696 | JGI IMG/M metagenome (GOLD analysis project Ga0315284, IMG submission 203696) | Sediment microbial communities from Yellowstone Lake, YNP, Wyoming, USA - YL17G09_16 | ecosystem: Environmental > Aquatic > Freshwater > Lake > Sediment | place: USA: Wyoming | collected...
CTCCGGCTGCCGGCTGGTGATCGTCTCCCATCCCGGGCAACTAGAGAAGGTGCTCAAGGCCAGGGAGCGGCTGCCAGCCCTGGAGCACGTGATCTGCATCGCCTGCCCGGAGGCCAGCGGGGAAGGGTTGCTCAGCCTGCAGGAGGTGATGGCCCGGGGAGCCAAGCTGGCGGCCGAGACCGGTACCGGGGTGTTGGACGAGCGCATCGGCGCGCTGGAGCCGGGCACCCTGGCGAGCATCATCTACACCTCCGGGACTACCGGCGACCCCAAGGGGGTGATGCTCACCCACTACAACTTCCTCTCCAACGTCGAGGCCTGCCTGGCCCGCCTGCCGATCAGCGACCAGGACCTGTCGCTCAACTTCCTCCCCCTCAGCCATGTGTTCGCCCGCACTTGCGAGCACTACGCGATGATGGGGGCGGGCGGGACCATCGCCTTCTCCGAGAGCGCGGAGGCGGTGGCGAACAACATGGCGGAGGTGCACCCGACCATCATGATGGCGGTGCCCCGGTTCTACGAGAAGCTGCACGCCCAGGTGATGGACACCGCCGGCAAGAGCGCGGGGGTCAAGCGCGCCCTGTTCAACTGGGGGATGCGGCTGGGGACCGCCCGCACCGAGCTGCACAAGGCCCGCCGGGCGCCCTCGGCCTTCTTCCGCCTGAAGTACGGCCTGGCGGACCGGCTGATCTACCGGAAGCTCAAGGAGCGGCTGGGGGGGAGGCTGCACTTCTTCGTCTCCGGGGGAGCGCCGCTCTCCCGCAAGATCGCCGAGTTCTTCGGCGGGGTGGGGGTGACTATCTGTGAGGGCTACGGGCTGACGGAGAGCTCCCCCATCATCTGCGTGAACCCGGTGGAGGCAGTCCGCTACGGGACGGTGGGGCCGCCGGTAGCCCAGGTGGAGGTGCAGATCGCCGAGGACGGTGAGATCCTCACCCGGGGACCACACGTGATGCAGGGGTACTTCGGCCGGGAGCAGGAGACCGCCGAAACCATCGTGGATGGCTGGTTGCGCACCGGCGATATCGGGGTGCTGGACGAGGACGGTTACCTGGCCATCACCGACCGCAAGAAAGACCTGATCGTGACCGCGGGAGGCAAGAACGTGGCGCCCCAGCTGATCGAGAATGCCCTGGTGGGGCCGTACATCTCGCAGATCGTGGTGATCGGGGACAAGCGCAAGTTCCTGAGCGCGCTGGTGGTCCCCAACTTCGGGCCGCTGGAGGGATGGGCGCGGGAGCAGGGGCTGAAGTTCGCCTCCCGGGCGGAGCTGGTGGCCCTGCCCCAGGTGAAGGCCCTGGTGTCCAACTACATGAAGGAGCGCCTGCACGACTTCGCGCACTACGAGCACATCGGGCGCTTCGTGATGCTGGACCGGGAGTTCACGGTGCAAGATGGTGCGGTCACGCCCACCCTCAAGCTCAAGCGCAAGGTGATCGAGCAGCGGCACCAGGAGCTGATAGACGGCATGTACGAGGAGGAGCTGCCGGGGTAGGAATGGGGGGCGGATGAAGCCGGAATCCACGGCGGCAGCCTGGCGCAAGCGAGGCTGCCGCCGTTGCGCATCAGATGTTGGGAGTCCGAGAGCCGCTCTCGTCCTCCGGCAGGGGCAGGCTGACCACCTGGCGGGTGGTCGCCGCGCGGTAAACGGCCTCCACCAGCTCCAGGGTGCGCAACGCCTGCTCGCCGTCCGTGAGTGGCTGGCGATTCTCTAGCACGCACTCGGCGAAGTGGCGAATCTCCTCCCGGAAGCCGCCGCGGTCGTCATGGGGCAGGGGCACGGGCTCATACTCGGTGGCCTGGCCGTCGGCCCCCAGCCGGGACAGCTGCAGCCCGCCCACGTTGTGGATCACCCCCTGCTCCCCGTACAGCCACAGCCCTTCGTACCAGGGGAACCGGCGGCAGGACCAAGAGATGGCCATCTCCCCCACCGCGCCGTTGGCAAACTCCAAGGAGATGGCGGCCACATCCTCCCCGCGCCCGGTGGTGACCCCGGTGTTGGCGGCGAAGGCAGCCACCCGGGCCACCTCTCCATTGAACCAGCGCAACAGGTCCAGCCGGTGGGTGCCCGAGCCGGCCACCGCGCCGCCGCCCAGGGCCTCCGGGTCGGTGAGCCAGTGGCCGGCCGGGGGGGACACCCACTGGTTGTGATCAATCCGGGACAGGTGCAGGGGGCCGATGGCGCCCTGCTGGAGCAGGGCATGGGCGGCCTGGTACTCGTTCGCGTAGCGCTCACAGTAGGCCACCATGAGCTTGATGCCGGCGGCCTGGGCGGCCTGGATCATCTGCCGGGCCTCGGCCCGGGTGCGGGCGATGGGCTTCTCGCAGAGCACGTGCTTGCCCGCGGCCGCGGCGGCCAGGGTGACCGGGGCATGCAGGTGGTGGGGGAGCAGGATGTCCACGGCCTGCACGTCGTCCCGGGCCAGCACCTCCTGGTAGCGCTCGCAAACGGCCGGGCCGCCCCCGGCGCGGGCGGCCGCCTGGGCGGCGGCTCCCCGGTCGGTGTCGCATACCGCCACCACCTCCACCAGGCCGTCGAGCTGGCGGATGCCGTCCAGGTGGGCGCGGCTGATCCCTCCGCACCCGATCAGGGCCAGGCGAAGTCCCATCTAGGTCTCCTTTACGAAACGGGCAGGCGGAGCTCGGCCCCCTGGGCGATGAGCTCCTGCTGGAGCTTGGCGACGTCGAGCTGGCGGGGAGTGGCGCCGGTCCGGCAGCACAAAGCGGCGGCCACCCCGGCCGCCTGGCCGATGGCGATCGTGGGCACCATCGCCCGGTGGGATTCGTAGGGCTGCTGCTCGCTGGAGATGCAGCGCCCGGCCACCAGCAGGCGCTCCACACCCCGGGGCACCAGGCAGCGGTAGGGAATGTCGTACCCCTCGTGCTCCAGGTAGCGGCGGTAGCCGTAGTAGTGGATGATGGGGCAGGAGCTGATGGCCACCACGTCGGGGAAGCGCCGGCCGGAGAGGGCGTCCTCGGCGGTGAGCTGGTACTCCCCCTCCACGAACCGGGTCTGGCGCACGCCGAGCAGGGGCGGGGTCTCCACCACCCGGGCGTCGGCCAGCTCCGGGTGCTTGGCCTGCTTCTCGGCGAAGTCCTGGTAGAGGCGGAGCCGGGCCTGCACCTCGGCCTGGGAGAGCTGGTCGCCGTCGGCGCCGTTGATGGCCGGCACCCCCGGCCCCCAGACCACGGAGTTGGTGCCGAAATCGCAGGCGAACACCGGGGGCGGGCGGGTGGCGCCGAACTGGATGCGGTACATCAGCCCGTCGCCCAGGCGGGGGGCCTCGGCGCCTGCCACCTGCCAGAAGGGGGCGCCCGCCCGGGCGGCGACGTCGGCATCACCGCTGGCGTCCACCACCACCTCCCCCAGCAGCGCCTGGCGGCCGGACTTGTTCTCCACGATCACCCCCCGCACCGCCTCCCCCTCCCGGACGGCGTCACAGCAGTAGGTATGGAGCAGCAGGTCCACGCCCGCCTCCACGCACAGCTTGAGCACCAGGTACTTGAACTTCTCGGTATCAATAGCGTAGCTGTACTCGAGCCGGCCGGGGGTGGTGGGGTAGCTCTGCTGGGGGTAGGGGCTGCGGCCCAGGCCGTCCATGGCCTTGAGGGCGAGCACGATCTCCTCCGCCAGGCCGCGCACGGTCTGGGTGGCGTCCGGCTCCACCTGGTTGCGGAAGCCGTTGATGCAGGCCATCAGGGAGGCGGTGGCGGTCCCGCCCAGGTAGCCGAACTGCTCCACCAGCACGGTGTGGGCGCCCGCCCGGGCAGAGGCGATGGCAGCCGCCAGGCCGGCGGGGCCGCCCCCCACCACGATCACCTGCGCCTCCCGAGTCACCGGCAGGTCCCGGGCCGGCTCGCGGATGGTTTTCATGTGGCCAGCAGCCCCCGCAACAGCTTGGCGTAGCGGGGGACAGCCTCCCGGGGGTCTTCGTTGGCCTCGTGCTCGATGGTGAGGTAGCCGCGGTAGTTGACGCGGCTCAGGATGGCGATGAGGCGCGGGAAATCCATGGGCTGGGTGGGCTTGCCCTCGGGGTGCACCTCGGTCTTGAGGTGCACGGTAATGGCATAGCGGGCGACCTGCTCGGTGTCGGCGTAGGGGTCGGCGGTGTGGAAGTTGGCGGGGTCGAGGTTGAGCCCGAACCATTCGCTTTTCACCGCGGCCATCAGGCGCAGGGTCTGTTCGGCGGTGGCGGTGATGCCGCCGTGCACCTCCACCCCGCACATCACGCCTTTCTGCCCGCCGTACTGGGAGACTTCCTCGATGCACTCCGCGGCCCAGGCCAGGGCCTGCTCGTAGGTGGCGCCTTCCGGCACCCCGCCGGCGTAGATGCGGCAGAAGGGGGAGCCCAGGATGGAGGCATAGTCAATCCAGGCCTTAGTGCGGGCGATGTCCTTCTCCCGGGCCGCGCCGGGGGGTTGGCAGAAGTTGTTGCGGTGGCCGGTGCCGCTGATGTCCAGGCCCAGGAGGTAGCACTTGCGCTTCAGGTGGTGGAGGTAGTCGCCGGTGACCGGGTCCGGGAAGTAGTAGCCGGTGAGCTCCACGCCGTCCAGGCCGGCGGCGGCGCAGGCGTCAATGAAGGCGTCCAGGTCCATGTTCTGCTCGGGCCCGGCCAGGAAGCGCCGGTAGGAGTAGGCGGCGCAGGAAAGCTTCAGCCGCGAGGGCCCCGGCCGCTCCAGGGCCGGGCGGGCAGCCGCGGCGGCGGGCAGGCCCAGGGTGGCGCCAGCGCCCAGCAGGGCGGCGTCACGCAGAAGCCGGCGGCGGGTGGGCTGGTAAGCCTCCATGCTGTACCTCCGTTGCCCGGGACTGGGCTACTTCACCTCCACCACCGGGGGCTGGGCATACTGGCGGAACTGGGCCTCCAACGCCTGGGCATCGGGCGGGCCCTCGTGCACCAGGATGCGGTAGCGGAAGGTGAGCGACTGCCCGGCCGGCAGGGTGTAGGCGCCCGGCTCGCCCTGGGTGCTGGTGAAGTCGTGCACCCCAAACGGGTTGGCGGCGAAGAGCCCGTAGTCGCGCACGTGCCAGTAGGTGGGGTGGTGCAGGTTGGCCGGGTGGTCGAAGACGGTGATCCCCACCGTCTTGCCGGTGACCGGCCCCGAGTAGTCGCACCAGGCGGCCTGCTTGCCCCAGGTGTCCCGGTCCCGCAGTCCCGCCGAGCTCAGGATGTGCCCCTGGCCGCCCAGGAGGCGCATGGTATCAGCCACCCGCAGGCCGAAGGTGCCCTCCTTGGTGTCCCCGAATCGGAGCGGGCCCTGGGAGGCCTGCAGGGTGATGACGAAGTCGAGCAGGCGGGCGCCGGGGACCCGGTAGACGGTGATCTCCCGCACGTCCTGGCAGACCAGGCGTCTGCCCGGCGCCAGCCAATCGCTGCTGCTGCGCACCCGGGCCATGGCCGGGCCGCTGGTGCGGCTGTAGTTGCCAAACTCCCGGTGCACCACCTTCCCCGCCTCCGGGGATTCGCTCCAGAAGTCCACGCCGTTGACGCTGCCGTGGGTGAACCAGAGCGAGCGGTGGTGGGGGTGGTCGCTGGTCTCCCCGGCCACCTGCTCCATGGGGTAAGCGCGGGTGACCGCCAGCCCCGAGGCGCTGAGCAGGGGCCAGCAGTAGGGCTTGGGGGCGTCCACCTGGTAGCCCAGGCGGGTGAACAGCTGGCCGTCCACCGAGACCTCGTAGAAGGCAGTGGTGCCACCGTGCAGGCCGCTCTTGGGATCCAGGGGGCCGGTACCGCAGATCTCCTTGAGCTGCACGCCCTGTCCGGGGGGCAGGGGGGCGGGCTCCCGGCGGTCGAGCTGGAGCAGGTAGCGGCGGCTGGCGCCCTGGGCCAGGCGGTCGAGCATCCAGGTCACCTCCACCTGGCCCCTCAGCATGGTGATGGTGGCGGGCACAGCGGCGCCGCCGACCTCCTTGAGCACCCCGGAGCGCACCCCGGGCGGCGCGGGCACGGTGGCGGTTACCGGCGCGTTCTGGTACTGGGCGGCCGGGGCCTTCACCGTGAGCGTGTATTCCCAGCGCGGGGCAGCCGTCGCGCCGGCGACCGTCCCGCCCAGAACGCAGGCCGCGGCCAGTAAGCCCAGCAGGCGCGCCATGTCAGGCCACCGCGGGCGGGGTGGTGGAGATGGTCTGCGTCTTGGGGTCGAAGTATACCCGCCGCCCGGACTGCAGGGCCTCGATGGCCATGATCACCGCGATGGAATGGGAGTAGCCGCCCTCCACCGGGGCGTTGGGCGTCTGGCGGGAGCGCAGGCACTCCATCCAGTTGCGCATGTGCGAGGTGGAGGGATGCTCCTCGAGCACCAGCTTGTCCTTGATCTTGGTGGACTCGTCCACCAGGCAGCGGTGCACCTTGCCGGTGCCCGGCTCGACGCTCACCGCGCCGCCGCCGCCGTCCCCGGTGACGGTGAGGCTGGGCAGGTCCAGGGTGCCGTTGGTGCCGTAGATGATGGGGCCGTTGCTGTTGTTGTCATTGCCGAAGCGGGTGGAGTAGCTCACCATGCAGCCCTTGGGATACTCGAACAGCGCCTGGAAGGTGTCGGCGTTCTCCCGGCCGTCCCGCCACACGTAGACGCCGCCGTGGGCCACCACGCTGTGCGGGTAGGGGTCGGCCATCACCCACTGGATGGCGTCTATGGTGTGGGAGAGCCACTGGCAGGGGATGCCGCTGGAGAAGGGCCAGTACAGCCGGAACTCCCGGTACACGTGGGCGTCCCAGGGCCGATAGGGCTTGTCCAAGAGCCACCGCTTCCAGTCGGTATCGGCTTCCTTGATCTGGCTGTCAACGTCGCCCAAGCGCCAGCGAGCGCCGAAGTAATTCCAGGCCTGCTCGATGTAGGACACCTTGCCCAGGGCGCCGGAGGCCAGGAACTCGGCCGCGGCCGGCCAGGAGCCTTCGCTGCGGCGCTGGGTGCCGATCTGCACGATGCGCTTGGTCTGCTGCACCGCCTGCAGGCACTCCTTGGCGTGGGCGAGGTCATTGGCGAGCGGCTTCTCCACGTAGACATCCTTGCCCGCCCGCACCGCGTAGGCCAGGTGCTTGGCGTGCTGGAAGTCGGCGGTGGCGATGATCAGGGCGTCAATGTCCTTGCGCTCGCAGATCTCCTCCAGGTTGCGGCAGCGGATCACCGGGTTGCCGGTCGCCTTCTCGATGACCGCCGCGGCCTGCTCCCGCCGCCGGTCCCACAGGTCGCAGGAGGCCACCAACTCCATGTTCATCTGCTTGGAGAGGGGGATGAACTCCCGCATCAGGTCGGAGCCCCGGCCCCCCGGGCCCACGATCCCCACCCGGATGCGCCCGTTCGCCCCGAGCACCCGCCCGGAGAAGGGGCCCACCGCACTCAGGCCCAGCGCCAGCCCGGCGGTGGCGCCCTGCTTCAGGAAATCACGCCTGGTGATACCGTCATCCATGCAAGTCCTCCTTGCCCACGGGTTCGTGTCTATGCTGGTCCGGCCCGGGCCGGGTACTGCGCAACGGGTTTCCTTTCGAGAACGGTACCGGCTCCACCTCCTGCACCGGCAGCCAGCTCTGGTAGCGAGTGCCGGCGGCCCCCGCACTGGCGAAGTCGCAAAGCAGGACCGGCTCCCCACCGCGCCCGGCCACCCTCACCAAGACCCAGGGCGAGGGCTCCCCTCGCCAGGCCACCAGCTCCGGGCGCAGGGCGGAGGCAGGCAAGGCGGGGATCTGCTCTGCCGGCAGGCCGGGGTTAAACCGCGGGTCATAGGCCAACAGCAGCGGCCCCCGGTAGATCGCGCACTTGCCGGCGCACTCCCGCTCCCCCACCCAGAAATGCAGCCGCAGGTCGAGAGTGAGCTCGATCCGGTCGCCCTCCTGCCAGGTGCGCTCGAGCGCCAGGTAGCTGCCTGGGCGCGCCGCCACCGGGCGGCCGTTCACCCGCACCGTGGTCGCGGCCGACCAGTGGGGGATGCGCAGGCGCAGGGGGAAGCGGCGGGGGCGCTCCAGGCGGACGCGGACCAGCACCTCCGGCTGCCTGGGGTAGTCGGTTTCCTGCTCCAGGGTGACGCGCTCGCCGCCCGGCAGCAGCCCGGACAGCCGGCCAGGACCGTAGTAGTTGAGCACCAACCCCCGGCCATCCGCCATCAGCGCCCATTGGCTGACCATGCCGAGCAGCCGGGGGCCGTTCACCGAGCAGCAGTTGAGCTCCGGGGATCCCGGGCGGCACTGGAAGCCGATCTCATGGAAGGAGGCCTTGCGCTCGCCCTCCATGGGGGTGTTGTAGGTCCACCAGCGCCCGGAGGGAGCCTGCGCGCCCAGGCCGGCGTTGTAGGTGGCGAGCTCGATCTCGTCCGCCACCACCGACTCACCGCTGAGGCGAAGCATGTCCAGCGACAGCGCCACCCAGGCCACCGTGCAGCAAGTCTCGATGGCGCCGGGGTGATAGGGGTTGCCGCAGGCCTGCTCGCCGGAGCTGAAGCCGCCGGTGTTGTGGCGGTCGGTCTCGGCGATGCTCCACCAGATGTGCTCGCAGGCCCGGCGGTACTGGGTGTCGCCGGTGACCCAGTAAAGCTCGGCGATGGCCTGCAGGTCGTGCAGGCTCTCCCAGCGGGGCTTGGGGGTCTGGAAGAAGGGGATACCGGCGAGCGCGGTGCGCACGTAATCCCCGGAAGGGGGCACCTGCCAATCCTCCTCCACCCGCCGGGCGAGCGCCAGGTAGGAGGCCTCCCCGGTGGCCCGGTAGAGCAGCAGCAGGCCGTGGGCGATGGCCTCGTTCATCTCCTGGTCGCCCACACTCACCACCCGGCGGCCGCCCGGGGGGAAGGTGGCGCAGATGAAGTCACCCGCCTTGCGGGCGGCGGCCAGCGCCCGCCCGTCCCCGGTCTCCTGCCACCACAGCAGCAGTCCCACCAGGGCGTGGTAGTGCCCCCACAGGTCCCAGCCCACCAGCAGCCGCTGGTCCTGCGGGAAGGGGCCCAGATACCCCTCCGGGGACTGGGTGTCCGCCAGCTCCCGCACCAGCCGGCTGATGGTGCGCCCCAGGGCCTGGCTGCGGGTGAGGCGCCAGTTGAGCACCGCGGCGGTCAGGTACTTCCCGATAAACTCACCGGACCAGGGGAGCAGCTCCCGGTAAGGCGGGCGGTCGCGGTCACGGAACATCTCGAGCAGGGCGGGGTTGGCGGCCGGGGCGGGGAGCAGCCACTGCCGCTCGTTGGCCCGCAGGCGCTCGCCCACCGTCCCGGAAAGCTGGAATCTCGCCTGGGAGGCGGCAGAGAGCGCGGGCGGCACGGGGGCGGCGTCGGCGGCGCCCAGCAGGCCCAGCGCGAGCACTCCGATCAGGAAGGCGGCAGGCAGGTAGGCGGGATCCATGCTTCACCCTTCTCCCCCCGCAGGCAAGCATCCTGGCAGGCGAGCGCCCGGCTATCCCTCCAGCACCCGGGCCAGGGCGAAGTAGGCGGGCTTGGGCTGGTAGCTCTCGTCGAAGGGCAGCGCGGCGTCCGGCCGGCCGGTATGCCAGGGAATCCAGGAATGGCGGTCGGTAAAACCCCAGGTGAGCAAGGCCCGGAACCCGGAGGCGGGGAGGCAGGCGGCGAGCAGGTCCCCATACACCCGGGCCTGAGCGGCCAGGCGCTCCTCCCGCGTGCCCTTGCCGTCCTGGATGCGCACGTCCATCTCGGTGACGTGCACCTCCAGCCCCAGGGCGGCCAGGCGGTTGATGTTGGCCGCCACCTCCTCGGGCGCCGGGTAGCGGCCCAGCCCCACGTGCATCTGCAGGCCGATCCCGTGCAGGGGGACCTCCCGCTCCAGGAGCTGCTGGGCCAGCCGGTAGACGCCGGCCGCCTTGGCCCCCAGCCCCTCGGCCCCGAAATCGTTGAGGAAGAGCCGGGCCTGGGGGTCGGCCTCATGCGCCCAGCGGAAGGCCAGGTCCAGGTAGCGCGGGCCCAGCGCCCGGCTCCAGATGGTCTCCCGCAGCCCGCGTCGCTCGGCCACCGCCTCGTTCACCACGTCCCAGGCGAAGATGCGGCCCCGGTAGCGGCCCACCACCGCCTGGATGTGCTCCTGGAGCAGGCGCTCCAGGTCCGTCCGCCCGTAACTCCCCCCGGTCAGCCAGGCGGGCACGGCGTTGTGCCAGACCAGGGTATGGCCCCGCACCTGCATGCGGTGGGCGTGGGCGAAGTCCACCATGGCGTCGGCGGCGGCGAAGTCAAAGCGGTCGGGGGCCGGCCGCAGCGGCCCCCACTTCAGGTGGTTCTCGGGCACCAGGCAATTGTACTCGCGGGCGAGCACCCGGCGGTAGTCCTGGTCGGCCAGCAGCGGCCCGATGGCCACCGCCGCCCCCACCAGCAGGCGGCGGCGGTCGGCCAGCTCGCGCAAGGGCAGCGAAGCGCCGGGGACTGGCTCCATCTTTCCTACTCCGGCAGCGGCTTGCCCTTGGTCTCGGGGGCCAGGAGCAGGCCGATCAGCCCCACCACGTAGATGCAGGCCACCACGCCGGCGGCCATGCGGAAGCCCATGTCCGTGCCGTGCAGCACCCCGAAATGGCGGGCCAGCCCGCCCAGGGCGAAGGGGGCGCCGGCGGCCAGCACCCGGGCGCAGTTGTAGCAGAACCCGCAGCCGGTGGTGCGCAGCCGGGTGGGGTAGAGTTCGGGGAAGTAGACGGTGTAGGCCGAGAAGGGACCCAGGGTGCAGAACCCCAGGATGGGGGCCCAGAGCATGGCCTGCAGGAAGGTGTGGGTGGTCCAGAACATCCCCTCCACCGCGGCCCAGGCAAGCAGGAAGAAGACCAGCAGCGCGCCCCGGCGGCTGGTGCGCTCGCTGAAGGCGGCGTAGGCATACATACCGAAAAACGCGCCTGCCTGCTGCACCAAGAAGACGTAGCTGCGATAGCGAGTCATCTGGTCGGGGGCCAGGTTGAGCGATTTGAGGGCGATGTTGGTGAGGTCGGGCGACCAGAAGCCCACCCCCCAGAGCCCGCCTACACCGGCGGTGGCCAGCAGCACGCCGGCGATGGTGTGGCGGCGCAGGACGCGGTCCCGGAAGAGGTCGGCGATGGCCCCCAGCTCCTTGCCGGCGTCCACCTTGGCCACCGCTTGGGCGTGCTGCCAGCGCTCGGGCTCCTTGAGCGAGCGGCGGATGAGCACCACCACCAGGGCAGGAGCGATGCCCACCACGAAGGCCCAGCGCCAGCTATAGGTGCTGAGCAGCAGGCAGACCACCGAGGCGGTCATGTTGCCCACCGCGGAGAGGGCCTGCAGGGACCCCAGGGCCATCGCCCGGGACCGGGCGGGGAACACCTCCGCCACCAGGGCGGCCCCCGCCGCCCACTCCCCGCCCACCCCCAGGGCGGTGAGGAAGCGGAAAGCGGCGAGCTGCTCCCAGGTGCGGGCGGTGGCGCTGAGCCCGGTGAAGCAGGCGTAGATGAGGATGGTGTAGATCATGGTGCGGGTGCGGCCCAGCCGGTCGCCCAGAATCCCGAACACCAGCCCGCCCACGGCCCAGCCCAAGAGGAAGATGGCGGTGATCACCCCTCCATAGTAGTTGGCCGCCTCCTGCAGCTGCTCGGGCGGCACCATGTTCTGGATCAGCTCCTTCACCGCGGGCTGGCGCATGATGGTGAAGATGTTCTGATCCATGGTGTCGAACAGCCAGCCCAGGGCGGCGATGACGAGCACTACCCAGGCGTAGCGCTCGAGCCCCTGGTACCAGCGCAGCTTTTCCTCGGGCACCTGGCCCTCTGCCATAGCGTGGCTCCTTCCCGGGAGAACTGGCATCCGTTTCGCAGCCCGGGGGCTAACCTCCTGCCCGAGAGCGCTGCGGGAGGGGAAGGGCGAATGCTCCCTGCCGCGTCCCGACCTACCCCGCCAGCCCCAGCAACAGCCGGGTGAGGCCGGCGATGAGGGCGGCGCCGGGGATGGTGAGCACCCAGGCCCAGACCACGCCGATGGTCACCCCCCAGCGCACTGCGGAGAGGCGGCGGGTGGAGCCCACGCCCACGATGGCCCCGGTGATGGTGTGGGTGGTGCTCACCGGGATGCCGGCGGCGGCGGTGCCGAACAGGCTGGCGGCGGCGGACAGCTCGGCGCAGAAGCCGTCCACCGGCTCCAGCTTGGTGATGCGCATGCCCATGGTCTTGATGATCCGCCAGCCGCCGGCCATGGTGCCCAGGGAGATGGCGGCGTAGGCAAGCACGATCACCCACCAGGGAATGTGGAAGGCGGCGGGGTCATTGCGGTAGAGCAGCATGGCCACGATGCCCATGGTCTTCTGGGCGTCGTTGGTGCCGTGGCCCAGGCTGTAGAGAGCCGCGGAGAGGAGCTGCAGGCGCCGGAAATAGGGGGCGGTGGCCTTGGGGGAGCTGTGCCAGAAGATGCGGCTGACCAGGGTGCGCAGGGCGAAGCCGAGCACCAGCCCGATCATCGGAGAGATCACGATGAAGGAGGAGATCACCACCAGCCCGGCCAGCTTCAGCGATTCCGCGCCCGACTGCACCAGGGCGGCCCCGGCCAGCCCGCCGATCAGCGCGTGCGAGGAGCTGGTGGGCAGGCCCAGATACCAGGTGAGCAGGTCCCAGGCGATGGCCCCCACCAGGGCGGCCAGGATCACCTCGGTGGTCACCGCCTGGGGCTGCACGATGCCCTTGCCGATGGTGGTGGCGACGTGCACGCCGAAGATGAACACGGCGGCGAAGTTGAAGAAGGCGGCCCAGCCCACCGCGTACAGGGGGCGGAGCACCCGGGTGGAGACCACCGTGGCCACAGAGTTGGCCGAGTCGTGGAAGCCGTTGATGAAGTCGAAGACAAAGGCGACCGCGATGATGAACAGGATGGGCAGCGTGATGGGGGACATAGCGCCGCTCAAGTGTGCTTGACCACGATGCTCTCGACTATGGAGGCGACATCCTCGCACTTGTCGAGGGCGTTCTCCACGTGGTCGTAGATCTCTTTCCATTTGAGCGCGTGCAGGGCGTCCGACCCCCGGAACAGGGCCGCCAGCGCCTGCCGGCTCTGCTCGTCGCCGATGTTCTCCAGGCGGTGGATCTCAATGCAGTAGTCGAGGATGCGCCGGGCGTTCTTCATGTCCCGCAGGCCGCGCACCGCCCGCTCTACCACCCGGCTGGCCTCCACCAGCACCTCCACCAGGCGGGCCATCTCCGGGGCGGGAGGGCCGGCCTCGTAGAGGTGCATGCGGTCGGCGGTGGCCTCGATGTTGTCCAGGATATCGT
>Ga0315284_10010525_pt1 | contig 13172 bp, 8 predicted proteins | sample YL17G09_16_MG_FD_203696 | JGI IMG/M metagenome (GOLD analysis project Ga0315284, IMG submission 203696) | Sediment microbial communities from Yellowstone Lake, YNP, Wyoming, USA - YL17G09_16 | ecosystem: Environmental > Aquatic > Freshwater > Lake > Sediment | place: USA: Wyoming | collected...
ATGTATGGCTCGCCGCCCCAGGAGGCGCGCAGCCGCGCCGCCGACCTGCTCGAACTGCTCGAGCTCACCGAGGTCAAGGACAAGCTCATCGTGGATTACTCGATGGGCATGAAGAAGAAAACGGCGTTCGCGGCGGCGCTCATCCATCGCCCCCGGGTGATGTTCCTCGACGAGCCGTTCAACGGCATCGACCCCATCTCGGTGCGCGCCATACGTAACGTCCTGCGCCAGCTCACCGAGCACGGCACCACCATATTCTTCACCACCCACGTCATGGAAGTGGTTGAGCGCCTGTGCACCCGCGTCGCGATCATCAACCGCGGCCACATCGTCGGCGAGGGCAGCCTCGCCGAGCTGCGCGCGAAAGCCGAGGCGGGCGGGGATTCCTCGCTCGAGGACATCTTCCTCAAGCTGGTCGAAGCGCGCGTGGACGAAGAGACACTGAATTGGCTGTAGCGGCGCGCCACGATATCCGATACCTGCGACTGCTGTTCTGGCTCAAATGGCAGTTGATGTGGCGCACCTACCGCCGTCACACGTCCGCCGCGGTGGGCGCCATCCTCGCCGTCATCGTCCTGCTGCCGATGTCGCTGGTCATCGCGGGTGGCGCGTTCGCGGGCTTCCTCCTGCTCGATCCGCCGCTCAACCAGCACCTGCTGCGCGCGGTGCTCCTCGCGGGTTATCTCATGTGGCTCATGGCTCCGCTCATGGGTTATGAGCTGACCGAGGACTACGACATCACGAAGCTGCTCCTCTACCCGCTGTCGCCGCGCCAGATCTTCGTCGGCACCATCCTCGGCTCGCTGCTCGATTTCATGGTCATCTTCTCGCTGCCGACCATGGTGGCGATTCTGGTCGGATTCACGAAGAGCGTCATCGCGTTCCCCATCGTGCTCGCCGCGCTGGTGTTGTCCATGTTTCACACGGTGGCGCTGAGCCAGGTCATCAACCTCGCAACCGCCGGGATGCTCCGCAGCCGCCGGTTTCGCGACATCATGATCGTGGCGGTTCCGCTGGTGTGGATCACGATCTATGTCGGCTGGCAGATGCTGACGCAGCGCGCGCATGACGTGAACTGGCAGGGCTTCATCCAAAGCCGCGCGTGGGAGGTCTTCAGTTTCCTGCCGCCCGGCATCACGGCGCGCGCAATCGCCGCTGCGGGGAACGGCCGGCCCCTCGTCGCGCTCGCGTTTCTGTGCGTCATCGCGGCGATCGCGGTGGGCACCGTCTATCTCGCCGGCTGGCTCGTTAAGCAGGTGTACGCGGGGGAGGTCGTGAGCGCGGCCGTGCGCCGGCGCGCCGCGCCCAGGCAGGCCGCCGCGAGAGCATCGGCGCCCGCGGGCCGGCCAACCTCGGCCCCGCTCGCCTCTCGCTCGGTCTTCGGCATGCGGCTGCCGCCGGTCGCCCAGGCGGTCATGGACAAGGAAATCAAGTACCTCATCCGCGACCCGTTCTTCAAGGCCATGCTCATGCAGAGCGTGTACATGCTCATCATCTTCGGGTTCGCGTTCCTTCAGCCGTGGCGGCGTCAGGCCTTGGACACGCTGAACCTGGGGCCCATTGCCGCCTGGGGTCTCATCGGGTTCCTGCTGCTGTCGGAGGCCCCGCTCCCGTTCAACATCCTCGGCACCGAGGGCGCCAGCGCGGTGGTGCTCTTCCTTTTCCCGGGCTCGCGAAGGCAGATCCTGCTCGGTAAGAACCTGGCGCTCCTGGCCGCGCTCTCGATCGTCAACGGGTGCTTCGTCATCGTGCTCGCGCTCCTGGCGAAGGCGACGCGCGAGCTGCTCCCGTTGCTGCTGTGGGCCGAACTCGCGACCATGATGTTCGTCTCCGTCGGCAACCTGGTGTCGCTGTGGTTTCCGTACCGCATCGTCATGCGCGGATGGCGCGTCCGGCCGCATTCAGCCAGTCGCGGCTTCAGCTATGGGTTGGCGCACCTGGGCATGGGCTTCGCCGCCGCCGCCGTCTCGCTCCCGGTCCTGGTCGCGCTCATCGTCCCCACGCATTGGGTGCACCCGGTGTGGTTCGCGCTGACGGTGCCGTTCGCCATCGCCTACGCCGTGGGCGCCTACCTCCTGTCGCTTCGCCTGGCGGAAGCGCTGCTGCTCCGCCGCGAGGTCGAAATCGCGGAAATCCTGGCGCAGACGGAGTGACGCGAAGTGCGCGTGGGGCGTTGCAGCCTGCAGACAATCTCATGGTGGGGCAGAACCTGCCCTGAGCCTGTCGAAGGGTTTCCAATCTGCCAACCGAAGGGCATGATTCTGGGGAGCCTGCCCTGAGCTCGCCGAAGGCTCTGCAACCTGCCGATATTCCTGGGTGGGGCAGACTTGTCCGCCTCAGGCGGATTGTGCAACAGCCCGTGTGTCGGCGCCCGTGACTACGAATTGTAGGGCGGGCATACTTCAGGCTCCATAGCCTCCTGTCCGACATAGCCTTGGCGACGTCGGATGGCGACGGAGGCCTTTGCCCGCCAGTCTTGGATGGTGCACGGGTGGCCGCGCAAGGCGGTGTCGTAATCCCTGGAAACGGGTCGCGGGTGGAACGCGACCCCTACGGTTCTTGACGGTCGTAGGGGTCGGCCTCCAGGCCGACCCGCGGGGACTCAACCCCACACAGTCCTGTCTCACGCACCCCTCGGCAGGAATCCCCATCCCCTCGCCGAATCCAATTGCAGTTCCAACCTCGTCTCAGACCAAACCGCGGCAGGCCCAGATGCCGGAAGACCTCCTATACTACGGCGATAACCTCGACATCCTCCGCAACCATATCGCCGACGACTCCGTTGACCTCGTCTGCCTCGACCCGCACCCGCCGCTGAGCATTCCAGCCATCGCCGACCTGCTAGTCGGCGATGGCATCGATATGCCGCCGTCACCGCACGTCAACGTGACCTTCAAGGCCGCGCCTAGGGTTCAGTGATCAGACGCCCCTAACGGGCGGTTGCCATTGGAGCGCGAGGTCCCAACGCGACCGGGGGAGGGCACGCACACGCGACACGGGCGGGCAGAGGGGCACCTTTATGGCTGAAACCGCACACGTCAAGTACGTCTTCCTGGACATTGTTGCCTTCACGAGGGATCGGAGCGTCGAAGCTCAGTCGGACCTGGTTGCCAAGCTGAACCACGTAGTGCGCCAGGCTCTGGGAACGCTTGAGGCGGCTGAGGATAGGACAATCCTCATTCCGACCGGCGACGGCATCGCCGTAGCGCTCCTTGATGTGGCCTCGTTCGACATCCATCTGAGGTTGGGCCTCGAAATCCTGCGGCTGGTGGCTGACCACAACGGCGTGACTGAGGACCTCATGCGACAATTCCAGGTCCGCATCGGCATCAACGAGAACGTCGACAACCTGATTCAGGATATTAACGGGAAGCTGAACGTCGCGGGCAGCGGCATTTCGATGGCCCAGCGTATCATGGATCAGGCCGACGGCGGGCAGATTCTGCTGGGCCAGATGGTACACGAGACCCTGCACCCTAGAGAGAAGTACATGCAGAGCTTCCGGCCTTTCCAAGCTAGAGGCAAGCACGGTGTGGTATTCCCCGTGTATCAGTTCGTAGCGGAGAACTGTCCGGGATTGGACACTAAGGTGCCGTCTGTCTTCGCTCCGAGGCAGATTGGGAAGCCGAAGTTCACGAAAGTCGTTGGCTATTATACCGCGCATGCGGTCGCGAATCGGGACTTCCTCCTGTCACAGAAAAGCGATCCGGCCATGGGCTGTACCGCTGTCATCCTCTTGCACTTCCTGGCGCACGACTCCGTCGAGAAGTCCGAAACCCCGGGACACGAGTGTCCAGTGCTGATCACGGAGGGCTCTGGGTTAGCTTCGTTTGAAGAGCAGTACAGGTATTACGACCACACTGACTACTGGGTCCGTGCACGGCTTGCCGATTTGCTGTGTGAAGAGAACCTTGCGCCGTACGCTGAATACTTCGAGGAAAGTCTCCTACTGAACGGTTTCGCTTTTGTGAAACCGGCGGGCCTACGGAGGTTAAGAGAGGACTGGCCGGCAATCGCCGATGAGTTCGGCCTATCTGAGTCAAAGGACTAGGCGCCGCCATCGCGGCTTGTCAGCCAAAGTGGGGGTGCCGCTTCACTGAATCATGGCGGGGAACCTTATCCATGGCGGAATTCCGGGGACACACACCTCTGTTACCCGCATGGATTGGGGGCGCGAGAGTCAGCGATTTGCAGGTTCCCACCGAGGCGGCATGAACGCAAGCACATATTCGCCCCCCCCCGGCGCGACCTTCGTCGCGACACTCGTCTTCTCTAGCGCGCAGACTTAACCTTCAGCCCCTGACCGACCAAGGCCAGAGAACATCGCCGCCTGACCGCCCGAACCACCTGCCCGCACCAAGGCTCCTAGCTTACTTCGCCCTGACGGGCCAAGCGAGAACGGCCAAATCGGCCAATTTCTCTTGTCTCTGGGATATCTGTGCAACGCCCCACTGCTCGTGGCCCGCCGCGGACCTTGTGAGCGAAAAGGCCGAGGCCTTGAGTGCCGGCTTCTTCACTCCATATTCCGCGTTTCCGAGCTTCGAGTTAACGGTTCCGGTCAGAAGCGCCTGATTCCCAAGCCGGTTGTAGTTAGCTTTGAACTCCTCTGCAGTCACATGTTCCCAGCCGGCTCCTGGCTTCTGCGGGAGTATGTGCTCGAGTGTTATCTCTGATTCGTCGCTCGGAACGTATTGCGGTTCCTTGCTGCCGTCTGCCTGCAACTGCAAAGCCCGCAGATAGTAACGCGCCAGCGCCGCGTTGGCGACGTTAGCCGTTGCTGCCGCTGCTCGGAAGCGCTGATCGTCTGGAACGATCTTGGCCATTTCGTTCGTCAGCTCGCCGACGTTCTTGATCTTGCCTGCGCTGATCTGCTGCGCGTTGCGCCCATAGTGTCCTTCCAGCGTGCCGCTCGGAACGCCAGATATCAGGCATCTCACGGACCAACAGATACACGCGTGGATCAGCTTCTCCAGTTCCTTCCGGTGGAATCTCCGAAATGCGGCAAGAAGCACCGGCCGTACCTGCGTGACGCCCAGAGACCGCAGCGTCTCGATCTTCTTCCTTACGCTGGGCTGATAGCTGCCCCAGGCATCGTGGGATGACGTCAGCACGGCAGCGTAGTCCTGCGAGGTGGCTTCCAGTTGAGACGCAAACGCAACGGCCTTTGTCTTGTTGGTTATCGCCCGCTTGATCGAGTCATAGAGATCCTTACTCCGCGTCGGTCCATGTTCGGCGATCCAGAAGAACCGGATGAAATCGACAATGCCGTCCTCTTCTCCTTCTATCGATTCAAGAACCCCGCACATGGACTGCCACTTTTGAACCGCTTCGTTCTTCCGATCTTCAGCCTTCGCATAGAGGTAGTTCTTCAGGAGGTCAGCCGCCGACAGTCTCAGCCCCCGATCATTCATCGTCTCGAAGATGATGAAAGCCGTCGTGTCATCGCCAACCTGCACCCATATCACGCGCACCCCGTTCTCAAGGAAATTCAGCCAACGATGAAGATTGTCACCTTTAGCTGAGTCCGGCAACGTGGCCACCAAGCTCTCGACGTGCTTCGCCGCGATTGTGGCTGCGTCCGCAATCTTCTTGTGCGATTGTTTTGATGCGCCTTGTTTGAGAATCGCCTTGCGCTCCGGGTCGTCAGGACGGAGGAGTACCCTTTTCCTGAAGAACTCATGATCCTCGGCGTTTAACTTGAAATGCGGCGTCACTTCGTGGGTCTGGCGATGTGTTGAGAACAGGCTGTCGTTTTCGATGATTGCGGCCGTCGGTTTGTCTCCGGATCGGTAGAACCAATCCCGGATGGCAGCAACTAGGATCATCGAGGTTGCCAGTCTCTGCTGGCCATCGTAGACTTCAATGGACTGCGGCACGCGGACAACCACAATCGAACCGAGGAAGTACTCGTCCCGCCCCTCGCTGATTGCGGATGCCCAGTCGCCGTACAGATCCCGAACGTGTTCATCCTCCCACGCATAGGAACGCTGATTCAGCGGAACGCAAAGCCTCAGATGCTTCTCCCGCAAGATGCCGCCGATGGTCTTGGTCGCAATCTCGATTGGGGCTTGGGTGGTTGACATTGACGGGCCTCCTTCCCCGAAATCATAGGCGACTTCGCTGTGGTGGTCAAGGGCAATGCCCACCGCATTGCACCGTCCTAGGCCCCCTGGTTGACCGAATGAAGGTTGGCCCCCACGCGACCGCCGGCACCCATTACCGGGTCATCCCACCGCCGCAGGAGGACTCCGCCAGGTTGCGTCTGAGCTATCGCGGCGGCTGTGCCACCTGGAGGTGCCAGGGCCGCATATGCCTGCAACCACCGAAACCGGGAGGAGGGCGTCAACATTATGGGCGAGATGGCAGCAATTCCGGGGACACACACCTTGATTCTCCGCAGGGGTTGCAGGCGGGCTTCTGAATCACGAGGCGGTGGCCCGGGCAGAGGCGCCCGATCAAAGCGCCGCAGCCTCTGTCCCCAGTTTCCGCTGAGTGAGGCGGCGGCTGGCGCAACGGCATGGTAGAAGCTCTGCGGTCCTCGACGCGTCATTCCGAGCGCTGAGCCCCGATGCATCGGGGCGTTCCGCAGTCGCGCAACGCGCGATCACGCGAGGAATCTGCTTTTCCTCATCGACGGAAGCAGACTCTTCGCTTCGCGCGCCGACGCGCTCGCTCCTTCGGCTGCGCTCAGGACGGGTCTGAGTGACAATCCAAGGGTTCCCCTGTCAAGCCGCTGAGACGAGATCCCCGTTCCCTTGGTGGCTTTGTGCCCGTCGGCCTGCATAGGCCCACGGCCTTCGAGTTGTCCCCCATAGCCTTGGCGACGGGGGAAGCCTTCGGCGGAGTAGGCTTGTGCGACGCAGGCTTTGTGGTTCAAGCCTCTTGTCGGCGTTAGTCGGCGTCGATCGGCGGCCAACCCACGATTCGTCCTTCTCTGCGCCCTTGGCGCCTCTGCGGTTGAACTTGCCTCATTTTGTTCCCCTCGTGTCTTTGTGCCTTCGTGGTTCAAGCCTCTTGTCGGCGTTAAGCGGCCGCGCCGCGGTCGCCCCACCACGCCGGCAGGTGCCCACCCTCCAACCGTGGAATCAACCGCCATGCTCGGCGGACGATCATTGATGGCGCCGTCGTTCCGCTGCACGCGCCACGCCCTCCGGCTTCCCCGCTGCGGACCCGGCGCCGCGCATGCCGTCTTCAATCCATCACCTCACAGCATACGCACATGGCTGTGACGACCGCGAACTCCGCACCCGCCGCGCCCCGCTCGTTCACGGTCCGCGCTATCGCGGCCGGCGCCGTCGGCTCGCTCATGATCGCCCTTGGCGCCGTGTACGCGGAGCACTTGATCGAAGGCTCCTATGTCGCGCTCGACTTCAGCACCCCCGGTGCGGTCTTCCTTTTCTTCATCCTCGCGTTTCTCGCCAATGTGACCTTGGGACGCCTGCGCCGGCGCTGGGCGCTCAACAGCGGCGAGCTTATCGTCGCCTACATCATGATGATCGTCGCCTCGGCGATCCCGACCATGGGCCTCACCAGCCAGCTCTTGCCGCTCATCGCCGCGCCGTACTACTACTCGACGACCGAGAACAAATGGGCGACGCACCTGTGGCCAAACCTCCAGGGACAAGCGACGCTCCACATCGGACCTTGGGCAATCAGCCTGCCGCGCAAGGGCTGGCTCACCCCCACCGACATGACCGGCATCAAGCAGTTCTACGAAGGCCTGGCGCCGGGCCAGCACATCCCCTGGGGCATCTGGGTCAAGCCGCTCATCGCCTGGCTCGCCCTGATCTTCGCGCTCTACCTGGTCATGATGTGCATGATGGTGATCCTGCGCCGCCAGTGGGTGGAGCGCGAACGCCTCGCCTTCCCGCTCACCCAGCTCCCGCTCGAGATGGTCAAGGGCGCGGACGGGCGGCCGCTCACCCCGTTCTTCCGCAACGCCGTGATGTGGATCGGTTTCGCCATCCCCTTCGTCCTCGGCGGCCTCAAGGGGCTGCACTACTACTACCCAGTGATCCCGAGCTTTCGCGACGTGGTTCAGTTCCTCTGGTTCCGCGACACCGCGACCCTGGTCTTCCGCATCAGCTTCCCCATGCTCGGCTTCTTCTACCTCGTGAACCTGGACACGCTGTTCAGCCTGTGGTTCTTCAACGTCGTGTTCCAGGTCATCGCCGGCTACATCAACATCATCGGCAGCTCGTGGAAGGAGAACCTCGGCATCTACGGCAGCCTGTCGCCCTTCTTCGCCCACCTCGGCATGGGCGCCATGATCGCCCTCGTGGGCGTTGGCCTGTGGACGGCGCGGCAGCATCTGCGCGATGTCTTCCTCAAGGCGTGGCGGCGAGACGCGCCGGTGGACGACTCGGGCGAGATGCTCTCCTACCGCGCCGCGTTCTGGGGCATGGTCGGCGGCCTGCTGTTCATGTGGGCGTGGCTGTGGTGGTCGGGGTTGCCGCCCACCTTCGGCCTGGTGTTCCTCGCCGGCGCGTTCGTCCTGTTCATCGGCCTCACGCGAGTGGTGGTCGAATCGGGGGTTGCCGAGGCGGTCGCGTCCACCATCTCCGCCGGCTTCGTCGTCTCCAGTTTCGGCTCCAGGGCATTCGGCGGTCCCGGCCTCACGTCGCTCGCCATCAATTACGTCTGGTCCTCCGACATTCGCACCTATGTCATGGCCTCCACCGCCAACAGCCTGCGCATGGCCGAGGTCACGACCGGCTCCAAGCGCCCCCTGTTCTGGGTCATCTGGCTCGCGATCATCATTGCCATCGCGGCGTCAATCTGGATCACCCTGGTGCTCGCCTATGCCAAGGGCGGCATCAACCTCAACAGTTGGTTCTTTGTCGGCGGCCCGCCCGCGCCGTACAAGTGGGCGGTGGAGAAGCTGACCAGCCCGACCGAGATCAACTGGATGGGCTGGGCGATCCGCGCGCTCGGCTTCGGCATCATGTGGTTTCTCATGATGATGCGCCAGGCCTTCGTGTGGTGGCCCTTTCACCCCATCGGCTTCGCCATCGGCAGCACCTGGATCATGAACCAGTTGTGGCTGACCTGCCTCATCGCCTGGGTGCTGAAGGGGCTCATCGTGCACTTCGGCGGCCTGCGCGCGTATAATCTCTTTCGTCCCGCATTCCTCGGGATGATCCTGGGCCAGTACACCTGCAATGGCCTGTGGCTGCTGGTGGACGGCATGACCGGAACCAAGGGGAACGTGATTTTCTGGATATGACCACGGCGAGGAACAGCGTCACGACATCCCAAACGATCGCGCCCCCACAATGGGCCGCGGCGCAGCTCCGCCTGCGCAAGGCAATGGCGGACTGGATAGCGCACAGCATGGCCCGCCAACGCCGCCTGCCATGGCAAGGCGGCCACGACGAAGGCTCTTTCGTCGCTTCGTGGTTCGGGTATCACCTGCTCACTGGCGACACCGAGGTGCTCGCGTTTCTGCGCTGGGTGCGCGAGGAATTCCTCGACTGGGCGCCCGTCCATCTGCTCCACGGGTACTATGCCGCAGGCGAAGTGCATCACCAGCCCGAGAGCTTCATCTTCTTCCTGCCGCGCCTGTGGCAGGCGGATCCCGATTCGCGGGTCGCCGCGGCGCTCGACGACGCCGCGCATCACGCCGGGAACTGGATCGAAGGCATCCCGCCCTGGTACGACTGGGAACGGCATCGCTTCCGCAGTTGGCGCCTGGGGACGCGCGAAGTGCACGCGCAGCCCCCTGACAATCTGGAGCGTCCGGATCACTTCCGCATTATCCAGATGGCGCTTTGCGCATATCGCGCGGTCGGGGACGAGCGGTATCTCGACCTGGCCCGCGATTTCTGCGGCCGCTGGGCGCGGGAGATACTCGATGAGGATGCCCTGCCTGCGGTGCGTCTCTTCGGCTCGGGTCATGCGGAGGACACGCATCCCGCGGGCCAGGTGCAAGCCGCCGGCGCGTCAGCGGATTCCCGTCTGGAGTTGCATGTCGGCGCGGGAACGGCCGATGTCATGCTCGATCTCTTCACCCTTACCGGTGACGAGACGCTGACGGCCGCGGTGCGCAAGATGCTCGCGGCGGGAATCGCGCACGTCGGCGAACCGTACGCGCATCCCCTGGCGGCGGCTTTCCGCAGCTACCGGATCGCCACCGGCGACACCACATTCGATGCCGATGTCGCGGATCGCGTGCATGCCGTAGCGCAGGATCTCGACTGCTCCATGTTGATCGGCCCCCCGTCCGGGTCCCATCCCATGGGCATCGGCCGCCGGCGCGACCAAGTGCGATGGCTGGTGTCCGGTGATAGCGAGACCTGGCGCGAGGATCTGCGCTCTTCCCCTCCCGCGCTCGCGCTCGCCTGGGATATCACCGGCGACGAACGGTTGGCGGCCGAGGCGATGACGATCGCGGCGCAGCGAATGGAACTCGCGGCCGGCGCCTTGAGGGACGGCCGGGACCACGGTTGCGGCGGCCGATCCGTGTCTGCGGTGGCGTCAGGCCATGGGCGCAACGCGGGGATCGGCGAGGTCACCGGTGTGCTGTACCCTCTGGCTCTGGGCGCCTGCCGTCGGTTCGGGGCGGACATGCCGCAGGTCTGCATCGAACGGGCGGGCGGGCTCGGCTTGCCGGATGGCTGCGCCGCACTGTGGCGCCAGGGCCGGCCGCCGAGCGTCCGCCTCTACAACGGCAGCGAAGAGGCGGTCTCCCTGACGCTCCGGTTCACTGCGGCGGAACATGAGGGAACTGCGGCGGTGCATGAGGAGACTGCGCCGGTCAAGACGATCACCCTCTCGCCGAGCGAGTCGTGGCAATCTGATGCACTAAACGAGGTTCGTACATTAGAATGAGAGCCCCATCCGGCGTAGAGGCCTCCCGAACGAACCTGGTGACACTTTGTGTCACTCCGGAGCCGCGCTGCGCGCAGCTTGGCGACGCCGTTGCGTCGCTCCGGAGTTGCGCTACTCGCAACAAGCGTCCGGAAGAGTTTGGCGCGGCCTTAGCCGCGCTCTGGAAAGGCGCCCCTGGCGCCTTGCGGTATCAGCGCAGTGTTGCGCTAATACGCGAAACTCCATAGGAGGCACGTGAAATGCTCATGCAGGTCATACTGACGGTTGCGGAATCAAAGCGATTGATCGCGAAAGGCGTCGCCGCCCATCCGCTGGTACAGCGAGCCCTCAAGGACGGCCTCGTCATCATCGCGCGCGGAAGCACCAACGGCTACGTCGCCGAGGAGATCCTCGGCAAGACGATGGACAAAGCGGGCTTCCTCACCGGGCGCACGCTTCCGCGCGGCCACGCCGGCCCGAGGCGCAAGGCCGAGCCGATAGGGGAGGTGGTGCTGCGCCGCGGCCAGGTCGAGGACATGAGCCTCGCCGACGCCATCAGCCAGTTGCAGGCGGGCGATGTCGTCATGAAGGGCGCCAACGCCCTCAACTATGCCGACCGGACCGCCGGCATCCTCGTCGGCCATCCCGAGGGCGGCACCATCGGCGCGTCGCTGCCGACCATCATCGCGCGCAAGGCGCACCTGGTGGTGCCCGTTGGTCTGGAGAAGCTCGTCGCGTCCGACCTTGTGGCCATGAGCGAGCTCATCGCCGACGACGTCACGGGGCCGGAGAGCATATCGTCGCTGTGGGTCATCACCGGCGCTACCATCATCACCGAGATTGAGGCGGTTGAAATCATCACCGGCGTCGAATGCTCTCACCTCGCATCGGGCGGCATTGGCGGAGCCGAGGGATCGGTGCGGCTGCTGCTGTCGGGCGAAGGCGAGCAGATCGAGGAGGCGCGAAAGCTTCTCGATTCCATCGCCGGGGAAGAGCCGTTTCCGTACTGATCAACCGGCATCCACAGATTTCACAGATGACCACTTGCCACGGAGACGCAGGGAACGAAGACAGAAGACTGCCCCGAGAGATGTCTCTGTGCACTCTGTGTTCTCTGTGGTTGAAGTCCGCTCTTGCAGGCATGCGCAATCTGTGGGTCATGCTGTTCGAGTGCTCCAGCGCCGATCAACGCGCTTGATGAACGTGGGCCTAGCTGAAGTGGACACCGTGTCTCTACTTGTCCTGATTGCCGCGGGAATCGCCGTCGGCCTGCTCGGCGGCTTTCTCGGCATCGGCGGCACACCGCTGCTCGCTCCCGCGGTGCTCTTCGCCATCGGGCGATTGCCCATCGCAGAGGCCGTCGCGGTGCGCACTTCGTTCGGCAGCGCCCTCGCCGGCGCGGGCGCCATCGCCGCCGCCGGCTATGCTATCCACCGCGGCCGCGTCACGGGCCAGCGAAGTCTCGCTTACCTGCTGGGCCCCGCTGTCGCTATCGGCGCCTTCTTCGGCGGGACCGTGGCGAGCCGCCTCGGCCCTGAGACCCTTCGCGTCGCCTTCGCCGTCGGCACGCTGCTCGTCGCGGGCTGGATGTTCTTTCGCAGCGAACGCGAAGACGTGGAGCGCGCCGCGCGACCCGCGGCATGGCTGATTGCGTGCATGGGGCTCGCCATCGGCTTCTTCGCGGCCCTGGCGGGTATGGGGGGCGCGGTGTTCAGCATCATCGTGCTCGTGAACCTGTTCGGCTTCTCAATGCGCACGGTGGCGGAGACCTCCAGCTTCGTGCAGATCTGCGGCTCGGCCGCCGCATGCGCCGCCTATGCCGCTAATGGGTGGGGACATTCGGGGTTGGCCCAATGGTCCGTGGGCTACGTCAACCTGCCCGCGGCGGCGTGCATCGCAGCCTGCGGTATTCCCGCCGCGATCATCGGCGCGCGCTTCGCCCACGCGGCCCGGCCGGGCGTCGCGCGCAAGGTCTTTGCCGCGCTGCTGGTCACCCTTGCGCTCCACATGCTGAAGGTATTCTGACGCGCTCGCGTGGTGCCGCGAGCCTTACTTGTGGGACGAGGATCGGGCGCGGGTGTGACCGTTTTTCGTTGGTGTTGGCGTGTAGGGCGGGCTTACCCAAGCCCGCCGAATCGCCGCGAGGCTTGCCCTGAGCAGCTTGTCGAATGGGACGCGGCTCCCACGAGGCGGGGATAGGTATCCCCGCCCTACAATCGGAGGTCGCACCAACGTTTCGCGCTCACACCCCTCAGGCGCCCAGGAGCTCCGTTTTTAGAGGTACGGCCCGACTTGTAGGGGTCGGCCTCCTGGCCGACCCGTCGTGCGGAGGCACGTTCGGACGGGCCGACCGGGAGATCGGC
>Ga0315284_10010526_pt1 | contig 13172 bp, 17 predicted proteins | sample YL17G09_16_MG_FD_203696 | JGI IMG/M metagenome (GOLD analysis project Ga0315284, IMG submission 203696) | Sediment microbial communities from Yellowstone Lake, YNP, Wyoming, USA - YL17G09_16 | ecosystem: Environmental > Aquatic > Freshwater > Lake > Sediment | place: USA: Wyoming | collected...
AAGACTTTCGGCCGTCTCAGCTTTCTGGCGGAGAACAGCAAAGAGCTGCCATTGCCAGGGCCTTGGTTGTAAATCCCGGCGTTATCTTCGCTGACGAGCCGACCGGCAACCTTGATTCAAAAACAGGCCAGCAAATAATAGAAATTCTTATGAAACTAAACCAGGAAAAGGGCCACACCATTATTTTAATTACTCATGAGAAAGAGATTGCTGATTCTGCCAAAAGAATTATTCACCTTAAAGATGGCAGAATCGAAAGCGATAGCGTAAAAGAAATTAACCATGAATTTAAAATACAGTTTTAAAAGCGCGTTTGAAGCCTTAAGGGCGAATAAATCCCGTTCTGTTTTAACTATTTTAGGGATTGTTATCGGCATTACCGCCATTATCTTAATTATGGCTATTGGCCAGGGCGGTCAGGATTTGATTTTAAACCAGGTCGAGGGCATGGGGTCTCAAACGATTGCTCTCCAGCCCGGTCGGGAACCAAAAGGCATTTCTGACATGGCTTCATTGTTTTCTGATTCATTAAAAGAAAAAGACTACGAAGCTTTAAAGAAGAAAAGCAATGTGCCGAGCGTTACTGAGGTTATGCCTGAAGTTGTTGCCGTAGTCATTCTTAGCTATGAAGGAGAAACAAAACAGACAAGTGTGATTGGGGCCTCGGCAGTTTTGGCTGAGATTCTTGACATTTATCCTTCAGAGGGAAGTTTTTTTACGGATGAAGATATTAATTCCAGGGCTAGCGTCGTTGTTATCGGTTCTGAAGTCAAAGAAGATCTTTTTGGCCTTTCTGAAGCAGTCGGGCAGAAGATCAGGATCAAGAACAGGGATTTCAGGGTGATTGGCGTTTTTCCCCAAAAAGGCCAAGTCTCTATGTTTAATATGGATGAGATGGCAGTCATTCCCCATACCACAGCTCAAAAATACATTACCGGAACAAATTATTACAATGAAATTATTTTAAAAGCCGCTTCCGAATCAGTGGTTTCTCAAGCGGTTAAAGAGATTGAGGCGACTATGAGAGAATCCCATAATATTACAGATCCGGAAAAAGATGACTTCCATGTTCATACCCAGGCTGATATTATTGAGAGTGTTAGCATCATCACTGATGTTTTGACGGCTTTATTACTTTCAGTAGCTGCTATTTCTTTGATTGTTGGCGGCATTGGCATCATGAATATTATGTTGGTTTCGGTGACTGAAAGGACCCGGGAGATTGGTTTAAGAAAAGCGGTTGGCGCAACCCAAAGAGACATTTTGATTCAATTTCTTTTAGAATCAGTTTTACTGACAGCTATCGGTGGCGTAATTGGAATTTTAGCCGGAGCAGTTTTTGCTTTCTTAATTTCCCTCATTTTAAGCAAGATCCTGGGCTTAAACTGGGCTTTTAATTTTCCTTTGTCTGCGGCTATGGCCGGGCTGGTTGTTTCGGCTTTGGTGGGCTTAATCTTTGGCATTTATCCGGCTAAAAGGGCGGCGGCCAAGAATCCGATCGAAGCTTTAAGGTACGAATAATCCTTAGACTACTCTCTTTTTTAAAGCCTCTAAAATTGCTATAATCTCTTTATGCGTTATTTACGCTATTTTCTAGTCATAATTTTGCTTGTCATTGCTTTTTCCCTGATTTCTTCCAGATTTGCTTCGTCTTACCATGACATCCCTCTGCTTTTTAAAGAGGCTCAGAAAAAATTACTCTGGCTGTTGCCGGTTTTGGCCATTGTCTATTATTTGATCTTTGGCTTTCTGTCAAAGACGATTTTATCCATTGCCGGCTCCAAAGTTAGTTTTCGGGAAACAGCCAAGGTTGGTTTGTTGGGAGCTTTGGGATTTCAGGTGGCTCCTTTTGTCGGCAGCGCCATCCTCATATATCTTTTCTACAAAAGGCTCAAGGTACCTTCTTCAAGAATCCTTTTTTTAGTGACGACTACTTTTATTTTGAATCTATTTAACGTTTTCCTGTTTTTTTTAGCTTCGATTCTTCTCTTAAAACAATCATTCTTTTCCTTTTTGCCCCAACGGGAAGTACTAACTTTGCTGTTGGTATTGCTTTTTTCTTTTTGTCTCAGCTTTTTGTTACTGAAGAATAATGCCAAGAACTTGATTTTATTACTACAAGCTTTAACCCGGCCGATCAACAAGATTTCTTTGTTCTTCAGGAAAAAAGAACTTTTAAACCAAAGCAAGATCGAGAGGATTATTAATGAGCTCCTCAGAGATTTAAACTTGATTTCTTTAAACCGGAGCAAATCTTTCCAGGCTTTGGGATTGTCTTTGGTTTTTTATCTGATCAATATTTCAATTCTTTTCTTTTCGTTCTATGTTTTTGGCTATGAGGCAAAACCGCCTCTTTTAGTTATTGGCTTAACCCTGGCCTCAATTCTATCTATCTTGAGCCTTTTCCCCGAAGCCCCAGGGATTATGGAAGCTTCGTTGGTGACGGTTTTTATCGGTCTGGGTTTTCCCGTCCACGTCAGCCTGTTTGCTGTGTTGCTCTATCGGCTGGTTTTGTATTGGCTGGCAATGCCTTTTGGTTTTCTGGTTTACCTGAGTTTGAATGGCCAGGCAGCTAAGAGCGGTCGAGACATTTTAAACGAGGAAAATTGACAGGAATTTCGTTAAATAATATCATTAAGTAATAACGAATCAAAGATTCGGTATACCAGCAGCTATAACAAGTTAAAATGAAACAAAAATATGCAAGATACGCTACAGTCGAATAATCCCGTCGGTTCATTAATCAGCCTTTTATTGTTTCTAGTTTTTGGCGGTTGGTTTATCGTTAAAGCTGGAATAGTTTCTGGCGGCCCGCTTTTTTTCGGCGGTCTTTTATTTCTTTCTTTGATTCTTTTGATAACCGGATTAAAGATTGTCAACCAATACGAAAGGGGAGTTATTTTAACTCTAGGCAAATACAGTTCAACCAGGCAGCCTGGCTTAACCTGGATTTTTCCCGGCATTCAGCAAATGTCAAAGGTTGATATGAGAATCATTACTACCAACATTCCCCAGCAAGAAGTCATTACCAAAGACAATGTTCCGGTTGGCACCAATGCCGTGGTTTACTTCAGGGTTGATTCAGCGGAAAAGGCCATTCTCGATATTGAAAACTTTTCCAAGGCAGTCAGGGAATATGCCCAGGCCGCTCTAAGGGACGTTATTGGCGGTATTGAATTAGATACCTTGCTGGCAGAAAGAGAAAAGATTGCAGACGAAATTACCAAGATTGTGGATGAGGCTACCGAAGCTTGGGGAGTCAAGATCACTGATATTAAAATTCAAGACATTGAACTGCCAGCTGACATGAAAAGAGTGATGGCAAAGCAAGCCGAATCAGAAAGGGAGAGAAGGGCGGTTATTATCAGAGCAGAGGGAGAATATACGGCGGCAGCAAGATTAGCCCAGGCCGCTGAAAGATTAAGCGCCGTTCCCGGAGGTTTATCTTTAAGAACATTAGCAACAATTGAAAAAATTAATCCTGATCCCTCAAAAACAGTCATTTTTGCTCTGCCAGTCGAAGTCTTAGAGGGAATAAAAGTTTTAGGGGATCATTTTAAGAAACAATGATATTCAATCAATTCTATATCGAAGACGCGGTCGCAGATCCTAGAAGAGGCTTAGTTTTAATTGGCAGCGTTACTTATGGATTTATCCAGGTTGGCATGAAATGCGTAAATTTCTTAGACAGGGAGGTGAGGATTGCCGGGATCGAAGTTTCCAATGCTTCTATTGAATCCGCAACTATTGGCCAAAAGGTGACAGATCTGTCTTTGTCTGGAGCTGATGGCATGGAAACAAGCCTTGCCCCCGGCAATACTTTAAGATTTGCCAGTCAATAAGTTAGTTGCCTGATTCTATTTTACTACTTTAAGAAAATCTTCAGCTAATTTGGCAGTGGCGGAGCTGGCTTGATAAAACTCTTTCCAGACAACAACAATGTCAGCGTCATTAAAAATGGCTCGTTGAACTTCCCTGATCGTATCGCTGCCAGCCACGGCAATTAAAATATTGTAGCTGCCCTTGATTTGCTTTATTTGGTAATAGGGGATTTGCTTTTCTTTTGAAAATTCGATCTCATCAACACCTCGGTGCAAGATGACAACATCCGGAGATGTTTTTAATTTTTTTAAAATCATTAAGGGGTCTTGGACATTCATCATGTCAATCATTGAATCAACGCCAATGCTTTTGCATTCTTTGATAAAAAGATCAATTGTTTCAATTGGAGAAACGCCGAGGCAAACAATGCCCGAGGCTCCGGCTTCAGCTGCCATTCTGACTTCCCGCTGGGATAAATCCGCTGTTTTCATGTCAGCGACAACATAGGCCTGGGGTCCGGCTAACTGTTTGATTCGGCTGATCGCTTCAGTGCCGTAAATCTTAATTAAAGGGGTGCCGGCTTCAACCAAAATTCTTTTTGAAATTGGCAATTGCCTAATAATCAATTCTGCCTCCTGAAGATTGCTGTTTAGGGCTATTTGAAGATATTTTTCTTTTTTTTGAAGAATCATTTTACCAGTTCTAAGAATTCTTTTGCTAATTGGGCGGTTTGTTCCGGGGTTTCGTAGAATTGCCTCCAAATAACCGTGATGTCGGCATTATTAAAAAAGGAGCTGGTCGCGCTTCTAAGATTTTCTCCGCCAGCCACAGAAATTAAAACGTTATAGGTTCCCTTAATCTTGTTAATATGGTAAAGAGGGATTTGTTTTTCACGGTTAAGATCGTTTTCATCAACACCCCGATGCAAAACAATTACCTGGGGAAGCTTGGGCAGCTTTTGCAAAATCTCAAAAGGAAATTGAATATTCATCATATCAACCATTGAATCAATACTGGCTGCTTCGCATCTGTTAATAAATTCAGAAATGGTTTCAATTGGCGCTAGTCCCAAGCAGGTAGCTGCTGAAGCTCCGGCCAAAGAAATTGCCTCGACTTCAGTTGAACCTCTGTCCATGCATTTGAGGTCGGCCACAATATAGCCTGGCTTTTGTAGTTTTTGCTCCCAGCAATCTTTTAAAAAAGTGATTCCTTTGACACCGTACCTTTTAATTAAAGGAGTGCCAGCTTCAATTAAAATTCTATCGGAAACAGGCAAAAGATTAATCATTTGTCTGACTTCAGGTAAAGACCGGTTAAAAGCTATTTGCAGATATTTAAATCTTGGATTTAGCATTTGTTTATTATAACAGACCACAGGTCTGGTATACCAGCAGCTATAAACAAGTTTGAAAGCTTGCTTTAAAACGTAGTTTTCAAGCTTCGCTTATAGCAACTTTATTTTTATATGTGAATTTGCTAGAATTGTTTTAGAGATTATAACGAATCAAAGATTCGGTATATCAAATATAATTTTAAATTAAAAACATGCCTAAAAATCGTCAATTATTGACTGTTCAGGTAATTGTCATCTTGGCCGGAACAATCTTTGCCTGGTATACGGTTATAGGTGATTTTATCAGATATTACAATATTGAAACCAGCATTTTTAAATTTAATGATTGTTTAGCTCCAAACCCGTTAATGACCGCTTGTTTTTACGGAGCTTTGGCATTTTTGACAGCTTTTATTTGGTCTATTGCCATTTTAAGAATGCCTCAGGAAAAACAGAAAATGCATCAGAAAAGATTAATTATTTTGCTTGTGGCCGGCACCATTTTTGCTTGGAGTAATTTTACTTTTGAGCTTGTTAAGTTTCTCAACGCTAAAAGCCAGCCAATCACTGGCTGTTCAGGCAATCTTGTTGCCAATCCTTTTAATACGGTTTGTTTTTACGGAGCCTTATTCTTTTCTGCCGGGTTAATAGCTTCTTTAGTGACTTTAAAAGAACAAAGAAAAGAATCGCTGTAAATCTGATAGCGCGCGATATATCGGGCGTCCCGCCCGCTATAACTAAACAGTCTTTTTTATTTCATTTATCTTTTCTTCCAGCTCTTTTATCTTTTCCTTTAATTCAACCATTCTTAACTCCCGGCCAACAGCCAGTCTATTAATCTTTTCCAGCTCTTCTAGTTTTTCTTCCAACTCTGTGGTTCGTATATCAACTTTCTGGCCAAGGGCTTCGGTTAAGTTTTCTAATTCGCTGGTTCTCTCAACAACTTTCATCTCTAAAGTGGCTTTAGTTTTTTCTAAAGCAATTTTTGCCTGTCTTTCAGCAAAATTTCCCTCAATTACTTTTTCAGTGCTTTTAGTGCTGAAATAGCCATAAGCTAAAACCATGACAAAAACAATAAAAATATCAGCTCTGGTGATCTCGCCATTAAAAAAGAAGAAAACAGCAAAAGCAAAAATACAAAGTATCAAGCTTATGCCAAGATAATCAGTGAAAGGGCATTCTTTGAATCTTAATTCGCAATACCAACATCTCTTGGCCGGGGGGTATCCCAGGGTATTAGCCAGCCAGCAACCTTCATTAATATAATCTGGCTCGCCAATCTGTTTTGAAGATGGTTTTAATTCTGCCATCTTTTGAAAATTATTTTTTCTCTTTAATAAGCCACTTTTTAACTAAAATGGCGTACAAAATTGAGGCGACACAGGCGCCGGCAATACCAGCTAAAAGTAAAAGCATGGCATCAAGCAATACTAGTGTCCAGGCAAGCCCTGGCCATTTATCAAGGGCAAAAAGCAAGGATGGAATAAGCAAAAACGAGGCTCCCATTGCCCAGGCAAAGGAGAGTTCGCCTGAGTCTTTGGCAACCGGCTCATCTTTTGCCTTAAAAAGCTTTCTTAAAACCAAAAAGTGAAACTGATAAACTAAGTTATATTTTAAAGAAATGACAGCGACAGCCATAATAACGCCAAGAACTAGAACTAAGGCTTTGCTTTGAATGAAATAGGCAAGCAAAGCGGCAATGCCGAAAAAGTTCCTGGTAAACCTAAGAGAACTATTATACGTATAACATGGACCCATAATATTAATGTTATTTTTTTAATGGTTTTGACCTTAAGACATTGTAACATGTTTTTAGCTTTGCAAGAACGGCACATTCTATTCTAAAGAAAATATGCTAAGATCAGCTTATGTCTGTTAAGAAAGCCTTAATTGTTTTATTAATTCTGCTGATCGGCAGTTTTTTAGCTGGCCAGGTTTTAGCTGAAGAGGCAATTAAGCTATATTTTTTCTATGGCTCTACTTGTCCGCATTGTCACGAAGCTAAAGCGTTTTTAGACCAGTTAAAAGGAAAATATCAAAACTTGGAAATTATTTCTTATGAGGTTTTTAATAATCAGGAAAACGCCAGTATTTTTAAAAAATTCTTGGTAGTAGCTGATAAAAAAGAAACTATTCAAGTCCCGGCAATTTTTATCGGCGAAGAAACAATTATTGGTTATGCTAATGAAGAGATTACTGGCAGCGAGATTGAAAAGGCTGTAAAGTTTTGTTCTGAGAATGATTGTCCAGATCCTTTAGACAAGATTGGGGATGAAAAAGAACCAAAGATTTTTAAGTTGCCTTTAATTGGTGAATTTGATCCTAAAAAGGCTTCTTTGCCGCTTTTAGCCATTATCATTGGCTTAATGGATGGCTTTAATCCTTGCGCCATGTGGGTTTTATTGCTTTTGATTTCTTTATTGCTCACCGTTAATTCAAGGAAAAAGATGTGGCTGGTTGGCGGCACCTTTATTGCCGCTTCTGGCGTCTTGTATTTTCTTTTCATGACGGCCTGGTTAAATTTATTCTTGTTTCTTGGCTATCTAAACTTTATCAGGATTTTAATTGGGCTGATTGCCATTAGCGTTGGTATTTGGCGGTCCCGGGACTTTTTTATTTGGAAGCCTGGAATCTGCAAAGTTGGAGATGAAGTTTCTCATGGCAAGATTGAGAATAAAATAAAAAAGATTTTAATGCCAGCCGCTCTGCCAGCTACTTTCTTGGGGATTGTCGTCTTGGCCTTTTCCGTAAACTTAGTTGAATTCTTTTGTTCGGCCGGTTTCCCGGCTATTTTTGCCCAGGTTTTGGCAATTCAAAAGATTGGCTTGGCCCAGAAATATCTCTATATTCTTCTTTATGATTTATTCTATATGCTTGATGATCTGGTTATTTTTTCTTTGGCAGTCATCACCTTTCAAAAAATTGGTTTTACTGATAAATATAGCCGCTGGAGCGCTTTGATTGGCGGGGTTTTACTGCTTTTATTGGGAATAGCTTTGGTCTTTAAGCCAGAGTTATTGATGTTTGTTTAGTTGTTCAACCCCTTGACGAACAATTTTGCTTAAATTAAGGTGAATAAAGGTAAACTTACGAATAAAGCCCGCCCCAGATAAAAGGCGGTGAAGAAAAAGGTCGGTAGAGTTTTCCAAAATCATTAATCTTATTTTAAAAATATGGCAGAAACAGCTTACTGTGTAAAATGCAAGGCCAAGAGGGAGATGTCCGATGCCAAAGAAGTTTCTATGAAAGGAAAAGGCGGGACAAAGAGACGCGCTTTAACCGGCATTTGCCCAAAGTGTGGCACCAAGATGTTTAGAATTCTTGGAAAATAGCTATTTTCAAAGAAAGAAAGAAAGTTAAACCAAGACCGCAGAAGATGCGGTTTTTGGTTTTTAACTAAAAGAATTATAATGATTGCATGAGGATTTTTATTAAAGCAATTCCAAAAGCAAAAGAAGGAAGGATTGAAAAAATCGATGAAAGTCATTATTCTGTTTGGGTAAAAGAACCTCCAATAAAAGGAAAAGCGAATCAGGCTGTTATTAAAGCTTTAGCTGAATATTTTAAAATAGCGCCATCAAGGGTAAAAATTGTTGCCGGATATATCTCTAAACAAAAAACCATTGAGATTATATGAAAGCCAGGTTTTTTTATATATAAGAGAAATCTTGACTTATTAAATCATTCTGTCTATATTCTATTATCGAGTAGTTCTTAATTTTTTGAGAGAAAAGGAGGCAAGAATGAAAGAGAAAGGATTTAGATTAAAGGTTATCTGTTGGTTGATCGCGGCTTTCTTCTATGTCATTGGGATCTTGGTTTTTATCCTGTGGCTTATGGTGGAAGTCATAAGTATGTTTCTCTATATCCCTGAACTGTTTATTTCTTTTGTAATTTCTATATTCCGGGATCGGTGGAGCGCGTTAAAGCTCAGGTGGCTAGAAGAAATTTCTAGCCGATTGTGGGATGTAATCCAAAACCTTGGTAATAAGGCCAGGGAATACGGTCCGTAGAGGAAACAAAAGAGCCTTACAAATGTAAGGCTCTTTACTTTTAGAAAAAAACAAGGCGCGGTTTTGGTTTTTAGTATATAATTGACATATTTAAAGGTTTTGGCTGAATATTTTAAAATAGCGCCATCAAGAGTAAAGATTGTTTCTGGATACACTTCTAGGCAAAAAACCATTGAGATTTTCATGAAGCGGCAAGTGTATCATATGTCATGAACCAGTACAATAATTTGACAGAAATGTAATATCCTATTAAAATAATTAATACCGAAGGTATTGTACCTTTGGAAAGAATTTTTGAAGGTGCGAGGCATCTTGGAAAGAAGTTCATTGAAAACCAAATAGAAAGAGGTAAGGAGGCGGAAGTGTTGAAACCAAAATTAGCGTGGTTAACGGTTAATCACAGGTGTAATTTACATTGTGAGTGGTGTTACCAAAAGGAATTGGGTGGCAAAGGAAAAACAATGCCAAAAGAATTAGCCAAGGAATTGGTTGATTTATTGGCAGCATTCAATATGGACTTTCTAGTCCTTATTGGCGGTGAGCCGAGTCTTTGGGAGCATTTCTTCACTTTGGTGAAGTATATTAGAGAAAAAGGAATGAAAGTAACCGTAGTTAGTAATGCTCTGGCATTTTCTAACCAAAAGTTTCTTGAAAAGACGGTGAGAGCGGGAGTAACCAATATTACTGTTTCGGTAAAAGGAACTTCAAGCGCTGAATATCAAGAAACGGCGGGAAATGCCGGAGGATACGATGTCGTTTGTCGGGCAATCAGAAATATCCAAAAAACTCCAATTATACAGATGATTTCAGTTACGGTGAGCTATTCCACAATCCAGAACTGGAGTGCAATGATGGAATTTCTCAAAGGATGCGGGGCAAAGTTTTTCTCCTTTTCTTTCGAGAAACCCGTCGTTCTATCGGACGGAAGAATTACCTTTGATGACAGAATGATGCCCGATAAAGTGGCGCCATTCATTCATGAGGTAATGTATCCGTCCTTAGTGGAGGCTGGGATTGATTTCAAAATGGAGTTCATATTTCCTCACTGCCATTATTCACAAGAGTTTATCGATGGGGTAGAAAAAGCAAATCATGCATTTGGTGGTTGTCTTCTTCTTCGAAGTAACGGAGTGGTATTTGACCCTGAGGGATTTGTGCTTCCGTGCAATCACTTTATTGGCTATCCATTAGGAAAATACGGAGTTGATTTTAAGACTCCAGATGAATTTCTTAGGTGGAGAAGTGAACCGAAGATAAGCGGTTTTTACGAAAACACTATGAAATCTCCTTGCGGAGAATGTACCGAATGTGAAAGATGGGGTAAATGTGGTTCAGGTTGTCGGCTCTTTTGGCTTTATCGGGGACCAAAGGAGCTGATTAAAAAATATTCCCGATAGAAAGGAAGTTGTCATGGATCCGAACGGTTTATTAGCCAGGTGCTACAAAGCCAATGGAAACGTAGCCCAAAGTGCTAAGGGTGAGTTCGTGGGATTAAACCACAGACCTTTCTCAAGCGGCATTTGTGACTGCGATTCAGGCGACTGTTGCTCGCCGGGCAGAACCATCAAACCCGACCAATTGAGCATTGAAGAGAAGGTGACATAGTCGTAACCCGTCTTTCTATTTGGTATGTGGGGGGACTGGAGAAATATCCTTTCTCCCCACTACTTTTTTAAAATGAAAATAAAATATTCAAAAAAAATTGATAGGGAAGTATTTAATGAAGTAAATGAAATGTGTCCCAGATTGGCTCCAATCATGGGTTTTAAATTCAAAAAGATAACATTTAACAATAAAGCGGTTCCTATAGCAAAAAAAATAGCAAGATCTGCTAAGCATTCTATTAATGAAAAAAAACTAAGAGAAATAATGAAGAGTATTTTTAGAAAGGAATTGCCTGATATAACAATGTATATAAATACTACCCCCTTTTCTACTTGGAATGTTAAGGATAAATGGGTTTCAGTCTCTTATACTATGGCAGCTCAGGGACGATTTTTCTATACTATTTGCCACGAAGCGAATCATTTTATGTATGATTATGTTTTTAATACTGAAAAATACCAAGATACGGAAATTAAAGAAACGATAACAGTGATAAATAACGCTTTTGGAATTCAAGATAAGGGGTGGCCGAATTTTCAAGAACAAAGGAAAAGAGCCATTGAGGTTTATGATAAAACTCGAAGCATAGAAGCAGTAATAGACGATTTAAAAAAGAAAAGAGCAGAGGTTTAGGGGGAAAGTTAAAGGGAAAAGCGAATCAGGCCATTGTTAACGCTTTAGCTGAATATTTTAAAGTAGCACCATCAAGAATAAAGATTGTTTCTGGATACACTTCTAGGCAAAAAACCATTGAGATTATATAAACACTAGATTCTTTGTATACAAGATAACTCTTGACTTATTAAATCATTCTGATTATGCTTTATTATCAAGTTCGTTTTCGGTCTGAAAGGAGGACCCAATGAAACAAAAAAAAGAGCAGGGGTTTAGGAGGAAAGTTATCAGTTGGCTGATAATAGCTTTCTTCTACGCAGTCGGGATCTTGGTTTTCTTTCTATGGCTTATAGTAGAGGGGGTCAGAGTGTGGCTTTATCTTCCCGAGATCTTGATTGCTTTCATCGTTGCCCTGTGTAGAGATCGCTGGCAGATGTGGTTTAGTCCATGGCTAGAGGAATATATTGCTAAACCTTTATGGGATATGAGCCAAAATATATTCCACAACTTCGGCGATCTGGCTAAAGACATTGCGTAGGAGACAGCCAAAGAATCTCGAAGAGCCTTACATTTGTAAGGCTTTTTGCTTTTGAAAAACAAGACACGGTTCTGGTTTTTACTGGAAATTATTCTATTATTAATAAATGAATAGCAATTACAAAAAACTTGTCATCGGCATTATAGCAATCCTCTTCTGTTTTAATGTTTTAGCCTGGATAGCTATTTTTCAGATAGGCGTAGCCCGCCAGTTTTTAAAAGTTGTTTTCTTTGACGTTGGTCAGGGAGATTCAATCTTTATTGAAACTCCGAAAAAGACCCAGGTTTTGATTGACGGCGGGCCTTCAGGCAAGGTAGTTGAAAAACTTGGCAATGAATTGCCCTTTTTTGACAGATCAATTGACCTTGTCATTGCCACTCATCCTGATTCAGACCATATAAGCGGATTGGTTGAGGTTTTAAAAAGCTATCAAGTTGATTTAGTGGCTACTACCGGAGTTAAAGGATCAACGGCAGAATTTGATGAATTTGCTTCTGAAGTTGAAAAGAGTAAAGCCAATAAGGTTATTTTAAAAAAGGGACAAAGAATTTCTATTGGCAACCTCTTGCTTTATGTTTTGGCCCCGCTTGAAGATTTTGAGGGAAAGGTGGTCAAAGACTATAATACCTCATCTTTAGTCTTAAAAGCAGTTTATGGAAATAATAGTTTTTTGCTGACAGGGGACGCTCCCCAGTCAGTTGAAAAAAAGATGGTAGAACAGGAAGCAAATCTTGCCAGCCAGGTTTTAAAAGTCGGCCATCATGGATCAGCCAGTTCAAGCAGAGACATATTTTTAGAAAAAGTAGATCCTGAAATTGCCGTTATCCAGGTTGATAAAGACAATAGCTATGGCCATCCAAGTCCAGAAGTCTTGGACAGGCTGGAAAAATATGGTATCAGAATATTAAGGACCGATCGAGATGGAGACATTATTTTTCTTTCTGACGGTAATACCTTGCATTAAAATGGCAAATAGCGAATTTCCTCTTTTTAAAACCAAAATTGAAGGATCAAGTAAAAAGTTTAATTTATCAGACCCATCCGAACGATGGGAATATTTTCATTTAAAAGCAGGCCCTGAGATTGAAAAGATAAAAACCTACCTTGAGGAAAACAGTTTTATCGCTTATCTTTTGGGGAAAAAGAATTCAGGCAAGGGCACTTATTCAAAGCTTTTCATTGAGATTTTTGGCGAAGATAAGGCAGCCCAGATTTCAATTGGAGATTTGGTCAGGTCTGTTCATAA
>Ga0315284_10010527_pt1 | contig 13172 bp, 9 predicted proteins | sample YL17G09_16_MG_FD_203696 | JGI IMG/M metagenome (GOLD analysis project Ga0315284, IMG submission 203696) | Sediment microbial communities from Yellowstone Lake, YNP, Wyoming, USA - YL17G09_16 | ecosystem: Environmental > Aquatic > Freshwater > Lake > Sediment | place: USA: Wyoming | collected...
TGTCCACGACCTCACGGACAGCCTGGTGAAACTCCGGCTGCGCCTGATGTTCGGCTACGAGGGCGTCCATGAACTTTGCATTATAATCCTTCATATCCATGAATAAATTGCCTCCTTAAAGGTTTGCTAGGTAACAACGGTGGTGCAAATCTCCCCAGATGTCGGGGAATTTTATACCGCCGAGTGATTCTCTGGCACAACAAAAAAATCAGATTATTGCCAAGAATTAATGTATGCGTGGGAGCAGGATTCAGGAGTCAGGAGTCAGAAGACAGAAGACAGAAGACAGAAGTCATATAGAACGACATAAATTCTGCCGCATGCTGGGCTGCCGTATGTCATCTGAATTCCGTGAGGCACACACAAGAACCGGGAAGCGACTCTTGGTATCCGCCAGCGTCGTTTTGTTGTCATTCAGGCCCGAAGGGCCTCAAAATCATTGTTTCAAGACACCCCAAAAATTTCCGCACGCCCTAAATAACCCTCCGCTTGCGGCATTATGTTTGACGCTCTGTATAGAATGAGGCGCACGCGTGCGTGCCTGCCATACGAACTAAATCGGATTCTGACTCCTGACTCCTGACTTCTGACTTCTGACTTCTGTCTTCTGACTTCCATCTTCTGACTTCTGTCTTCTCTCCTCCAATTCCCTGCACCCACGAATCACTATCATGCTAAATTAATCCTTCGCACGATTCTTCCCTGAACGATCTGGATTGGAGATCCAATGCAAGATCGCGCTCTTGATGCCATTCTTGGACCGCCGGCGCAGCTGGAGGCCGCTTTTGATTCGCTGATGCCGCGCAGGGTGAACAATCTCCTGCTGGTTACCAGCCTGTACGATTGTTACACCTTTATTGAAGACGGCAGGCTTTCGGAGATGCTCTTCTCGGAGTACCTCGAGCTCAACCTGCGTTTTGCACCCTCGATCGAGAGGGTCTCCACTGCGCAGGAAGCGCTGCAGCGCATTCGGGAGGAATCTTACGATCTTATCATTTCCATGCCGCGCGTGGGCGATATGGATGTGCGGGATTTTGGCCGCGCCGTGCGCGAGATTGCGCCGGACTTGCCCGTGGTTCTCCTGGCCTCGAGCGCCCGCGAATTGAGCATGCTGCAGGAGCTCGACAGTCTGCCCGGCATTGACAGGATCTTCGTATGGCTGGGGGACGTCAGACTTTTCCTGGCCGTGATCAAGCATATCGAAGACCGGGAAAATGCCTGGCACGATGCGCGCGCAGCCGGCGTCAAGTGCATCCTGCTGATCGAAGACTCCGTCCAGTTTTATTCCTCCTATCTGCCTCTCCTCTACACCGAGATCATGAAGCAGACTCAGACGCTCATGGCCGACGGCGTCAACCGGATGCAGAAGATGATGCGCCAGCGTGCCCGCCCGAAAATCCTGCTCGCATCCAGCTATGAAGAAGGACTGGAGCTGTACGAGCGTTATCGCAACGATCTGCTCGGGGTCATCCTCGATGCGTTCTTCCCGAGGGGCGGTGTCGTGGACAGGTCCGCCGGGCGTGACTTTGCCCGCATGGTCAAAGAGAAGACGCCGGGCATTCCGGTGCTGATTCAGTCGAAGTCCGAAAACGCATCGATTGCGACGGATATCGGCGTCGAGTTCATCGACAAGAACTCTCCCAGCCTCTTGAACGAACTGCGCCGGTTCATGCGGAACCGCCTTGGTTTCGGCGACTTTGTTTTCTTGCGCCCGGACGGCCGGCTGGTGTCGAGGGCCAGCGACCTGCGCAACCTGGAATGGGCGATTCAGGCGATTCCAGAGGATTGCCTCATGTATCACGTGAGGCGGAACGATCTCGCGACCTGGCTGCTGGCGCGCACCGAGTTCGCGCTCGCAGATGCGGTGCGGGCCATCTCCCAGGATCACGACCACCTGCCTGCCGAGATGCGCCGGCTGCTGCTGCAGGCGCTGTCCGCGCATCGGCAGCGCAATCGGGCCGGCGTGGTGGCGGAGTTTTCCAGCGCCACGTTCGAAGGGGACAGCGGCTTTGTCCGGATCGGGACCGGTTCGCTCGGCGGAAAAGGCCGCGGGCTGGCCTTTACGAACGCGCTCATCAGCCGATACAGGTTTTCCGAGCATTTTCCTGGAGTGCGCATTTTCGTTCCTCCGACCGCGGTCCTCGGCACCGGCGTGTTCGACCAGTTCATGGAGTCGTCAGGGCTTTCATTATTCGCGCTGCACGTAAAGGACGATGAGAAGATCACCCGGGCGTTTCTGGATGCCGCGCTTCCCGAAGAAGTGGTGGACAACCTGTGGACGTTTCTCGATTGGGTGCGTTACCCGCTCGCCGTGCGGTCTTCGAGCCTTCTCGAGGATGCTTCATTTCAGCCATTCGCGGGCATCTATCAGACGTACTTCATACCCAATAATCACGAAAACACCGAAGTGCGTCTTGAAGAACTCTGCAATGCCATCAAGATGGTCTATGCCTCCACGTATCATGCCGACGCCAAAGCTTATATCGAATCGACCGCGAACCGCCTCGAAGAGGAGAAGATGGCGGTGGTGATTCAGCAGGTGGTGGGGCAGAAGCACGAAAACTACTTCTATCCCGGAATCGCCGGCGTTGCGCGCTCCGTGAACTTCTACCCGATGCCCGGAATGAAGGCCGAAGATGGCGTCGCTTCGGTGGTGTTGGGGCTGGGCAAGGCCGTGGTGGAAGGCGGCCGCTGCGTCCGCTTCTCTCCGGCGCACCCCGACAAGCCGATGCAGTTCCTGACCGTGGAAGAGTGCCTCGAGAATGCTCAGAGCTCTTTGTATGCTCTCGATCTTTCTGAGCCGGGCCCGCGCACCGGTTCTTCGTTTGCCGAGGCCGGCGTGGCGCCGCTTGAGCTGGATGCAGCCGAGCGGCATGGCACGCTGGCTCCCGTGGGATCCGTGTACTCTCCGGATAACGATGCCATCTATGACGGCATCTCCCGGCCCGGTGTGCGCCTGGTCACGATGTCAGGACTGCTCAAAGGGCGCGTGTTTCCCCTCGGCGAGGTGCTTTCCTTCCTGCTCAAGGTCGGAGAAGCCGGGTCCTCCTGTCCCGTGGAGATCGAGTTCGCCATCAACCTGTCATCCGGGCCCCAACTCCATGAATTCGGTTTTTTGCAGATCAGGCCCATGGTGCTTGGTTCGGATGCCCAGGACCTGCGGCTCGAACAGATCGATCCCGCGGACGTGCTCTGCATGGCCCATCAGGCATTGGGCAACGGGTTTCTCGAAGATGTGCGAGATGTGGTCTATGTGAGGCCGGACCGGTTTGAGCGGAGCAAGACCCAGCGGATCGCCCACGAGATCGGCATCATGAATTCCCGCCTCAAAGAGGTGCGGCGTCCCTATCTCTTGATCGGGCCGGGCCGTTGGGGCAGTTCCGATCCTTGGCTGGGAATTCCGGTGAAGTGGTCCGAGATTTCCGGAGTGCGCTGCATCGTGGAAACCAATCTGGCGGATATGCACGTCGATCCGTCACAGGGATCGCATTTTTTCCACAACATCACGTCTTTTGGCATCGGGTATCTGACCGTGGACATGAGCAAGGAGGACGTGCTCGATATGGCTCTGCTCGAGGCGCTGCCGGCCGCGTCGGAGTCGCAGTACCTGCGCCACCTGTCTTTGGCGAATCCCCTGGACATCGCCTTGAACAGCCGCAGAAACTACGGCGTGGTGATGAAGCCAGGCAAGGCTTTAGGCTATAGGCTGTAGGCTATAGGCTATAGGCTATAGGCTGTAGGCTATAGGCTGTAGGCTATAGGCTGTAGGCTATAGGCTGTAGGCTATAGGCTGAAGACTGAAGTCAGAAGACAGAAGTTAGAAGCTGTTTTGCGTGGCATGGCCGGCAGGCGTCCCATTCTGAATTCTGACTTCTGACTTCTGACTTCTGACTTCTGGTTACGGAGGTGTATGTCGATCTTGAAGTTCTTGAAGCTGGAATCCGCACGTTCCTCTCCATCCTCAGCGGATACGGAGACCGTGCGCAAAATCACGAACGCGCTCGATACGCTCGATCCTGAGCGTGCCAAATTCATAGCCACCTTTGCCTATATCCTGAGCCGTGCTGCCAGGGCTGACCTGGTCATCACTCCGGAAGAAACGGAAGTGATGGAAAAGATCGTCATGGAATATGCAGAGCTTCCCGAGGAGCAGGCGATTCTTGTGGTTCAGATCGCCAAGACCCAAAACACATTGTTCGGGGAAACGGAGGACTTCCTGGTCACGCGCGAGTTCAACAAGATTGCCACTCTGGAACAGAAGCTGGCGCTGCTCCATTGTGCTTTCTGCGTTTCCGCCGCCGATGAAAACATATCCACGGTCGAGGACAACGTTGTCAGCCGGATTGCGGACGAACTCAAGATTGAACATAAAGACTTCATTTCCGTTCGTACCCGATTCCGCGATTATCTCGCGGTGCTCAAGAAACCTGCCGAACCCAAGACATGAGCAGTTACCGCTTTGCACTGCCCGGAAAATGACTCGCTTCCAAACTGCAAGAGCAGCCACGAATGTCACGAACCATTCGTGTCGTTCGTGGCTGCCTCAAAAGGACCATTAATTTTCATGCGCTTGGGTGTGCCGCGGGCGCATGCTGTCTGAATCGCAGGGGAATGAATCGCCGGATTGACATCGATCATCCGCGGCGTCATACTCCGTCACGGAAGTAAGTCAACATGGATAGAATGGAATGACGAAACCCGAATTGCACCGACGAACCGCACAACGCGGCAAAAAGAATATCGTCCCGTTAACGAAGTTGCGTACTTCTGAGGTCGTCCGGACGGTTGTCGATCATCCTCGCCGACTCGAAGAGCTGATCAATCTGTTGCGGGATAAGGAAAGGCCGATCCGTGGTCGGGCTGCTGCTACGCTCACCCGCCTTTCGGAATCGCACCCGGCTCGCCTCGTCCGTTACATCGAGGCATTAAGGGAAGGACTCGGGGATGATTCAGCTTATGTACGTTGGCATCTGCTTTACACGCTGGGTCAGGTCATCGCGCACTTTCCTCGGCGCGCCTCCTTTTCTCTGGGGGAGATTAAAACGCACCTTGGGGATGAGGATAAGGTGGTGCGCGGCTTCGCCTGCCGGGCCCTGGAATTTGTAGCCTCGCGCCAGCCCCAGCTCGTGCGTGGGCTTTTCTCGGCGAAAGACGAAGAAATTCCTCCGTCCGTTGCCCGGGTGCTGCAGAAATCCGGCCGACCGGCCGGAGACTCTATAAAGAAATAAAAGTCATTAAGAATGTGTAAGTTATGGCCCTAACCAACAGGTTGAACGGGGCGTAATAAATTTTTTTCCTCGCTTTATTACTCGAATTTCAGGAAAAGCGGAACAGACCCAAAATCGATACGTAATTACATGCGGGAAGACGCCAAAAGGGCTTGAGGTGCAGATGCACACCTGGGTAGCTCGGAGGCGTGCGAAGCCTGGCAGGAAGTCAGGCCGGCGCCATCAGGCGACTCCTTATTTAAAATGCAGGGGAGTTTTATGATAAAACGACTCACAACTGCCGCGTTTTTCCTGACTCTTTTTGCGGGGATCACACAGGCGCAGGAAAATCCGTATCTCAAGACTTTTAAAATCTTTAAAGACGTTGCTCCTGGCGTCGACTTTTATGCCAGCAATCAGAGCGACATAGAGCCATACGTGAAGCCTATCGTGGAGGTCCGCAAGAAGCTGGCCGGCTTCCTCGACGCCGACCTGGCTCGAGGCGCGATTTTTGTCTGCTCCACACTCAAGCAAAAAGACTCGGTGTATGACACGCGCATCTTTAAGCTCCAGTACAAATGGTATCTGACCCAGTTGACTCCCGAAGCCCAGCGTGAGGAGAGGCAGGCTCGCATGCAGGCCATGGTAGCCCAGGCTGCTGCTCTGGGCGCCGGCCAGGGCGACCAGGCTGCTCAGGGAGGTCGAGGCGGCCAGGCAAGCCAGGGCAACCGAGGCGGCGCGCAGGACCAGACCAGTCGGACGCGCGGCGGCCAGCAGGATCAGACGGCCCAGAGTGGGCAGCGTGGCGGTCAAAGCCAAAGCGGGCCCGGCGGACAGCGTGGTGGAGGCCCGGGTAGCCAGGAAGCGCGCGCCGCGACGACTCTCGCCACTCAGGTAGGATATGCGACCCTGATGATGACCTTGGCACCGGAGAAACCCTATCGAACCTCGCGCATCGACGACATGGGGCGCAGCCCCCTGGTCGATTGGCTTGATATTGCCTTGGTTGCGGACGCAACCGGCACCTGGAATGCCAACATAAGGTTTCTGCAGGATCGCCTGGAAGAGGCTTTCCCACTCGATGACGTTCTGATCATGAACCGGCCTTTCGTCGCACAGCAGGATTCGGGCGGTGGTGGTGGTGGCGGCAATCCGGGCATGATCAGCATGGGAAGCGCTGGTGGGCCCGGTGGCGGCGGACAAGTCGGCGGACAAGTCGGAGGCCGCGGTGGTGGCGGCGCCCGGGTCCTGCCCAAAGATGTTCAAGACCGGATGCTCTTCGATGCTCAAGCGGCCACGTTTTTCAACTACATTATTGACAAGCTTGGTGTCGAGAAGACAAAAACCGTCGTGCAGAAGAATATGAAGGGGGAAGAGGCGTTGACGGTGCTGCAGGGTTATCTTGGCACTGACTTCGACAAGGTGGAGAAAGACTGGCAGACCTGGGTCAAAGCACAAAAACCGCCGGATGCTATCCGGAACAACAATTCCGGCAACTGAAACTGTAACCCTGACCCGATAACACTGTGAGGTCCAATAAGATTATGGCTCGCATACCGATGAATACACGAAAACGATGGTACTGGATTCTTCCGGCGCTCATGGTCGGCGCCCTGATGCTGTTGGGTGGACGGTGGCTCCACACCACATCCGCTCAAGCGACGGGACAGAACACAGAAAGTGTGCCTGCGCCCAAAGCAGAAGCTCAAAATGCGCTCAAGGCGTACGTCGTGTCGAACGCGGATGTCTCACGCACAATCCTGATCACGGGTGAGCTGCAGGCGGTCCGGACGCTGGATATCCAGGCGCCCGCGACCAAGGCTACCGCCTCCAATGCCATCACTTTCCTGGCTGACGAAGGAAGGACAATCAGGAAAGGGGAAAAACTCGTCGAGTTTGATGCCTCCGCCCTTCTCAGTCAGATCACCGACCAGCAGCGCCAGGTGGATGAAGCCGCCATGTCGATTGAGCAGACCAAGAAGGACCAGGAAGCGTCGAAGTGCGATCTGCTCAATGCCGTTGCGCAGGGCGAGGGCAACCTCAAGATCACCAAGCTGAACGCGGACATCCCAGAATCGCTGCAGCCGCGCAATACGTACCTGAAGTATCAGAATGACTATGAAAAGGCCAAGCTTGCGCTCAGCAAGGCCAAGGATTCATTGGCCAACTTCGAAGCCAATTATGATTCCACGATCGCCTTGAAAGAAATTGCCAAGGCCCAGCAGGAGATCGTGCTCAAGAGAATGCAAAACGATCTCCTGATCCTTTCCGTCGACGCGCCCCAGGACGGCGTGGTCATCTACGGCGATAACTGGGCCAGCAACCGCAAATACCAGGTTGGGGACATGGCTTTTCCCGGCATGACGATCATTACCTTGCCCGATCTCTCCGGGATGCAGGTGTCCGGTTATGTCTATGACACCGAGCTCCAGTTTTTATCGCCCGGCATGGCTTGCGAGATTCACCTTGATGCCGTTCCCGGAAGGGCGTGGCGTGGCAAAATCAAGTCTCTGACCAGCGTGGCAGGGCGCAAAGGATTCGCCACGACACAGAAGGTCTTTAAGGCGATCATCCCATTGGATGCAGTGGATCTCAATGTGATGAAACCCGGAATGACCTCTCGTGCGGAAGTTTCCCTGTCAATGGCAGCGGGTGTCCTATCCATCCCGCGCCAGAATCTGGCTTTGGACGGGCAGGGTCGTTATTACGTCCTCAAAGAAACGGGCCCCAGGACTCCTCCGAGCAAGGAATTGGTCAAGGTCGGCGTTTTCGGTGACCAGATGGTGCAGATCCTTTCCGGAGTGAAGGTCGGAGATCGCCTGCTTCCAGTTCAAAAGACCTTGGGAGAATAACTAATGAAACGTAGAAAGCCCATAGCATTGCTGTTCGGCTTGCTGGTCGTGGCTGCGGCCGGCATCTGGTTCTATCGTTCCACCACCGCCTCGATTGTGGTCAACGAAAAGGATCTCATCACGGTGCAGCGAGTCGATTTTCCTCGCATCGTCACGTCCTCAGGTCTGCTGGAAGCCAGGTCGAGTGTATCGGTCACTCCTCCGGTAGTCGGCGATACCCGGAGCTTCAAACTGGTGCGCATGATCGACGAAGGCACCCAGGTTTCAGAAGGTGACTTCCTCCTGGAATTCGACGGCTCGGATTTCAGCAGGCGTCTGAGGGATGCACAGACCAATTTCCAGCGCCAGCAGGAGCAGTACCAGCAGCGGCGTTCCAACTTTGACAGCCAGGTGCGCGACAATAAGCTCAACCTGGACCAGGCACGAGCCGATCTCGGCAACCTGGATGCCAAGATTGGGCAGCAGGCCGAGCTCGAGAGCGCCATCACCATCGCCCAAACCAAGATCCAGCGGGATATGGCACAGACCAAAGTGGACTTGCTCGAAAAGAAAATCAAGTTCATGGATGAAAGCGCCCGCCTCGCCATGCAGATTGCCCGCAGCAGTGAGGGCAACTACAAAAAGCAGATGGAAAACCTGCTTGACACCATGGATTCGCTCATTGTCCGCGCGCCTATCTCCGGAGTCGTTATCTACAAGCGCGATTTTAACAACGACCCGCCGCAGCTCGGCTCCAACCAAAATCCCATGATGGCGGTGCTCGAAATCCCCGATCTCTCTACCATGCGGGTCAAGGTGCTCGTCGATGAAATCGACGCCGGCAGGGTGAAAATCGGCCAGACGACCGTGATTACGGTACCTGCGCTGCAGGGGATGAAGTTCGACGGCAAAGTCATCGAGCTGAGCTCCATCCTCAAGCAGGCCTCCTATGACCGGGCGCAGAAGATCGCCGAGGCGCGCGTCGAGTTGGATGCGGGACAGGACCTTTCGCTGTTGCGGCCCGGAATGAGCGCGAATGTACAGATCCAGGTCGGCATCATGACTCAGGCGCTCGCGATTCCGCTGTCGTGCATTCAGGAGCGGAATGGCGGCTCTTTTGTTCAGGTCTACCTCAAGGACAAGAAAGCATTCGACTGGCGCCAGATTGAACTCCTGACCAACGATGAGTCGCTGGCCGTAGTCAAGTCAGGGCTGCAGGAAAAAGAACAGATTCGTTCCAAACCTAAAGTTTGAGGCTGATCATGGCATATCACGATCGAGATGATGATATTAAAAAGATAGGGCGTGCCGGTCTGATCTTGAGGGTGGTGGGCATTCTCATCCTCGTCGGTGCTGTTGCGGCGGTTGCGATGTACCGCAATGCGATCTGGACGCAAATGAACAAAGTGTTCTCCTTTTCGAAAGAGGAAGAGCCTATTCCGGTGCTGAGCCTCGAACGCGGGCCTCTGCAACTGGAAGTGCAGGCAAATGGCGAGATCGTCGGGCTGGAAAGCGTTCCCGTGTCCACGCCCAATACGAGGTCTGGCACGCTGAAGGTTGCCTGGCTGATCCCGGAAGGCACGATGGTGGGAAAAGGTGATCCGTTGATCCGCTACGACAGCACCAGCATGATGTTGGATCTGGAGCAGCAGAACAACACACTCAATGGGAACGCACTGAACACCAGGATCGATACGGCAACCCGGCTGCTGAATGAGAAGAACATGGCTGTCGACCGCACCACGGCGGAGATGGACTATGAATACAGCATGACCGTTCTGCCCGAGGACCCGATGATCTTCTCGCAATGGGAGATCATCAACGCCAGGCTCAATGCCGATTTTGCCAAATCAAAGATCGACAACCTGGCTGCCAAGGCAAAGGTTCAGAAGCGTGTCAACCGATCTCAGGAGCAGGTGGCCACTATTAACAGGAATCGGGCGCAGAGCGAGGTCCAGGTCATTCAGAGTAGCCTGGCGGTCATGCAAGTGCCCGCTCCCTCCAAGGGATTGGTTGTGTACCGGCGCGACCGCCGCGTGGATCCGAAGATCGGGGATAACTCTCAGGCGGGCCAGGTCATGATTGATCTGGTTGACCTCAACGCCCTGCAGGCGCGCATCTATGTGCTCGAGAAAGAAGCCGGCAACCTGGAAAAGGGCAAACCAGTCAATATCAAGTTGGATGCTCTTTCCGACAAGGAATTTCATGGCACGATACGCACGGTTTCGTCCCTTGCGGCCTCGCTCGAACGGAACTCGCCGCTCAAATATTTCACTTGCGATGTGACTATCACCGATGCCGGCGACTCTCTACGCATGATCAAGCCCGGAATGACACTGCAGGCCAGAGTCGTTCTTGAGAAATATGACTCCTGCTTCATGGTCCCGTCCAGCGCCATCGACTTTAAGAATGACGAGGCGCTCGTTTACATCAAAAAGGGAAACGACTTTGAAAAGAGAAAGGTGACGCTTGGCTTGGGGAAGCACGGGCAGGCGACCATCCTTAAAGGCGTAAACGAAAAGGAAATCATCGCACTGCGCAATCCGTTCGAACAGAGACAGCTGAAGCTGCCTGATTTCAGCAAAGCGTCCGCTTCCCAGCAGGGAGGCAGAGGCAGGGGCGGACCGGGCGGCGGAGGCATGCAGATCATGCAGATGGACCGCGGTGGTGGCAGCGGCGGCGGTGGCGGCTACGGCGGTGGTGGTGGCGGTGCCGGTGGCGGTGGCGGCGGCGGCGGCGGCGGCGGCGGCGGACGAGGACGTTAGTCACAGACTGAAGAAGGACCCATAAATTATGTTCATGATGGAAAGCATCAAAGTTGCTCTGCAAAACCTGGGCCGGCGTAAGCTGCGCTCCTTTCTGACCATGCTGGGGATGATCTTCGGCGTGAGCGCCGTGATCGCGATGTTGTCGATCGGCGCCGGCGCCGAAAGCGAAAGCCTGAAGATGATCGAGAGCTTCGGCATCCGCAACGTCATCATCTCGGCAAAGGATTTCAAGCAGGAAGAGCTGAAGCAGATCCGGACTGAATCTTTGGGACTGCACATGCGTGACGTCGAGGCGATCGAAGCCGTGGTGCGGCCAAGACCGCTGGTATCGGCCAAGCGCGTTGTCAAGACCTGGCAGGTGGCCTCGGAGAAGGGACGCAGCGACAGCCGCGTCCTGGGAGTCAGCAGCACCTATGCCGAGATCAACAACCTGAAGCTCCTGGAAGGCACTTTTTTCCTTCCGTTCGATGACGAGTCGGAAAATCAGGTTTGCGTGCTGGGGATCACAGCCAAACAAAAGCTCTTCGGCTTCGGCAACGCGGTCGGCCAACGGCTCAAGATCAACGATCAGTGGATGAACGTGATCGGGGTTCTTGCCGATGCCACCGTGGGAAATAAGCAGGAATTCGAGGGAGTGAAGATTCAGAATCCCAACAACGATATCTGTATTCCCATTTACACATCGATTAAGAAATTTGATGTCGACGCCCTCGAAAACCAGCTCAATGAGGTCGTCGTCCAGGTGCCCAACGAACCCGGAGTCGACATCAAGGAACAGTCGGCTTCGATCAACAGTTTGATGTCCACCATGCATCGCTATGTGGATGACTTCTCATTGGTGGTGCCGGAGAAGCTGCTCGAGCAGAACCAGAAAACTCAGGCGATCTTCAATATCGTCATGGGCGCCATCGCCAGCATCTCACTGCTGGTAGGCGGCATCGGGATCATGAACATCATGCTTGCCTCCGTTCTCGAACGCACGAGCGAAATCGGCTTGCGGCGTGCCATCGGCGCCCGCAAGCTGGATATCCGCCTGCAGTTCATCGCGGAAGCGGTCGCCCTCAGTCTCGCCGGCGGTCTCATCGGCATCGGATTGGGTTGGGGCACCTCCAAGCTGGTGGCGATCTTCTCGGGATGGACTACGATCATTACCCTGGCCTCGATCACCCTTTCATTCGGCGTGAGTTCGATGGTGGGACTGGTCTTCGGAATCTATCCAGCCGTGCAGGCTTCGAATCTGGACCCGATCGAGTGTCTGCGGTACGAATAAGCTGCTAATGTCGAAACAAACAAAGCCGCCTGGGCCTGAGCCTTGGCGGCTTTTTTCTTTATGGCGTGCTAAAGCCCGCCGCCACTGAACTCTGGGTTATGCGGCCCGTGATTAGTGTTCTGGAGTTCAGTGGGTGCGGGCTTCAGCCCGCACCCTGACCGCCCACACCACGCCTTCACCACCCGAATCCCGTACCAATCGGCGGCAGATCCAACCAACCCCTGTACCTCTCTCCCCCGGAATAGATTGTATGCGCCGAAGACCAACGATACTGCTCCGGAAACTTCACGAGATTCCAACGCACAGGATTGTGATGGATGTAATCGATCACCTCATCGAGATCACGCTTATTGCGGATGATACGATCAAAGGATTCGTTCTTCCAGAGAGTGCCCCTGCGTCGCTTGCGTTGATTAATCAGCCTTGAACTGCGGCCTTTCATCCTTCCCGTTATGCACTCCAGGCGATGGAAGGCAAATGGGTCGGTCCAAGCCTCAAGAGTGTTGAAATAAGGAAGCGGCTGCAAGATGACATGAGCATGATTTGCCATGACGACATACGCGTAGATGAGGCAATCCCTTTTGTGATGCAATAATATTGACGCTTCCACTACTTCAAACTGCCATGCCTCAGTAAACGCCATGTGCCGGTTCTCAATCGAAAACCTGCTGTGATAGGTGCTTCCCGGTGCGCGATAATGAGGCAGCCAGCGTCGGTAGAATATTATCTCTTCAGATCCTGACATTGCGCGCTTTCCCAAGCGGATCAGCTATAAACTTGTTTCGCAAACGGAGTTTCTCGAGGTGGAAAAATATTTCAGGGATGATTGGGAATATTTCGCTGAGGCGCAAATAGATCAATACATAAGCGACTGTGGCGGGCTAAAGCCCGTCGCCACTGGATCTTAGCTTGAGAGCAGAGACAGTCGATCAGTGGGTGCGGGCTAAAGCCCGCCGGCACTGGATCTTAGCTTGAGAGCAGAGACAGTCGATCAGTGGGTGCGGGCTTCAGCCCGCACCAACGCGGCGATCATCAGGTCTTGCCGGAAGGGCGGCGGAGGAGGACGTAGATTGCGCCGACACCTCCATCCGGGTAC
>Ga0315284_10010529_pt1 | contig 13171 bp, 13 predicted proteins | sample YL17G09_16_MG_FD_203696 | JGI IMG/M metagenome (GOLD analysis project Ga0315284, IMG submission 203696) | Sediment microbial communities from Yellowstone Lake, YNP, Wyoming, USA - YL17G09_16 | ecosystem: Environmental > Aquatic > Freshwater > Lake > Sediment | place: USA: Wyoming | collected...
ACAGTTACAACTAAGGAACTTATGGAACGGCGTGGTACTAATAAACCCGAAGTTATACCAGAAGCCCTTCTATAGAAAAGGAGATAGGATGATAAGTGAGCTAACAAATTGTAGAGTGTGTAACAGCGCTGATTTAACAGAAGTGGTTAATTTAGGAAAGATATTTCCATCAGGATTTCTAAAACCAGGCGATATTCTACCAGAAGAGAGTAGAGTTCCTCTAGTGGCATGTAGATGTGAAGAATGTGGCCTTGTTCAATTGAAGTACATGATTGAAATGGATGAAATGTATCGCCAATATTGGTACTCATCTTCCCTTAATAAGAGTATGGTATCTTCGTTACATGAGATTGTGGAAGATATTGAAAGAAAGATAAATATAGGAGTTGATGACGTAGTAGTAGATATTGGATGCAATGATGGTACTATGCTTGGAATGTACCCAAGAAGTTCAATACAAATAGGTTTTGACCCGGCACTAAATCTTCACAAGCCTGATTGCCATACATTCATTAATGACTATTTTACGGCGGATGCCTATTGGAAGATAGCCGATAAAAAGGCTAAGGTTGTAACTGCAATTGCAATGTTTTATGATCTTCCAAGTCCAGTACAGTTTGTAAAAGATGTGGCTTCAATCTTAGATGATGATGGTTTATTTGTAGTACAACTTACAGACATGCTTTCAATGTTTAAATTAACTGCTTATGATAGTTTTTGTAGTGAGCACCTAGAATACTACACTCTACAGGATTTAGTAAACATCTTGAATAAGGCAGACCTTCGTATAATTGACGTAAGCTATAATGACGTAAATGGTGGAAGTATTAGAGTAACAGCGGCGCATCGTGGGAGTAAAAGACTTACCCTACCGACAGTAGTAGAAACTCTGGTCGAAGAAAACAATTATTTTGAAACCCATGATTTTGATTTCTTTAATGCTAATATAGAAAAGACCAGAATGAAGGTATCCGGTTTCCTGAAATGGGCTAAAGAACAAAATCTTAGGGTTCACTTATTAGGAGCGTCAACTAAGGGAAATACCTTATTGCAACACTGTGGAGTAACAAACGAATTAGTACCATTTGCTGCTGAAGTAAATCCTGATAAGTTTGGTCTTAGAACTGCCGGTTCAAATATTGAGATTATTTCAGAAACAGACAGTCTTATACTGCATCCCGATTATTACTTAGTCCCAATATGGCATTTTAAGAAGAATATTTTAAGCAATCCCAATGTAATTAAATATCTTGGAATCGGCGGACATTTGGTATTTACACTACCCGAATTAACAGTTGTAACTAAGCGAGGAGAGTGGAAGATATGAAAGAAAATAAAAAGTCTGCATTAATTTGTGGGGCGGGTGGATTTATAGGAAGCCATTTAGTTAAAAAACTAAAGCAAGAGGGGTATTGGGTTAGGGGAGTTGATATTAAAGAGCATGAATTCTCCCCCACTGTTGCAGATGATTTTCTGATCTTGGATTTGACAAAGCCGCTAAACTGTAAGAAAGCACTCACCACCCCAAAGGGAGAATCCTTTGACGAAGTATATCAATTAGCTGCACAGATGGGAGGGATGGGCTATATAGATTCCCATGAATGTGAGATTATCCATGATAGTACTCTTATTAATTTAAATATGATAGATATGGCGACCAAACTTCATATACCAAGATATTTCTTTTCATCTTCAGTATGTGTTTATCCAGACATGGAGCCGGGTGCGGAAGAGGTTTCAGAAAATGAGGCATATCCAGCTAATCCAGATAATGAATATGGATGGGAAAAACTGTATGCAGAGCGTATGCTTAGAACTTATGAACGTAATAATAGCATAGTTGTTAGGATAGCGCGTTTCCAAAACTGCTATGGGCCAGAAGGTGCTTGGATAGGTGGAAAAGAAAAAGCTCCAGCAGCTATCTGTAGGAAAGTAGCAGAGGCAGAAGACGGCGGTACTATAGATATTTGGGGAGACGGTTCTGCAATAAGATCATATATCTATGTTGATGATTTAGTTGATGGAATTCACAGACTTATGCAATCAGACTTAAAGATGTCAGTGAATATAGGAAGACCTGAATATGTTTCAGTGAACCAACTGGTGGAAACTGTCGCGCAAGTTGCAGGTAAAAAAATATTTATAAACCACATAAAAGGCCCAATTGGAGTTAGGTCACGTAACTTTAGTAACCAGCATATTTTTTCTACTGGGTGGAAATCAAAGTATTCTTTAATAGACGGCATTAAACTTACTTATCCCTGGGTTGAAGCACAAATTAGGAGTAAGAATGGCTAGTATAAAAGAAAAAACACCGGGTCAAATTATAGACGAACTAATCACAGCTGATATGCGCTGTTGGTTTGCACAAGAAAAAATCCAGGATTTATCTCTTAGTGATGCTGAACGACTAAAGTATGCTGAGATGGCACAGCAACATAATGCCAGAAGAACTGAACTAATTAGGGCATTTGATGAGCTTATTGGATTTGGTCAGTTTTCAAATGTAACTAAATCATATAATAAGAGTTAGCCAATGCACAAATTACCTAGAACAGGCACAATAATTAAAATAGCTAAAAGTCACCGAGGGCTGTTTCTTAACCAGATGAAATCACAATGCAGCATATATGAGGTCGGTCTAATGGTGTATAATGCTATCAAATCAAACCTACCGGAATTTAAACTGGACTATGCGGAAACTAACGCCTCCCTTGTAGGAGTTGATTTATCCATTGACTACGATTTCTGTATTGTAAATTGGCATCATATTACACTTAACTTGCCAATAAAAACAATCAATAAATTACCAGGATTTAAGATTGCTATAATATTAGAAGTTACGCCATCCACCCCTTTTACATATTTACCAAATAACTGGTTTGACGCTTATATGGTGATTGACCCCACTAAAACCAAAACCGAAAACATTTTTCCATTTCCAAGGCCCTTAGAGATAGTAAAGAATCTGAAACCTATTTTACATACAGACAGGATTGTAATAGGTAGCTTCGGTTTTGTTGTACCAAATGGTCCAGGTATGTCATATAAAAGATTTGATCAAGTTGTACTAAATGCAAATCAAATTGGTAAAGCCCTAGTGCGATTTAATTTTCCTTCTGGCACATATACTGGATATCCTTTAGCAACTATAAAAGATTATGGAAAAAGACTACAATCTCTAGCAGTTCGAGGTGTGGATGTTGAGGTTACACATGAATATTTCTCTAAAACAGAATTAATTCAATGGTGTTCGCAGAACACTATAAATGTATTTCCTTATTACAGGGATTTACCTGGACTAAGCGCTGTTACTGACCAAGCTATCTCAGCAAATAGACCAATAGCAGTTACAGATAATGTAACTTTTAGACACCTGCATCCATATATCTCCAATACATCAAAGCAAACCTATTTAGAACTTATAAAGTCCACTCCACCAGGAATAAAGAAAATGCAGGAGTTATGGTCAATTTCAAGATTTAGCGCCACCTTTAGGGATATGTTGGAATATTACGGGTTACTATGAAAAAACGCATAAATAGAATACTTATATTGAACAATAGTATAAAGCCTTGCGGAGTTCAACAATGGGGTGCAAGGTTGATTAATGTTGTTAACAAATCAACAACATACGAATACTTATACAGGGAAGTATCTTCATCGGGTGAAACTATCTCTGCAATAGTAGACATTAATCCATCTATCGTATTATATAACTATAATCCAAGTACCATGCCTTTTATAAAGAAAAATATATTGGGTATGTTTCCAAATATCAAACATGTGGCTATGGTTCACGAAGGCTACTTGCATACAGATAACTTCGTAGGGTTTAAGTACTTTATCTACCTTCTTGGCAAGTTTGATGGTCTTGACCCGGAAATACTGAACAGAGTGTTTGTCCTGCCTATCAGGTATCTATTGAAGTATGATGGTGGTTATCCAGTAAATAAAGTACCGACAATTGGTAGTTTTGGATTTGGATTTCCAAGCAAGAGGTTTGATTATATTGTAGACCAAGTAAATAAAGAATTTGATGTAGCGGATATTAAGTTCGCTATTTCCAATTCTTATCATGGGGACAGAGATGGGAGTTCTGCTGAAGCGGTTATAAAGACATGTAGAGAGAAGATAACTAAACCCGGAATTAATCTGTATGTAAATAGAGAATTTTTGACTGATGAGGAGGTTCTTGAATTCCTGGCAGGTAATGATATAAATTGTTTCTTCTACGATACTCGAAAAACAGATGCTGTTGCAAGTTCGACAGAGTTTGCACTCTCAGTAAAAAGACCTATGGCCATCACAAGAGTATCAATGTTCTATAATATATATACTATTGTTCCAAGCATTTGCATAGAAGATACATCTATAAAAGACATATTAGAAAGGGGAACCGAACCTTTAGAGCCTCTTTACAAAGCATTTTCTGACGAAAATTTCTTATTTGAGTTTGAAAAGATCATAAAGGTTATCAATGGTTAAAGTATTAATACTAAATCACCACCACGTTCAGTGTGGAGTTTACCAATTCGGAAGGAGGGTATATGATTTAGTATCTGCATCGCATAAGGTAGATTTTCTATATAGAGATATTTCAAATAGAGATGAGTACCGAAGTGCTTTAGAACAGGTAAAACCAGATTACGTAGTATATAACTATCATTTTGATAGGATGCCCTGGCTTATGGAAACCGATATTACCGACAATAAGACAGTCAAGCACTATTTTATTTATCACGACGGGTCAATTATGAACGTCTATGATAAGTACCTAATGTTTGGTAATTACTCACCGAGCGGTAGAAACGTTTTAGAAGACAGAAAGGTAATTCTTCCTAGACCGCTGTTTACTTATAACGGTAATTACCCCAAAAACAAAGTATTTACAGTAGGAAGTTTTGGATTTGCCTTTTCAAATAAAGGTTTTTCAAAACTGGTTAAATTAGTAAATTCCGAATTTGCTAGTGCTGTTATAAATATACACCTAACAAGCCCTTATTTTGGAGACTCCATAAACAATGTACTATATGATATTATGGAAGAGTGCGTAGCAAGCAATACTAATCCAAATATAAAACTAAATCTTACCACAAATTTTGTAGATGCCGCAGAGATAGTGTCCTTTCTGGCGGGTAATGATATTAATGTATTGAACTATGACTTATACCCACAACCGGGTTTATCAAGTGCGGCAGATTACCTGCTTTCTGTTAAGAGACCAATTGCTATTACCAATCACGAAATATTCAGACATATAGTACAGGATGATATACTATTGGAAAAGAATTCCATAATGGATATTTGGAAAAGAGGGACTAAACCACTTCAAAGGTATTACGATATGTGGTCTAATGAAAAATTTATATCGGAAATGGAGGAACTATTTTTATGAAGACGGTACTATTTATAAACAGCATTGAACCGAACTGTGGGATTTATCAATTCGGTGCTAGGGTATATGATACAATAAAAGATTCCCCCGATATTAATTATATCTATAAAGAGCCAAAATCTCTGGGTGAGTACATGAACTTATTGAGAAGCATCAAACCAGATTTTGTGCTGCTAAATTGGTATCATACAGTAATGAATTGGTTAGAACCGGAATATGATATACCATCTAAGATACCACATTATTTTATTTTCCATGAACGGCCAATTAGAAAACACTATGATAAGATGATCTTCTTCGGTGATTACGGCATAAAGAACGGCTATATAGATAATATTAATAGCGTAATACCAGAAAAAAGCATAATTCTTCCAAGACCTCTTTTTGACTACACCAATGTTTTTCCAAAAAATGATGTGCCTAATATAGGTTTCTTTGGATTGATGATTTCATGGAGTAAGGGTTTTGATACAGTAGTTACAAGAGTCAATCAGGAATTTGACGAGGCAATAATAAACATGCACATGGTATGGTCTCCCTTTTGTGACCCTACCAGAGAGTTGCTTAATGGGATGGTGGAAAAATGTATTGCCTTAAATAAGAAGCCCGGTATCAAGTTGCATATAACACACGACCTGATGAGCAACAGAGATCTCCTAGATTTTCTTGGAAAGAATGATCTCAATCTTTGTATATATAATCAGTTAGGCCAGTATGGTTTATCCAGTTCAGTAGATTACTGCCTATCAGTACAAAGACCTTTGGGAATTGATACTAGTGACCCCTTCAGACACATGATAAAGGACGAGATTAATATTGATAAACACTCTCTAAAAGAGATTATCAATCTTGGTACTACACCATTGGAAGACTTGTATGAGAAATGGTCTCCCTCCAATCTAAAGAAAGAAATGGATAAATTATTTATATGAACAAACTATTAAGAGATTCAGATAGAGAAAAATATAAGGGATTGATCGAGGAGATGACTCAGATTGTCCCAGAGATAATGGCAAAGAAATACCCACTTGCCAACGTTCAACAGGCATGGACACTATCTACTATATTAGAGTATATACTAACTCCGGCAACCACCATATTATGTGTAGGTTCTTTTGAAGATACCTCTTCCGCATATTTAGAGAAACATAATATACTTGTTACCAATATAGACCCAGAAATAAATACTGATTTACATTATTATGTGTATAATCATGGAAAGAAATTTGATATAGTGTTTTCAACTTCGGTTATAGAACATGTTGAAGATGACGAAGAATTTATTAAAGATATTTGCCTATCCCTGAATAAAGGCGGTATAGCTATTCTTACTTGTGACTTTAATAACAGTTATAAAAAGGGTGATGCGGTAATCTACCCTGACTTTAGATTCTATACGAAAGAGGATTTAGATGTAAGATTTAGAAAGATTATAGAGGATTGTGGTTGTCTTTTTGTTGGTGATCCGAATTGGGAAGGAGAACCGGACTTCCACTTGATAGGATTTGATTATAGTTTTGCCACTATAGTATTTATGAAGGTTAAGTAATGAACGGTCTATTTATAAATCAAGAGAAAGCTCAATGCTCTATCTATGAAGCAGGATTAGCTATTTATAATTCTCTAAAGAGCCAGTTCAACATAGAGTATCTGGAAATTAGTAAAGCACATATGAACGAGGATATATATTCAGGATTTGATTATTATGTGTTTAACTGGCATCATAATACATTACCAATAGCAAGTTCTACAATAGAAAAAATAAAGGGATTGAAAATAGGAATAGTACTGGAAGTAGGCCCAATAGAATTAAGACCATTTATGAAAGAGGATATGTTCGATGCTTATATGATTATAGACCCTACTAAAACAAGGGTTGGTAAGCACTTCCCATTTCCAAGACCTCTAGAAAAAGAAGAAGTCCTTCTTCCACTTCTATCAGATACTATGCTAGTAATAGGAACATTTGGGTTTATAACTCCAGGAAAGAATTTTGGTGAGGTGCTCCAAGTTGCAAATGGATTGCACAGGGAATGTATAGTGAGAATGAACTTTCCCTTTGCCCCCTTTACTGGAATCCCACTAAGACATCTAACAGACTATGCAGATAGATTACACCTATTCAAATCTGATAATGTAGACCTGAGAGTCACCCACGACTATATGAGTAAGAGCGACCTTATAAAATGGTGTTCACAGAATACAATTAACGTTTTCCCTTATTATAGAGACCTACCAGGTCTTAGTGCGGTTACTGACCAGGCCATATCTGCTGGTAGAGGTATAGCAGTTACAGATTGCAACACTTTTAGACATCTACATAAATACATAAGTTACTATCCTAAAGAGAGTTATATTGAATTGAGCAAATCAACTATACCTGGGATAGAGCAAATGCAAAAAGATTGGAGTAGCGCGGTTTTTGCAGACAAATTCAGTGAGATGATTTTAGAGAATTTAGGTACGTATTAGGAGAATAAATAATTGGCACTGAAAACTAAACCAACGTCAGATGAGATGATACTTTATGAAATATTAAGACACCCGGTTTTATCTACAGAGTTCATATATAATATAAACTTAGTATCGGGATTGGATGAGCCATTTAATTTCTCTTACTATCAAAAAGAGATTCTATGCGACTTCAATGACCATGTTTCCATCTGTACGGCAAGGGCTGTTGGAAAAACTATTACGCTATCATCTATTATAATATGGATGCTTATATTCAGGGTTTTTCCGGATGATTACATTCTATATACAGTACCAAGTAAGGTTCATCTTGAACCGGTATTTACAAATTTAGTTAGACAGTTTAGGTCTAATTCATTTCTAAAGAACTTTCTTGATAAGAGTGCTGGTATAAATAGTTCGGATTATAAGATAACTCTGTTAAACCAGTCTTCATTGCTTTGCCGTATTGCTGGACAATCAGGAACTGGTGCTAATCTTATTGGTTTGCATACACCTGTAATCCTGGCAGATGAATGTGGATACTACCCAGTAGCACCATTTCAAGAAATGCAGCCATCCCTAAATGTATGGACACCCGGTTATAGGGAAATGGTGGCAGGAGTTCCAACTGGTCTTAGGGAAGGAAACGTTCTATACTCTGCTGACGCAGAGAATCCTGCATATACAAAACATAGAGTAACTGCTCTAGACAATCCAAGAGTTACATCAGACGATATAGAGAGATTTAAAGTACAGTATGGCGGGGAAGATACAGATGACTACATCCATTATGTACTAGGACTTCATGGGAAACCGGTGTTTTCTCTGTTCGACAGAAATACTATGGAGATAGAACCCTACCCGGTTACTAAATTAGACATTGACGGGATGAAAGAGGGTGAGGATCTTTCAACTTTGTACACCAAAATATCAGCATTCCCAACTATACATATAAAAGAGTATGGTGTTCTAATGGGAATAGACCTTGGGTATACAGAGCCTACTGCCATATTTATCTGTTACATTGACGGGAATGATAGAATAAAATTTCACGGAAAGATAAGGTTATCAAAAGTATCCTACCCAATTCAGGAAAAGATAATTGACCTGCTGGATTCTAAATTTAATCCACAGTTGATAGGGATGGATGAAGGAAACGCAGGAAAATCAGTTAGGCAGCATTTGCTACAGGACAAGGAATATATACACAAAAACTATGAGAAGCGGGTGGTGCAGATAGATTTCTCGTCTTCCATAGTAATAGGAATAGATTCTGATGGGTCTGAAATAAAATCAAAAACAAAGCCGTTCACAGTTTCCATCTTGCAGGACTACACCAATAACCACAAGATAATATATTCAAGTACAGATACAGATACTATTTCAGAACTGGAAAGAATGACATACAGTAAAAGCGTAACAGGGGATATTACGTACAAAACTCTTACTGATAGAGGTGGTAAGAGGGGAGAGGATCACTTTACATCTGCCTTACTTTGTTTGACAGGTGCGTATCACATCACAAATGGAATGGCTTTAGCAAGACCAAGAAAAGACTTGCTACGTCCATCATGGGTATATTAAAATTATGACAAATAAAACAGATAGAATAGATATTCCATCATCTCCTGGTTTGCTTAGAGCTGAATCATCTATGATGGCTCAGGCAGCTAGTACTAATGTATGGAAGGACGCAAAATCATTCGTCAATAAGGTGGTTGATAAACAATCCTTTGACGATCAAGTAACCCTATGTAGGTTCTTCTATAAGACTGAACCATTAGTGGCTACTGTAATAAATAAACTGGTAGAGATCGGGATTAACGATATTATCATATCCAAATCAGGACTATCAGACAATGAATTCAGAGTATTTACAGCACTAAAACCAAGACTATTGGAATTCTCTGAAACAATAGCACAGGAACTTCTACTTTCAGGATTGGTAGTACCTGAAATTGGTTATGGCCCTGTGGATAAAGAAGAGATAGCTGAACTTGGGGTTGGAATTAAGAAGTATAGCAAGTTAATATTTCCTGTAAGTATGTGGGTAAGAGACCCAAAGACAATTAAGATAAACTCATCTGTCATGTCGGATTCTCCTACTTATTCAGTAATAATTCCAAGCGACACCCTCCTATTTATAAAATCAGGTGGTACTTATGCTGATGGTACTAAGGATAAAGAACTCTTTAATGAACTAAAAACATACTATCCTGAGTTTGTAAGTAGTGTATTAGCTGGGGAAACTACGTTTGTTATTGAAAATAAATTGGTAATTAGACGTAAATATTTAACGGATAATCCTTACCCACTTCCATATATTTCCCCAATACTAGACGCTCTGCAACACAAAAGAAGAATGAGAAGAATGGATTATTCAATTATGGACAAGGTAATAAGTGCCATAATGCACATAAAAGTAGGTTCTGACGAATTCCCTGTAACATCGAGTGAGGAAGATAAGGACGTATTTACTGATTTGCGAAATCAATTAGCACTAAGATTTCAGTCCGATTCAAACCTGGAAAGAATATTCCAACTTATAACTAACCATACAGTACAGATAGATTGGGTGTTTCCCGACACTGGAATACTATCTCAGACTGGTAAATATGATGATATAAATGAAGAAATTCTATTCGGTTTGGGATTTCCAAGAGTTCTAATAACAGGAGAAGCCGCTAAATCAGGAACATCAAATTCTGAAATAGCAGTTATGTCTCCAGTTAAAACAATGGAAGTATTGAGAAGAAAGATACTGAAGATTATTCGTGAAATCTGCAAGACGGTTGCTGAAGAGAATAACTTCAAAATTCCAGCAGTAAAATTTCAGGCTTTAAATCTTCACTCCTTTGAGGAGTTCTTGAAAGGATTGGATTCCTTATACAAGATGTCTGGAGTAAGCAGAGGGTCTGTTGGTGAATATCTAGGTTATGACTTCAAGGATGAAGCCGATAAATTGGAAATAGAAGAGAAACTAATCCAGGATAAAGGTCTATCTGAATTTGGCCAACAGCCATTTAGCGCCACAGGTAAGCCCGCTAATACAGCAAAACCAGCAGCTACCAACAGCAAAACAGCAGTTACGGGTCAAAAGGCCCAGTAATTCAGGAGTTTTTAATGGAAAATAGCGATATAATAGACACAGAAATTGAAAGTGTGGTACAATTATTAAGTAATGAAGATGTGGAAAAACAGTTTGGCGAGGCAATCGCCTCTGTTGTAGCCGCAGATCAGGTCGTAACTTGGGCTAAATTCATTCTTACAGATGATAAGCCTAATGGAAACAAACAAAGAGTTCCCATAGAAGAGTTCGACAATATAATAAAAAGTGGCGTTTACATGCCAATCAAAATGGCTCTGGGAGAGATAAAGGATGGGCATGAAGATGCCAAACCTATTGGTGTAATAACCAACCTAACCAAACTTGGCAATAAAGTAATAGCACTGGCTGCTCTATGGGATCATGAAAGAAACGATGACGTATCTACCATTAAGAGTAGAGTAAACAGCGGCCAGCCAGTAAACGTTTCGTGGGAAATTCTTTATGGAAATTCCCGGATTGAAGACGGCATAACAGCCTTATTGGATGTTATGCTTAAAGCAGTAACCATTGTGGGAATACCTGCTTATGCAGGAAGAACACAACTATTAGCTGTAGCTGCGAAAGATAAAAAGTGGAGTCCCGCTTACATTCAACGACTTCCAGATAACAGCTTTTTACTAAAAACAACAGACGGGATTCGCTATTTCGCCTACAGAGATGAAACTGGAAAGATTGACCCTAGCCGCTTTCCTGACATCATGGATGAGATAGCCAAAGCACCTCTACCAGAGAATGAACTAAAGAGTATTCGACATCAGGTAAAGAAACTTAGTACTATGATTACCTCTGATGCAAGTCTTTTGGAAGTACTCTCGGAAGAAGGTGATATTGATACGGAGGAATATAAATTGGACACTAAAGAATTAGAAAGCAAGGTCTCCGAACTAGAGGCAAAGTTGGCTCTAGCTAATGATACACTATTAGCTAAGGAAAAAGAAGCAGCTGACGCTTTGGCACTAGCGGAACAGACTAAAAAATCTGTAGAGACTTTGGAACAGGAATTGACACCCCTTCGCCAGTTTAAAGAAGAAACAGAAGCGGTAGCAGCAAAGGCAACGAAACTTTCCGGCATAAAAGCCAAATTTGGGGAGTTAGGTCTTGTAAAGGACGAGCAGTACTTTGTTGATAATACCGAGAAGTTGCTATCTATGGACGAGGGAAGTTTTGACTTCATGCTACAGGAAATGGTAGCGTTCAAATCTGACGGTAAGCAGAGCGGGGAAGCTGGATTAAAACTTCCAAAAGTTCCAGTATTGTCAGGTGAAAAAGACGGTAATCTCAGCGACCCTAAAGAGTTGGCTGCTGCATTACGCAATAGAAAGACTAGGTAATTGGAGGTTTGAAAAATGGAAATTAACGATTTTGATGATGTACTAGGTGTTATACCAACTCAGGATATTGTTGAGGGACGTTTCGTAACATTATGTGCTCATACATTCTCTAACGACTTTGGCAGTGAAACTGACCTACCTGGAGTAAAACTTCCAGCCAACGCAGCAGAAGCAGCTAGAGCTAAGTATTGTTTAACATGGAAGGTTGACAACAGTTCAACTCCTATCTACGCAGTTCCAAGCATGCGGTTTGCTGAACGCGGTGGATGGAGCCAGCCAGCTAATGCACCTTTCGCAACAACAGTTTATTTAACACATCAGGGACAACAGGAAGGCCTAACTATTCCTTCCGGTGTATCTGCTTTGGCTTATGGAGAGGGTACATTCACCCTACCATCTGGTGCTTACATCTACAGTGCTAACATCATTGTCACGGGTGCTACAATTCGTATCCACCAGGCAAATGAAGGAAGTGCATCTGATGCGGGTAAACCAATGTATGATGCTGATATGGACATTCAGATTGTGGCCGAGACTAGAGGATATGATGCCTCTACTGGTAGACTAACAATCAAAATGATGGACTAGTTTTTTGGAGGAATTTAATAACATGGAAGATACAAAGTTACAGGAAGCATACGCCTCCCTAATTAAGGAAGGGAAACGTGATGCAGTAGCACAGTTGATCGTGGAATACGTTCAACCACAGCATATAGCAACTGATTTTATCAGTTTACTACTAAATTCAAGAAGCCTAAATCCAGGCGATAGCTTGGTAAAGAAAGTACGCAAGGGAATCAAAGTTCACACGCTGGTACCCGGTGCTATCCACATGGCTAACGAAATCACAGTGTCTGACCGCATTAACTATGTTCTTGA
>Ga0315284_10010530_pt1 | contig 13170 bp, 11 predicted proteins | sample YL17G09_16_MG_FD_203696 | JGI IMG/M metagenome (GOLD analysis project Ga0315284, IMG submission 203696) | Sediment microbial communities from Yellowstone Lake, YNP, Wyoming, USA - YL17G09_16 | ecosystem: Environmental > Aquatic > Freshwater > Lake > Sediment | place: USA: Wyoming | collected...
GGATCCGAGGAATCGGGGGCCGAGCAGAGAGACGATGATTCGGAACGAAAAGAGAGGAAAAAGCACAAAAGAAAATCAAAAAAACCTTGACAGGTGCCGCGCTTTCATACATGGAAGGAAACCCTACAAAAGGGTTTCCTTCCAAGAGTGTCCGACGGGACTGGTTCCCCAGGGGGCAAGGGGCGATACTAATGCCTTCTTGAGATCATACAAACGGAGATGCTTACCCTGAGCCTGCCAAAATTGACAATTGCCGACCCCCCCCTTATAATCAACTCAAATGGAAAATATAAGGGTCGCCCTCGTCCATGACTGGCTGACCGGCCGGCGAGGGGGGGAAAAAGTCCTGGAGGTCCTGGCCGAGATTTTTCCCCGGGCGCCCATCTATACGCTCATTTATTTTCCGGGAAGCCAGGCCCCTGACATTGAAAAGCGCATCATCAGGACGAGCTTTCTCCAGCGGCTGCCCTTTTTGAAAGGACATTACCGCTCTTACCTTCCCCTTTTTCCCCTGGCCGCGGAGCTCTTCGACCTGCAGGAATATGAACTCGTCATCTCCAGCTCCCACTGCGTGGTCAAGGGCGTCATTCCCCGCCCGGACGCGCTCCACATCTCTTACATCCATTCCCCGATGCGCTACGCATGGAACCAGTATTTCGCCTATTTTTCGCCGCGAAGACTGCCCGTCTTTTCCAGGATCCTCATTCCTCCCGTCATCCATTACCTGAGGATGTGGGATGAGTCGGCCTCGGCGCGGGTCGACCATTTCCTGGCCAATTCCGAGAATGTCGCCCGGCGGATCCGGAAGTACTACCGGCGCGACGCCGACGTAGTCCCTGCGCCCGTGGATACCGAGTTCTTCCGGCCCGCCGATGGCCGGCCCGAAGATTATTACTTGATCGTCTCCGCGCTCGTCCCCTATAAGATGATCGACCTGGCCATCGCGGCCTTTAACCGCTTCGACGGCCGGCTCAAGATCGTGGGGCAGGGGCCCGACGACAAGAAGCTCAGAAGGCTCGCCGGCGCGAATACCGAATTCCTGGGCGCCGTCGATTCTTCCTCGCTCCTCCGCCTTTACCAGGACGCCCGGGCGCTCATCCTTCCGGGCGAGGAGGACTTCGGCATCACGGCTCTTGAGGCCGAGGCCTGCGGGACCCCCGTGATCGCTCTGGGCAGGGGCGGAGCCCTTGAAACCGTCATTGCCGAAAAGACGGGGCTGTTTTTCCCCGAGCCGAAGGTCGAAAGCCTCCTGGCCGCGCTTGACAAATTCCAGGGCTTAGAATTTAATAAACCTGAAGTCAGATCCCACGCCATGAAATTCTCACGGGACATTTTCAAGGAGAAAGTCCAGGCCTATATCCGCCGAAAATGGCTGGAGTTCAAGGAAACGAAGTGATCGCAAGACATAAAGCCCGCCTGGTCGGGCTGTTCGTCCTGAGCGACAGCCTGGCCATCATCGCCTCGTTTCTCTATTCCTACGGCCTGCGGTTTTACAGCTACCTGTTCCCCGTCGACCCGGCCAAAGGGATCCCGCCGTTCCGTTCCTATCTCATCGTCCTGCCTCTTTTCTTGGCCACCCATCTGGTCATCTTTCATTTCCAGGGGTTTTACAGGAGCCGGCTGCGGCGGACAAAGATCGACGACTTCTTCTTCATCAGCCTGAACGCCGGGCTGACCATCCTGTTCATCCTGGCCGTCATGGCCTTGCTCGTCACCTACAGCCGGGGCAAGCCGGCCCTGTTCCGCTTGACGCTCATCGAGCCTTCCCGCGTTTTCCTGGTGGTCTATTTTGTCGGGGTCATTTTCACGATCTCCATCCTCAGGAACCAGATCTATTACCTCATGAAAAAGCGCTACGCCCGCGGCCTGAATCTTCAGAACGTGCTGATCGTCGGCGCCGGCGAAATGGGGCGTTCGGTCGCCCAAAAAATCCTTGGGTATAAAGACCTGGGCTTCGTCCTGAAGGGCTTCCTGGACAATGAGCGGCCCGTCGAAGAGGTTCTGGAGGTGGACGGCGGAGTCCCGGTGCTGGGACGGATCGAGGATATCGGCCGGGTCATCGAAAGTTACGGTATCGACGAGGTCTATGTCGCCCTGGACCTCAGCAACTACTCGAAGATCCTGGAGACTCTCCAGATCGTCAACAAATATCCGGTGAATGTGCGTTTGATTCCCGACCTCTTCCAACTGCTCACCCTCAAGGCCAATATCCAGGACCTGGACGGATTCCCCGTCATCTCGATCGATGAAGTCCCCTTGCGGGGGGCCAACCGGGTCATCAAAAGGATCGCGGACATCGTCCTTTCCGGCCTGGCCATCGCCATCCTTTTTCCTTTCTGGCTCGTCATCGGGCTGATCGTGAAGCTGACCTCCAAAGGGTCTGCGTTCTATCATCAGGAGCGGGTGGGCGTGGACGGCAAGCGTTTCATCATCCATAAGTTCCGGACGATGATCTGCGATGCCGAAAAAGAAAGCGGCCCCGTGATCTGCAAGCCTGATGACCCGCGGATAACGGCAATCGGCCGGTTCATGAGGAAATACAGCATCGATGAGCTTCCCCAGCTCCGCAATGTGTTCAAAGGCCAGATGAGCCTTGTCGGGCCGCGCCCGGAGCGGCCGGAATTCGTCAAGGAATACACGGAGAGAATACCGAAATACATGCTCCGCCATAAGGTCAAGTCCGGGATCACGGGATGGGCTCAGATCCATGGCTTGAGGCAGGACACATCGATCGAGAAGCGGCTGGAGTATGATTTTTATTACATCCAGAACTGGTCCTTTTCCCTGGACCTCAAGATTCTCTGGCGGACGCTGCTCCGGAAGGGATTCGTCGACAAGAACCTAAAATAAAAGGTCTAAAGTTTGAGGCTTTCGCGCGGGGGGATGGCAAAGACCGGCACGTCGGACAGGGAGATGACTTTTTCGGTCGTGCTGCCCAAAAAGAAGCGCCCCAGCTTCCGCGCGATCGAGGACATCACGATGAGATCGAAGTGATTCGTCTCGGCATATTCGACAATGCCGGACCAGGCTTCCATGGCCCGAGTGACTTCTTCCTTGATTTTGATGTCCTCTTTTTCTTTCTTTTCTCTCTGTTGAAGCTTGGTCAGGAGCGCTTTGAACATCTCCTCCAGCTCCCATTGGGCCAGCCGGTCCTGGAGCTCGAAGACATGGAGAAAGGTCAGCGAAGCACCGAAGCTTTTGGCCAGTCTCCAGGCGAATTCCCGTTCGAGGTTTTCCCGTGGAGAAAAATCCGTGGGGACAAGAATTTTTTTGACCCGGGGCTTTCCCTCCTTTTTCCTGGTCAGGAGAAGCGGGATCAAGGAATGTCTGAGGACTTGATTGGCGACGCTGCCGATGAGTAGCTTATCGATGGCCGAGATCCCTTTCTTGCCCATGACGATGAGACCTGCCTTCTCTTTTTCCGAGACCTCAATGATCGTCTTTGAAACGGAGCCGTCGTCGACGACGATTTTTTGGAAAGGAACTTTCTTTTTCTTCCCGATGGCTTCGATTTTCGCGTGAGCTTCTTTTTTCAGGACCTCAAGCCTCTTGACGACATCGACGGTGATCGCCAGCGATGGATCATAAAGCGCCGGGGAAAAGTCCGACACGACGTGGAGCGCCGTCAGGCCGGCCTGGTAAGCCTTGGCGAAGAAATGAGCGTAGAGAAGGGCTTCTTGAGATTCCTCTGAAAAATCTGTCGCCCAAAGAATATTTTTCAAGAATTCTGGCATGGTCCACTCCTTTCCATCTTCTTTACAATTCTATATATTTCGGCCCTAATGTAAAGAGGGGAGAGAATCCAAATTCTCTGATATAAATGCCCGACGGGTCCTGTCGGACACTCTTGGAAGGAAACCCTTTGTAGGGTTTCCTTCCAACGGTCGCTTTGCTCCCTGCCATCCTTCCAAGGAGCATTCAGCGATGAATCGTGCGGGGACACTCATGGAGGAAAACTCTTCATCTGGCTAATGAGCTATTCTTATCGGTAAATTTAGGGAGAATTCTTGTCTAAGCTTTTCGGCGATCGCGGAGCGTCTGCAGGCCGAAGATGAAATAGTGGACACCGGAGGCGAGCGTGGCCAGCAGCGTCAGATAGTAGACCGCGTCCATGTACCAGGGCGAGACCTGGTAGAAGTTCAAGAGGAGCACGAGAAAGACCGTCCCCACCTGGCAGATCGTGCTGATCTTCCCCAGCAATGACGGGGTGAATGTCGTCTGCCTCCAGCTCAGATAAGCGATGAACGCGCCGGTGACGATGAGCAGGTCCCTGGCAAACACGACCAGGGTCAGCCAGATGGGGATGAAATTGGGCGAGGCGACCGAGGCCAGGGAGAGGACGACATACGAGGTCACCATCAGCAGTTTGTCTCCGGCGGGGTCGAGGATCGTACCGAGCTTCGACCGCTGATGCCAGATGCGGGCCGTAAAGCCGTCGAGCACATCGGTCAGCCCGGCCAGGAAAAAAATGAGAAGGGCCTCGAAAGCCTTTTTGTTCAACAGGGACCAGAGGAAGACGGGCGCAAGAAGGATCCGGAAGAGGCTCAACAGGTTCGGGAGAGTCAGGATATCCGACTTTAGGGCTTCCGGCTTGTCCTTATCCATTCCACACTTCCTCTCGTTCCTATTTTATCAAGCCCAGCAGAATATCTAAAGTCTTGATTGCCTCCCGGCCCGATAGGCCGAGCTCGGGCCTGAAGGTCCTGTCCGGGGCAAGAGTCATGAGCTCGAAGGAGAGGACCTGGGCGATCGCCTGGAAAGAGAAATGCTCCTGCGAGACGTCCAGAATCTGGATCCGGTCGATGGGAATCTGTTCGATGATTTTGTACCCGTTTTTTCTCAAGAGACTGACCAGGCGGACGAGGGTTTCCGCGATTTCGGCGCGGGTCATGATTTTTTTGGGCTGAAAGGTATGGTTGGAGTAGACATCCATGATCTCCAGGGCCGTCGTTTTGAGGATGAAACGGGCGGCCCAGGAGGTCGTGATGTCGACGATGACCGGAGGCTTGGGGGATGTCTCGCCCAGGACGTCCCGTAATTTAACCCCGATGAGGGCCGCCAAGTCCTCCTTGGTCACAGCCTCAGAGGCGCCGATATTGTTGTACTGGCTGGGGATCTCGACAATGCCGAGCTTGTTTTTCAAGAGATCGATGCGGTCCTTGACCTGCTTGTTCTGCGGGTCGAGCTCCAGCAGGCGCTCATAAATATCCAGGCTCCTGGGAAATTGCTCGGCCAGGGTGAGCGTGTCGGCATAATCCCGAAGAATGGCCTTGTTCTTGGGATCGTTGGCATTGGCCGTCCTCAGGTGGAACAAAGCGTTCTGATAGCTTGTTTCTTCCCGGTAGAGCCTGGCCAGGGCGAGGTGGGCTTCCTGGGACTTCGGAGAATAGTGCAGGGCTTTAAGGTAAGATTCCTTGCCTTTCTCCTTGTCGCCTGCGTCCGCGTAGGCTTTGCCTTCCTTGAGCAACTCCGCGGTCATTTTGGTCCTGATCGCTTCGGACTCTTTCGAAGCCCAGGCATTCTCCGCGTCCCATTTGAGGACTTCGAGATATTCGTTGTAGGCCTGCTCTTCCTTTCCGGCTTTCTGATAGACCTGGCCCAGCCCGAGATGGGCCAAGGCCATGTCCTGGTGCTCCCGGACCGCCTGCTCGAAATTTTGTTCGGCCAGCGGAAGATTTTCGAGGAGAAGGGCGGCATAGCCAAGGCCGGCATAATAGAACGGGTTGGCGCTGCCGAGCTTGGTCAGGATCTTTTCGGCTTTGGCGGCTTTGCCTTGTTTCAGGTTGTTCCAGGCATCCTCCACAGCGATCCGCTCATCCAAGGAGAGCATGGCGGACATCGCCGGCGCAGGGCTCTCGATATAGAAAGAGAGGGGCGGGGGAGGCTCCATCGTCACACAGGCCCACGACAGGGCTATCACGATTATCAGAAGACTGGTTTTTTTCAGCAATTCTTTTCTCCTCCTTCAAGATAGGGCAGGTAATCGAGCATGCGCTGAGGATTGGCCATGACCTGCATTTCATAATAATCCCCCTTCTCCTGTTTTTTCAAGACCAGGGACCAGCGGGGCAGAGAATCGAGGATGTCCTGCCGGTCTTTCGGGATGCGCATCTCGAACATTTCGAGATCTTTATAGAGCAGCGAGCGGAGCTTTGTCTTCAAAGCGGGCAGGCCTTCCCCGAACTTGGCGGAGACATAGATGCTGTCTGCCGCTGCCTGCTGGTTTCTCATAAGGAGGTCGTCCTTGTCGGGAAGAAGGTCGATTTTATTATAGACCCTGAGCCTGGGAATACCGCTCGCCCCGATCTCCGAAAGGATCCTCGAGACGGCTTCGGCCTGCCCCTCGGAGCCAGGGGCGCTCAGGTCGATGACGTGGATGATGCAGTCGGATTCGTTGACCTCCTCCAGGGTGGCTTTGAAGGATGTGATGAGCTCCACGGGAAGCTTCCTGATGAAGCCGACGGTGTCGCTCAGGAAGAAATACAGTCCGTCCGAAAAATAGGCGCGGCGGACCAGAGGGTCGAGAGTGGCGAAAAGCCGTGACGAAGTGAATGTCGTCTCCTGGGCCAGGGCGTTGAAGAGGCTGGATTTTCCGACGCTGGTGTAGCCCACCAAGGAGACAAGCGGGATGAGGCTTTCCTTGCGGCTCTGCCTCTGGCTCGCCCTGCGTTTCTGGACATTGCGGATCTCACGCTTGATCTTGGCGATCCGGTCCTGGATCCTCCGCCGGTCCTCTTCGAGCTTTTTTTCGCCGGGTCCGCGCAGCGGCCCGATGCCGCTGCCGCCGAGGCGGGAAAGGGCGATCCCCTTCCCGACGAGGCGGGGGAGGAGGTAGCTCAGCTGAGCCAACTCCACCTGCAGCTTGCCCTCGTTGCTATGGGCACGCTGGGCAAAGATATCCAGAATGAGCTGCGTCCGGTCGATGACTTTGACCTGGAGGGCGTTTTCGAGGCCTCGCTGCTGGCTGGGCCGGAGGTTGTGGTCGAAGATGATGATCTCGGCCCCGAGCTCGTCCTTGAGCCGGTTGATTTCCTCGACCTTGCCTTCGCCGATGAAAAGCTTGGGGCTCACGGCTGAGCGGACCTGGAAGACCTTGCGAACGACCTGAGCGCCCGCAGCCAGGGAGAGACCGGCCAGCTCGTTCATGGATTCTTCGGCCTCGAGCTTCTCCTTTTGATTTGTCGAGAGATTGACCAGGATGGCTTTTTCCATATGTTTCGGGCTAATCGTTCACGACTTTTAAATCCATGGACTCACGTTTTTTTCATCCAACGACTGATGACGAGCGGCGAATATGCCCCGTGGCTTGCCACGGGGAGCCGCTCGTAGAGGGTTCCAAGGGGGAGCCGCCCCCTTGGTCGCAGGGCGGGGTTTCTTACCCCGCCCGAGAAGGGGAGGCAGGGCGTTGGACGAAGTTCGACGCCCGTTGGAAGGGGTCTTCCCCTCCAAATTGACTTCAGGGCACCTTCGACTCTTTCGATCATCTTAGAGTGATGAAATTAATATCAACGTAATAATTTAAATGACATCCCCGTTCGGGCGGCGCTTAGGCCGCCCGCAGCCCCCGGGCCCCGGGGAACCGGTCCCGTCGGTTCCCCCCGTCGGAAAAGCCGACGGGGCCCCCCTCCGCTACGGGGGCTTGAGGGCGGCCTAAGCGCCGCCCATACATTGTCACTTTATTTATTGCGTTTATATTAGATCCCGGCTCTCCCCCCCTTGTTAAAGGGGGATGCGGAGGGATTGTCTATGATATTATCTTGAGATTCAAGGTTTTTTTCCAGAAAAGAGGCGATGGCGGGAAGGTCATTCGGCGAATACCAGTGGACGTCCTTCATTTTGGCAAACCACGTCATCTGCCTCTTGGCGTAGTGCCGGGTATCGATCTTCGTCAAGGCCACAGCCTCCTCCAGGGTGATCTCGTTCCGGACGAGCTTGAGCACGTATTTGTAGCCGAGCGCCCGGAACGGCGGCGCTTTTTCGTCGACGCCCGCGGCCAGGAGTTCTTGGACTTCCCGGAGCAGGCCGCGCTCGAACATCCTGTCGACCCGGGCCTCGATCCTGCGATAAAGCTCCTCTCTCGGTAATTTTAACCCAATTTTGAGGATATGAAAATCCTCAAGCCCGCTTTTCGTCCGGAGGAAATGCTCGGATATCGGCGTTAGGGTCAAAGCATAGATTTCCAGCGCCCGGATGATCCGGATCTTATCTTTTTTGCCGATTTTTTTGGCATAGACCGGATCCACGGCCTCCAGCCGTTTCCAGAGCGGCTCAAGCCCCATTTTCTCGGCTTCCTGCTCGAGAGTCCGGCGTGTCTCTTCATCTCTGCCGGGCCCGGGAAAGAGTCCGTCGAGCAGCGCCTTGAAATAAAGGCCTGTCCCGCCGACGACAAACGGAAGATTTTTTCTTAGGAGGATAGCCTCGATCGCGTCCAGGGCTCGGGCGGCGAAGTCGGCCGCCGTAAATTGGGTGAAGCCGTCCACGATATCCAGGAGATGATGAGGGACTTTAAGCCGATCCTCGGGAGAGGGTTTGTCCGTGCCTATGTCGAAGCGCTGATAGACCTGCATCGAGTCGCAATTGATGATTTCGCCGCCGATGGCTCCGGCCAGAGCCATGGCCGCGGCGCTTTTCCCGACTCCGGTCGGGCCGACGATGAGGATGAGGCGTTTGATGTCAGGCCCCAATTCTGATGAAAAAAACCAAGGCCAGGAGCGTGATCAAAACGAGGAGGGCCAAAAGCTGCCGTTTTTTTAGAGGCATCCGACCTTCTCCAGGTTCTTGACCAGGCCGGTTTCGTGGGCGTTGCCCAACGATTTTTTCACGGCCAGGACTTCGGCGACCAGGATCTCTTCATAGCCTTTGACCAAGTTCTTGAAGAGGTCTTCGGCCAGATGGTTCACGCTTGTCTGGACGGCCGCGTCCACTTCGATCCGCCCGTCCGGCAGCAGCTGCATCTTTTGAAAAAGCGGTCCCAGCGAGGGCCGGATTTCCTCGATGCACTTGCTGAGAACGTTCTGGGCGACAAGGCCCAGCTCCTTAGAGACATATTTGTAGATATAGGCGCATTTTTCGTCGAAGGAGGCCTGGATCTTTCCGGGATCTAAGGCGAAATATTCGGTCGCGGCTTTGGTTTTCTGGTTCTTGTCGAGGACGCTCATGATGCCCAGGCTGAAGAAAGCAAACAGGATTTTCTGGCTTTCTCTCCGGCCCAATTCGCACCGGTCATAAAAAGACTTCAGGTTGGCCGACCCGCTCAGGATCTGAAGGGCGTATTTTTCGTGGGCTTCGAGGCTGAGGAGATGGAGAAAATAGGGCGCAGAGACCTGGATCGCCTCGTCTTCAGCGGGAAGGAATTGCTCCATGATCCAGAAATTCTGCATCCGGCGGACGCCCTGAAGAATGAAGGCATGGGTTTGGAGCAGGCCGAATCGATGGTGGTCCTGGACCTGGTCGCCCGGCTCAAAGGAGAAATCTCCCCGGGACAGCTCGAACAGAGAAAAAAGCTGCCTGGCGAAAAACGACTCGATCAATTTCCACAAGAGCTGGGGAGAGATCAGGCCGAGCTCGCTCAAGGCCTTGATGAGCGAGGCGTTGTTCTCTTCGGCGAAGCGTTCGCATTCACCCGCCTCCTCGGACTCGATGACTTTCTTTTTGACGAGGGCCGCCAAGAAATCTTTATCGGAGAACGTCTCGTTCTCGACGACGACATGGCCTTTGTCGAAATAGAGGCTTTTTTCTCCGGTCCCTTTTTGAAGGCGGAGGCGGCCGGAGCGCTCGTTCTGCCAGATTTTGAAAAGGAGCTGGGGGAAGGGAACTTCGACGAGCGAGCCGGAGAACAAAATCTCTTTCATGCCTTTAATTTATCCGAAGGACTTTACCCCAGGAACGAGCGGCTGAGGAAGAGCATAGCGATATAGAGAAGACTCTTGAGGAACCAGAAGCTGTAGGCGATGACCATGGCCTTCTTTGCCGATATTTTGAAAACGAAAGACAGCCCGGTGCCGATCACGGCGAACATCCAGAGCTGGAAGAAATCGATCTGGCTCAAAAGAATGAAAGGGGTGGACGTGAAGTCGGCGTTCGGGACAAGAAGCGCCAGGCTGGTCGTTGTCTGGATCGCGGACTTTCGGGTCAGGATTAAAACCAGCCTCACGGCGTTGCCAAGAACCTTATCGATAAAATTGGCGTGGAGGAGCACGGCGAAGACCGCGATAAAAGCGCCCTCTGTAGAAACGAGCCGGCCGATGATCAGAAGAAAGAGGCTGGAAATTAAAAGCCCGATGGCCAATCCCAGAGCGCTCCAAAGGACCGTCCGCAGGATCACCGACATCTGAGAGGGATTTTCCAGGGACTTGATAGTCGTCTCATAACGCTCTTTTCCCAGCCTCTCCTGGAGCTTGACGTTGTCTTTCATGGCCTTGAGGGTGTCTTGGCTGGAATACGGCGCTATGATATAGGCAAAAACGGCGGAAACGATGAGGAGGATAATCAAGGCGTCCACCCACACCGGTTTTTCTGCGATCCCTTTTAACGTCGGCTGAGGGCTGAAGAAGATTCCCTGGAAGCGGTTGAACAAGCTCATGCTCTCACTCCTTTGCGCTCTTCTCGTTCGATCCGGCCGTCTTTGAGGAATAGAATGCGCTGCGTCTGCTGGGCTACGTTCATGTCGTGGGTGACGATGATGATCGTGTTTCCTCGGGCGTTCAGCTTATGAAAAAGATTCAGGATATCCTGGCCGGTTTTCGAGTCCAGGTTGCCGGTGGGCTCATCGGCGAGAAGGATGGACGGCTCGTTGACCAGGGCCCGGGCGATGGCGATCCTCTGGCGTTCGCCGCCGGATAGCTCGGGCGGGTGGTGGTTCATCCTGTCCGTCATGTCGACGAGCTTCAGGGCGTTGAGGGCTTTTACCTGCCGTTCTTGCTTTCTTTCACCCTTGTAGATGAGAGGAAGCTCGACATTCCGGAAGGCGGTGGCCCGCGGCAGCAGGTTGAAGACCTGGAAGACAAACCCGATCTCCCGGTTCCGGATGTGGGCTAGCTCGTTTTCCGTCATCGTGCTCACCAGCTTGCCGTTGAGATAGTATTTTCCTTCGGTCGGCGTATCCAGGCAGCCGAGGAGGTTCATCAAAGTGGATTTGCCCGATCCCGACGGCCCCATAATGGCCATGAACTCTTTTTTATTGACCGTGAATGTGGCGTGGCAGAGGGCTTTGACCTCTTGCTTGCCAAGGACATACGTCTTACAGAGGTCCTCTGCGGAAATGATGATGTTGTTGTCGGAGGTCATTTCTTCTGCTCTTGCGGCTTGACCTCGGTCTTGACCAGGGTTCCGTCTTTGAGCTGGCGGAGGGCATCGTAAGGCCCGGCGACAATCTCCTGGCCTTCGTTGAGGCCCGAGACGATCTCGATCATCAGCTCGCCCATGATGCCTTTTTTGACCGTGACGAATTTAGCCCGGCTGTTCTCGATGATGTAAAGGCCCTCTTCTTCATTGGCCTTCTTGTCTTTCTCCGCGGGAGCTGCGGCTTCTGCCTTCTTTTCCCTGACGACCAAGGCGGAAATGGGCACGGCCAGGACATTCTTTTTCTCCGCCGTGATGATGTCGGCCGAGGCCGAAAGCCCAGGCTTGATCAGCTTGGACGGATTGTCCAGGGTGATGACCACCTTGAAATCTTTGGATTCCTGGGTGGATGCGCCGGCCGTCAATTTCTGCAGGGCGGAGCTTCCGATCTCCGTGACTTTTCCCTTGAAGACCTGGTTGGGGAAGGCATCGACACGGATATTGGCTTCCTGGTCTATCTGGACTCCCACGACATCCGTTTCATCCACTTCGACTTCGACTTCCATGACGGAAAGATCGGCGATGGTCATGAGCACAGTGCCTGGATTGTTCATGGTGCCGATCATAGCCACTTCGCCTTCTTCCACTCTGAGGCTGGTGATGATGCCGTCGATGGGCGAGGCATAAGCGGTTTTCCCCAGGTTGTCGAGCGTGCTCTTGAGTGAAGCTTGGCCCTGATCGATCTGGTAGGTGAAGGACCTGTACGTGGCCTGGGCGATATCGAGCTGAGCTTTGGCCTGTTCGAGCTGGTCCTTGGAGACAAGCTGATTGTCATAGAGCTTTTTTTGCCTGTCGTAATCGCTCTGGCTCTTTTTCAGGCTGGCTTCAGCCTTGATGAGCTCGGACCTATAGGACTGGATCATGGCCCGGTCCCGGTCGGCGTTGGCCTCGTACTGCGTCGAATCCAGCTTGAGCAGAAAATCCCCGGCCTTGACCTCCTGGCCTTCCTTGACTCCGATCTTGACGATCCGGCCGGGGACATGGGCGCTGATGTTGACGTTTTTTTTGGGTTTGATTTCCCCCGAGGCCGAAATAACGGCCGTCAGGTCGTGGCGCTTCACTCTTTCCGCCGTCACTTTGATCGATTTTTCTCTCTGTGAAGTGAGGTTGAGGACGATGATGAGGCCTATGATCAGGATGACGACCCAGAATATGAGCAATCTCTTGGTGTTCTTCTTCATGGTTTTTTGCCTCTCAAAATGAAATATCATAGTATATTACGGGGAAAAAGGCAAAAAGTTCGAGGGTGCTCGGTTCCGCTTGCCCTAAAAAATAAGAGTTGGTATGATAAAACAGCCATGGGAGAGTATGCGGCGTATCTCGATGCGGCCAAGAGTGCCGTCCGCGAGGCGGGGGAGCTGCTTAGGAAGAACCTCAGCCAGATCGGAGAGATCTATTTTAAGGGCCTGGTCAACCTGGTGACAAAATCCGATACCGAGTCCCAGGATTTGATCTTCGACCGGCTCTCGGCCCGATTCCCCGGACACGACTTCCTGGCCGAGGAGGGTCTGAAATCGCTCAAGGGCGCCGAATTCCGCTGGGTTTTTGACCCCCTTGACGGGACGACCAATTTTGCCCACGGATTCCCTGTGTTTTGCGTTTCGCTGGGCCTGGAGCACCGGGGCCGGCTGGCCGGCGGAGTCGTCTATGACCCGATGCGAGAGGAGATATTCTGGGCGGAAAAGGGAGAGGGCGCTTATCTCAACGGAGAGCGGATCCGGGTCTCGAAAATCAATGACCTCGACAGGAGCCTTCTGGCGACGGGATTTGCGTATGATATCCGGGAGACAAAGACAAACATCAGGCAAGCCAACGATTTCCTACTCCGCG
>Ga0315284_10010531_pt1 | contig 13170 bp, 13 predicted proteins | sample YL17G09_16_MG_FD_203696 | JGI IMG/M metagenome (GOLD analysis project Ga0315284, IMG submission 203696) | Sediment microbial communities from Yellowstone Lake, YNP, Wyoming, USA - YL17G09_16 | ecosystem: Environmental > Aquatic > Freshwater > Lake > Sediment | place: USA: Wyoming | collected...
GAGGGCGCCCATGTGATTTCACAGATCTGACGATATCTGCAATTTTATCATCTTCCGTTGTCACCATGCCCCCTTCTCCACAGACAATCTGGTGGGCTGTATAAAAACTGAATGCACCCATATCCCCAATCTTACCGACTATTTTGCCCTTATACATTGCACCATGGGCTTCACAAGCATCTTCAATGACCTTTAGATTATATTTTTTTGCGATCTTCATAATGGGATCCATATCACAGGGTTTTCCCATAGTATGAACGACCATAATAGCCCGCGTTTTATCTGTAATCGCCTCTTCTATTTTGGCAGGGTCAATATTCAGGGTCTCAAGTTCAACATCAACAAATTTCGGAATAAATCCGGCGGCTAACACAGAATTTGTCGTAGCAACAAAAGATAATGCCGGGACAATTATTTCATCTTCTCGGTTTGCACCAAAATCATACAATGCTGCACAGGCAACCATATCCGCATCGGTTCCGGAACTTGTTGCGATGGCATGCTTGTAACCAAACTTGGCAGCAAATTTCGCCTCAAATTCTCGAACATTATCCCCTTCAGAAGCCCAGTTTTTATCAAAAACCCGCTGGAAATTCTTTTTTGCGATATCCCCGATTACCAAATCACCAAAACTAATTCTCATTTGTTTCCTCCGATGAGATGAACCGCCTTTTCATACCGGTCCGGTGTTCCAATATCAATTAATTCACTATCTATGATAAATCCTGCATATCGCTCCCCGATCATTTGCGGGAAAAAATCAAGTTCCAAAGAGAATCTGGGGTTGTCTGGCATATGTGAGAAGATCTCTTTTTGCATAAAATATATCCCGGCATTAATCAGACAGAAATTTTCAGTTACCACTTTTTCTTTGAAGCTGGTAATCTCGTGTGATTCATTCATAACAACACTGCCATAATCTTTAGTCTCTTTTGTTTGTACCAAAGCCATGGACAATAGCGCATTTTTGTTTTTGTGAAAATGATAAAAATCATAAAAATTTATATCACAGATTGAATCTCCATTCATCACAATAAATGTCTCACTTTGTAGTAAGGGTTCTGCTTTTTTTAATGCCCCCCCCGTCCCAAGTGGTTCATTCTCTTCAGAAAATAAAATTTTGATATCTTTCGTATCTTTAAAATGGTCTTTTATCTGACCTTTCATGTAACCGACACAGAGAATGAATGTTTTAAATCCGTGACTTTTAAGAGAATTAATTAAGATGTCAAGGAATGTCGTATCTCCAAATGCAGCCAGCGTTTTGGGACGATCGGAAACCACCTGCTGCAATCGTGTACCTTTACCCCCGCAAAGAATAATGGCATCAATTTCATTAAAAACAGGTTTCATATCTCAAAGTACCATTAATAATTATCTTCTGTGGCATAATAGATAATTTGTGAACCGGTATTTTCAAATTTAAATGGTACATATAACAGGTTTTTCAATTTTTCTTTAACCGCTGGTTGAAATTCCGGCTCTACAAAGAACAGGATAAATCCCCCTCCTCCTGCCCCAAGCAATTTCCCCCCAAGGGCACCTGCTTCGAGAGCGTCATTATATATCTTATCAATTTGCGGGGTGGAAATCTTGTCAGTCAGACTTCTTTTGATCGTCCAGTTATCATGCAGCAGTTTTCCAAAATCGGTGATATCCGTGTCCCCCCCATTCAGAATACCAATTGCCTCGTCAACCATTTCCTGCATTTTATGTAATTCGTATTGTTTATCCGGAGTTTTCTTAATCTGCTCACTGGCAATTTCCGATGCAAACCGGGAAAAACCCGTGAAAAATAACATCAGATGATCCTGGAGCAGATTACATTTTTTCTGATGTAAGGTAATTGGCTGGACCTGAATGAGTTGATCCCCACCGAATTCAATCTTATTAAATCCGCCAAATGCAGCACAGGTCTGATCCTGTGCCCCAACATTTTCTTTGAGCAGGTCTTGTTCAATATGTATGGCATCCAAGGCAACTTGTCTTTTAGTTACCATTTTGCCGTTTAATGCGTATAATGCATGAACCAGACCGACCGTGAATGAAGAACTTGATCCAAGACCCGTTTTGGCAGGCAAATCACCATCATGGTGAATTTCAACTCCCTGATTAATGCCCATAAAATTGAGGGTCGCTCTTACTGACGGGTGCTGTATTTCAGAAATGTTTTGGGTCGTTTCTGTCTTGGAATATACTATACGATATTTATGTTCAAAGAACGGCGGAAGATAACGGCAGGTGATATAGCTGTATTTGTTTATTGTAGTGGCTAACACCGCTCCTCTATGTTCTTTGTACCAGACCGGATAATCTGTTCCTCCGCCAAAAAAGGATATACGATACGGGGTTCTGCTGATGATCATGATGATATCTCTTTTCACGCGTATTTTCTACGAATTTCATGTTTGAGCATCTTTTTAATATGCTCTTCAACTTCAATACCAAACTTTTCTCGTATCATTTTCAGGTATAAATGGTTGCTTAAATATTCTGTAAATGCTTTGTCCCTGAAACGTAATACTTCAGCTGAGGTCAGATATTTGGTTGACAAGGGTAATGTATCTTCACCATACTGTGCATAACCATGCCATTGCTCGGGTAACTTTATTCCCTTCTGGATTGCTTCGAAATATAACTGAGAACCAGGATATGCCATTGCAGTATAAAAATTAATATATTCCAGATTCAATTCTTTTGCCAAATCCAGAGTCTCTTGCATTGTTTCGATAGTATCATCAGGAAGTCCGAAAATAAAATTTCCCATGATATAAATGTTGGCGTTTTGGGAAATCCGGATTGCTTTTTTAATCGTATCCTGACTGAATCGTTTGGTAACACCTTCGCGAACATTATCATTTGCTGATTCAATACCAAATGCAAGCCAGTTAATACCGGCCTGTTTCATCGTTTTCATGAGAGATTCATGAACGGTATCAACCCTGGCGTACGCCCAGATGTTCAATGAATAACCGCGTTGAATGATAAGATCACATATTTTCTTGACGCGAGCCTCATTCAGAACAAATAATTCATCAATGATCTTGATATTTTTTATATTGTAGGTATTGACAAGAAGATCGATCTCCTCGATGACTTTTTCTGGGCTGCGGAAACGAATTCCGGGTTTTCCGTAGAGTGCATGAATATTACAATAGTTACAATTGAACGGGCATCCCAGACTTGTGTAGATGACGGCATAGTGATCTCTCTTACTGAGATCATTGAAACAATGCCAGTTATGTGCCCTGTACTTTTCCATGGGAAGAAGATCCCATGCGGTAAAAGGCAACTCATCCAGATTCTTGATGGGTTCTGCCGCGGGGTTGGAAATTATCTCACTATTTTTTTTATACCAAAGTCCATTAATGTGATAATCTTTGCATTCGTCATCTGATTTTAATAACTCCAAAAGTTCTAAAAGGGTGTGAAATCCTTCACCTTGGCAGACAAAATCTACGTCTTCGTCTTTGAGAGTACGTTCAGGGAGGGCAGATGGATGAAGTCCCCCTAAGAGCGTTTTAATTTGAGGGGCAATTTTTTTTAGTTCTTTGAGTGTTTCACTCGCAGCAGTCATCTTTGGAGTGGAAGAGGCTGAGGGGTTTGATCCCAGCACAATGATACCTGCCAGGATTGGGTTCAACACTGTAATTTTCTGTGCGGTCTGCTGCGGTGAGAAATTCTCTGCTTCGGCATCAAGGATTTTTACCGAATACCCCTTTTCACGGACAAATCCCGCAATCAATCCACACCAGTGCGGGGGTTCGATACCTGAAAGAGAGAGGCCCAAATTGCCATATACCTGATCCCGAGCACCAGGATTAATTAGCAATAAGTCCAGTTGTTGCACCATTGAATCCACACTTAAACGTTGGCAAACTGGTTTCTCTTAATAATCTGATACCCTTTGATCAACTCTGCAATGGAATGGTGCAGCGAATAATCCGGAACGAATCCCGCTTTTTCAATCTTCGCATTGCTGACAATATAATCCCGTTTATCGGGATCTTCACCGATTTTTGCTTCAGCAAAATAGAAATCAGGTACTTGCTTCTTGATCTCTTCGCAAAGTTCCCACTTGCTTAAATTTGCTTCACTTAACCCAACATTATAGGGTTCATCTTTCATCATCTCAAAATTATCAAGGCAGTGGATAAACGCTTTTGCAACATCTCGCACATGTATGTAGTTTCTCTTAAAATGTGGCTCGAATAAAACTAAAAACCTGTCATTAACTGCACGGTAGGTAAAATCATTGACAAGGAGGTCGAGCCGCATCCGTGGACTTACCCCCATAACCGTGGCAAGTCGTAAGGTAATAGAATTGCCTGATTCCAGAACAAGCTTTTCAATACCAACTTTCAAACACCCGTAGAGGGATATTGGATTGAGCGGTGTCTCTTCGGTACAGAAAATTCCTTTCTGACCAACGCCATATCCGCTGTTGGTCGTCGGCAAAACGATCTTCTGATTTTTTCTGCGCAGCTCGAGGATCATCTTAACGGCGTCAAAATTAATTGTCTGGGCCCCGATGGGATCCTGAGAGCACAGGGGGGCACCGGTTAAGCATGCAAGCGGGAAAATTGCATCGGCCTTCTGCATGCATTTTGAGATCAGGGCCTTATCCCGGACGTCGCCCCGGAAAATTGTTAAATTTTCATTATGACAGCAATCCAGCAATGCCTGCTGGTTGTACATAAAATTATCAACAACAATCACTTCATGCCCTTTGCCAAGCAATTCCGGAACCAGTACCGATCCGATATATCCTGCTCCCCCGGTAACTAAAATTTTCATGCTAAAGCTCCCCAATTAACGTCCTGATCGTAGCCATTATGCTCTCTTCATCCAGTTTTTTTAACCTATGCAAATGCTCTCTGCTTCCGATGTCAAATACATATGAGTCATCAAATCCCATCGGGATGAACCTGATATATGAGTTCCTGCTGTTCAGAATTTTTGATATGAGGCTGTCGAGTCCTCCTTTGTTGATAAAACCCTCTTCAAGCGTGATTACGTAGTCGTATTTTTTAATAACATTATAAAATGAGCCCTCGTCAAATGGCTTCAATAAAAAGACATCAATCAGCCCAATCCTGATATCCTCTTCAGCAAATCTTTTTACAATTGCCATGCCTTTTTGGGTCATATAGCCGGTTGAAACAAGGCAAATGCGTTCTCCTTTGTGTAATTCACAAAAACCGGAGTCGAAATTAATGGTATCCGGGTTTGTGTAAATCTGTTGGACCGGTTTACCATCAAATCTCAGGTATTTTGGTTTTTTAACATTAATTGAATAATCAACAAATTTTTTTGCCAGCACCCAGTCGCTCGGAGAGAAAATAATAATATGTGGCAGGGTTCTCAGTATAGAAATATCTTCAAGGCAATGGTGTGTCGGGCCGGATACATCATAACTTAAACCTGCACCAACGCCGATCAGATTTATGTTGATCTCTTTTAACTGGGCATGAAGGGAAAGATTTACCCGTATCTGCTCAAATGCACGCATCGTCAAAAACGGGGCGATTGCATAGGCATATACGGTATACCCTTCAAGGGCCAGCCCTGTTGCAACATTGATCAGGTTTTGTTCGGCTATACCGACATTAATAAAGCGATCGGGGAATTTTTCGCGTAATGCATCAAGCTTTGGAGAGCCGAAATCAGCGCATAAAAAAAAGATATTGCTGTCTTCATGCATCCTGTGATAAATTTCTTCAATAAATACATCTCTTGTTGTTCTGATTTCTGCCATCAATCGAACCCCGCAACGATTTGATTAATCTCATCGGGTTTCAGACTTTTTATATGGCATAGAGGATCCGCTTCAAGACTTGGTACCCCTTTTCCCTTGACGGTATTTGCAATCAGTATTTTTGGCCTGCCGCTTCGGTCCTGCTTCAAAGCGCTGAGTGAATAATATAATTGGCTCACATCATGGCCATCAACAATCCTGACGTCCCATCTAAATACCCTGAACTTTTCCTCCAGCGGTTCCAGGTCGAGTATTTTTTTACAATAATCAAGCATGCAGATCCGGTTATTGTCAAGAATAACGATCAGGTTATCCAGTTTGTGCTCTCCGGCAAACATGATTGCTTCCCATACCGACCCTTCATAGAGCTCTCCGTCACCGAGCAGGACAAAGATGTTCTCGTTGGCTCTTTTCCGTTTCAGTGCAAGGGCCATTCCGCAGGCAACGCCGAGTCCATGACCAAGGGAACCATTGATTGTTTCAAACCCCGGTATAATTGAATCGGGAATGCCACCAAGAAAAGTTCCTTCTTTGCATACGTTATCAAGTTCTTTTTTGTCAAAATAACCTAAGTCGGCAAGAATGGGGTAAAATGAGATGGCACCATGACCTTTGCTGATGATGAAACGATCCCTTCCCATCCAGTTTATATTTTTGGCATCGAACCTGAGAATTTTTCCATAATATAAAACTACAAAGATCTCAACTGCGGAAAGAGATGATGCAATCCTTGTCTCGGGTGCAATTTTATGAATGTTCAAGGTCTCTTTCCGGACCCAGGCTGCTTTTTTCCTGAGAAAATCCATAGTTTTTTCTGCGCCCGGTTCCTGCATCTTATCGTACTCCGTACTGAAGATTATTTACGTACCACTCATACGTTTTTTTGATTCCGGTCTCCATATCAGTAAATGGTCTCCATCCCAGTTCCAAAAACCGTGAGCTGTCGAGGAGCTTTCTTTGCGTTCCGTCCGGTTTTGTTGTATCCCATTCGATCTCTCCAGAAAATCCAACAATTTTCGATATCATATGAGCCAGTTCTTTTATCGAATAATCAATGCCGGATCCGATATTATAATGCATGTTTTTCAGTTTATCGGCGTTTTTCATGGCAAAAACAGATGCATTTGCGACATCTTCATGAAAAACAAATTCCCTTTTCGGATTTCCGGTTCCCCAGAGAATTACTTTTTTACCTCTCCCTATTTTTGCATCATGAAATTTCCTTATTAATGCCGACAGGACATGGGAGTTTTCAAGGTCAAAATTGTCATTGGGACCGTACATGGAATTTGGGAGGAGCGCAATAAACCGGTTATTCTTGAACTGGTTGTTGTATGTCTTACAAGCGATGATTCCTGCAGTTTTCGCAATTGCATACCCCTCGCTCGTATCTTCTATTTCACCGGTCATCAGATATTCTTCTTTGATGGGCTGCGGGCAATTCTTTGGGTACATGCATGAAGAGCCATAGAAAACAAGGTGTCTTACCTCAGTTTTTGTCGCTGCCTCGAACACATTGTCCTGGATTGCAATATTGGTATGTAAAAATGTGGCAGGGTACGTCTTGTTTGCCATAATGCCACCCACCAGGCCGACAGCAAGAAACACATATTCAGGCCTTTCTTTTTGAAAAAAACCATCCACCACTTTCTGATTTGTCAAATCGAGTTCTTTATGGAGTTTTGTGATAATGTCCCTATACCCATCAGATTTTAACTTTTTTACAAGAACTGAACCTAAAAGTCCAGTGTGTCCTGCGACAAAAATTTTTGCATCTTTATGCATTACCATACTCATCCTGAATTGATTCTATTCAATCTTTAAAAGGATTCATCATATTTTTTATTTCATTTAGGCACTTTTTTCCAGTCACTCAGGAATTTGGCCAGCCCTGCATCGGTAAGCGGGTGGGAAAACATTTTTTCGATCACATTGAAAGGAATTGTAACCACGTGGGCTCCGGCTTTTGCTGCTTCGATCACGTGCAGCGGGTGTCTGATACTTGCAACAATTATCTCTGTCTTAAAATGGTAAATATTAAAAATCGTTACCATGTCGCGCACAACCTGCATGCCATCATGGCCGATATCATCCAGTCGTCCAATGAACGGACTGACATAGGTTGCTCCTGCTTTTGCAGCCAGTATCCCCTGGTTTGCTGAAAAAACAAGGGTTGCATTCGTCTTGATTTTTTTCGTATTGAGAATTTTAACAGCTTTCAGCCCTTCAGGTGTCATCGGGATTTTAATGACAACATTTTTCGACCATCCTGACATTTCGATTGCTTCTTTTATCATCTCATCTGATTGAAGAATGATTACTTCCAGGCTTATCGGACCGTCAATGAGGCTGATGATCTCCCGGACAACCTCATCAAAGCCCCTGCCTTCTTTTGCAACCAGCGAGGGATTTGTCGTAACCCCATCAATCACACCCCAGTCATTCGCCTTTCTAATTTCATCGATATTGGCGGTATCAATAAAAATCTTCATTTTTTCCTCCTCAAAATCACTCTGGCTGATGTAACAATATTCAGGGTAGTCAATCCAAATTTTTCAAGCAGTTCTTCATATTCGCCCGACTCCCCGAATACATCCCGGACCCCGATAATTTTCATAGGAACCGGGTATTGTTCTCCCAATAACTCTGCAATGGCTCCTCCGAGACCTCCGAAAATGCTGTGTTCTTCCACTGTAATGACAGCACCCGTTTCTTTTGCAGATTTGATTATTTTTTTTTCATCAATGGGTTTTATCGTGTGAATATTGATGACACGTGCATTGATTCCTTCTTTTTTTAAGATTTCTGAAGCTGCAAGAGCTTTGTGTACCATGGTCCCCGTAGCAAAAATCGCAAGGTCAGTACCGTCAGTCAGTTTAACCGCTTCACCAAATTTATAGTGATAATTATCATCAAAGATAACCGGCGTCTTTGCCCGGTTCAACCGGATATATGCGGGACCTTTACGGGAAGTTTCAGAAATTACTGCACTCCTGGTTTCTACGGCATCGCAGGGATTAATCACGCTCATATTCGGAATCACCCGCATGAGTGCCAGATCTTCCAGTGACTGGTGGGATGCCCCATCCGGTCCATTGGTTAATCCGGCATGGCTCACCGCAATTTTTACGGATAATTTATCATGTGCTATGGTATTTCGTATCTGCTCCCACGCTCTCATTGAAAAGATTGCATAGGTGCTGGCAAAAGGAATTTTTCCGGCGATTGCGAACCCGGCGGCAACTCCCATCAGATTTTGTTCTGCACAACCAACATTAATAAAACGTGAGGGGTATTTGCCTGCAAACTTGTTAGTCTGGGTAGAAACGGATAAATCTGCATCTAAAACAACAACACCCGGATTATCGCCCAGTTCGAGTAACGCATCTCCATACGCGTCTCTGGTGGATTTAGACTCCATGTACTAATCCCCCTCCAGTTCCTGCAGGGCAATCTTCATTTCATCTTTGTTTAATGCCTTTCCATGGAATGCACAGATCCACTCCATGAATGACACCCCCTTTCCTTTGAAAGTATGTGCGATAATAACCGTTGGCTTTCCTTTAATCTGTCTGGCTTCATCAAATGCTTCAACAATTTCTGCTATTTTATTGCCATCGATTTCAATGATATGCCAGCCAAATTCCCGCCATTTTCCGGCTATCGGTTCAAGGCGCAGTACTTTTTCAGTAGGTCCATCGATCTGGAGACCATTGCGATCCACAATAGCAGTTAAATTGTCCAGTTTGTAATGGGATGCAAGTATTGCCGCTTCCCAGACCTGACCCTCATCGCACTCTCCATCCCCAAGCAGGGTATATATCCGGGAATCTGTATTATCGATTTTAGCTGCAAGTGCAATACCACATGAGATCGAGAGTCCTTGTCCGAGAGACCCAGTTGAAGCTTCGACACCGGGGATGGCGATATCCGGATGTCCCTGTAATGAACTACCCAATTTTCGTAATGAGAGCAATTCATTGACTGAGAAATAGCCACATTCCGCAAGGGTGGCATATAATGTGGGTGCAGCATGACCCTTTGATAAAATAAACCGATCTCTATCTGCTTCGTCGGGTTCTGAGGAATTAAAACGCATCTGATGAAAAAAGATGACTGTGATAATATCAACACAGGAAAGAGAACCCCCGGGGTGCCCGGAACCTGCCTCAAAAATCATATTGACAACATTTCTTCTTATCGTCCTCGCTTTTTCCTCAAGGATTTTAATATCGTTTGTTGCGATCATTGAAATTTCTCATCTGCTTTTTGTATTCCCTTACTAATCTGATTTATCTTGCGTTTTAGTTCATCCGGTGTTACTGCAGCAGCCTCTCGTTTCCCTACAACAATCCCTATGGCGATATTGGCAAGGTGTGTTGAATTAATTATATTGGAAATGCCAGATGCCAGAGAGAGTGAAATTATACTTGCCACCGTATCAACAGTCCCGGTTACATTTCGTACTTCATCAGCAATTGATGGTATGTGTGTTACACTCCCATTTCTCTCAAAAAGAGAGAGTCCTTCTTTCTCACGTGTGAGGAGCACAAATTCACATTCAAGGTGTGTCAGCAACCATTGACCCATATTTCGAATACTTGTTTCATTTATCTGCCTGATTCCCGTAACTGAACCGGCCTTTTCCAGATCCGTGATGACGATTGTAGCACTTTTGTAGTCAAGGAATTGTTCAACTTTAGGATACACTATAATGGGTTTTTTAAATTTCTTTGCTAAATCAATTGATCCCTTCAAAAGTTTGTTTGTTACTACGCCTTTATTGTAGTCGGATATAAGAATTACATCCACATGTTCGATTTTTTTGCTTATAAAATCCAGAATGGACTGCGTATACTCGGCAGGTATGGCATCTCTATTCTCTCTGTCTAATCTGATTATGTGTTGTTGTCCTGCAATCACCCTCGTTTTAACGGTTGTCGGGCGCTCTTTAATTTCAATTACACCCGCGGTATCAATTTTTTTCTGTTTTAATAATCCAATCAATCGTTTACCGAACCAATCATCACCTATTACACCGACCGCTACAACAGTCCCCCCTAAAGCGCATATAGTGCTAATAGCATTTGCTGCACCACCGAGCCTAAAAGTCTCAGACGTAATATCTACTAAAGGAACCGGCGCCTCGGGAGATATCCGGGATATCGTGCCATTCAGATACCTATCCAGCATGAGATCGCCCATAACCAAGACCTTTGTTTTGTTAAATTGCCCGATTATTTTGTTTAGGTTTTCTGAATTCATTTTTATTCCTCGATAATATTTTTCAGATATTTACATTTGTGACTGAGCTGAATGATACAAAGTTATACATCCAATATGTGTATCATGATGCTTATTATAATAATAAATTTGGTGATTACTCAGTACAAGCCACTTTACTATAACCAACTAAGACTTGGAGCAGATCATTAAATAAATCACGGTCTCTGTGGTTGTATCAGAATTCCAGTTCTTTCAGGTAGAGAGGAAATTTCATAGGATCTACGCCATGATATTTCATCAACCGTTCTTTGGCAAATGACCAGAAGCCCTCGATACCATTGATGTAAACTTTACCATTAGCAAACTTTTTACCGTGGTCGATGCGCCTGTGTTTGAATCCATATGAGACGAGTCCGTTGTAACTTCTGAACCGGTCGGTGTAGATCAGGCTGCCTTTCTTAACCTTCTTGATAGCCAATTCCAACAGAGTATCCCCTTTCACATCACCGACAACTTCGACCTTCACCTTACCTCCTCGTTCCAGGATCCCAAATACCGGGACATTCCCGGCAGCTCCCCGACCCCGGTTTCCTTTTCTTCTGCCTCCAAAACAGGATTCATCCATCTCGATCTCACCGGAGAAAGATCCGTTGTCAGAATCGGTGACAATGATTGCATGCCGAAGTATCTGGTAGAGATGATAGACGGTGGTATATGCGAGACCCAGCTGTTTTGCTGATTCTCGGACCGAAGTATCGAGCTCGAATAATTTGATAGCCATGAGAAATTTTGTGAAGGGGGTTTTCAGCCCTTCCAGGATACTGCCCCTGCGGACTCCCCATTCCTTGTTACACCCATAGCACTTAAACTTGAATCTCCGTACTTTCCCGATATGATTCTCCCTGCAGAACGGACATGTGGTATATCGTTTAAGTACCCCTATGTCACGCAAAACCTGTTCGGCCTTCTCTTCATCACTGATGTATTGTGCCAACTCACTTAGGTTCATCCACAGCTCGCCATCACTCAGTTAGTTTATAGCAGTGGCTTAAATTAATCAATCACCAAATCTATTATTGAAAAATTTGCATTTAAACGATTTGTCTTTTCCGATGAACTCTTTAATGCTAATAAAGAATGGGTATTTGGGCTCTGTAGAATTCCTCTACAATAATCAGAACAGAGAATGAGTTCATCAATCTTGAGAGGTTATAGAGGATCACTTTGATTTTAATCTCCTTGACCTGGAGCCGGTATTTTCTGGCTTTAAGAGATTCTCCGAACTTTCTTTTCAGGACAGAGAATACGGTTTCAACTTTGTTTCGTTGATGATATTTTTCCGGATCGAACGATTTTCCCATTCTTCTTCGATAATATCCGGAGATTCGTTTACGTTTTCTGGTTCTGATCGGCATAAGAGAGCAAGAGTTCAGCGTATCATGGATCAACCGGTGGATCTCTTCAGCATCGTACCCTTTATCCATGACATAGAGGTCGGAAATTCTGGTTCTGTGACATTGTTTCAGAAGTTTTTCAGCGTGAGGGATATCGTGGACCGGGTGTTGGGAGATCTTCAGTCCGGTAATAATCTGGTGCGAAGTATCGACGGAAATAGAGGTTTTCAGGAACCGTTTTCTGGTCTTACCGGTTCTCCATGAGTAATAGTGGCTGGCATAGGAGCTGGTGAACCCGGATGAATCGATAGCGGTACAGGGAATCTTCTCTCCCCAGTCGTAGAACAATTTCATGAGCCGGTTCAGTAACCGGGTGAAGGTGAATGATTTCATCCGTTGACAGAACTTCTTGATCTTCGTGAAATGGGGTACTTCATCAAGATGCCTCTTCTCCCTGAGAGTGTCCATGATCTCGGTGAGTTCAACCGTATCCCGGTAATCTTCAGCAAGGTACTCTTTCAGGAGAAGAAGGATGAGTAACTGGTGCTGCGTATAGGTCTTTTTTGAGAATTTGGATGAGAAGAGAGGAATTCTGGAATCTCTGATCAGTCCGGAGGACAATTCAACAAACCTGATATACCGGTTTGCTGACACTATATCGTCTCCTTACATTTTGTGCGCATAACAAGGTAAGGAGACACTGTACCTTAGATCTTTCGGTCGTCGGTAATTTTTGTTTTAGAATAGGATTTCTACAGAGCCCAGAAAAGGAACATATATTAAGGAGATTTT
>Ga0315284_10010532_pt1 | contig 13170 bp, 20 predicted proteins | sample YL17G09_16_MG_FD_203696 | JGI IMG/M metagenome (GOLD analysis project Ga0315284, IMG submission 203696) | Sediment microbial communities from Yellowstone Lake, YNP, Wyoming, USA - YL17G09_16 | ecosystem: Environmental > Aquatic > Freshwater > Lake > Sediment | place: USA: Wyoming | collected...
ATATTTCCGATCGCATTCCAAACATTTTGCGGAGTGCCCAGATCGAAACCGAGATTCGTCTTGGTCCGCGCCGCATACAGGACATGCCTTCTTGCGTCCAGTCAAAGGCCTGTTGGAATAATGATGCACCGGGTCGAGCCGGTACCGGCCCAGATTGCAGTTGTGGCACAAAACTCTATACTTGGAGGCATCGAGCTCACCATCCAGGATCCTGCGCTTCCATCCTATGGACCCAAGCCGCCGCTCCGAATTTCCGTCGTTGTCCACATGATCTATGGTCAAGAACTCTCTTTCAAATTCTCCGCACCAGACGCATTTTCCGCCAAGCGCTGCGACTGCGGCTTCAAAGATGCCGTCCCGATACCGCTTGGTGCTTGCAGCGACCACATCCTTGTTTCTGTCGCGCCACGCCTGCGTTCTCGTTCGAATGGCGCTTTTGTTGTTTAGCCAGTATTCGGATTTTTGCGCCAGTATTTGCTCGACATTGTCTCTATAATAAGTGTGCTTTTGAGCTAGAACTGTCTCTCGATTGTCTGCATATTTCTTCTTTCGCTGATCAGCAATTTTGACGGAGTTCTCCTTGCGATATAACTTCGCCCTGGAGCTCCGACACTGTTTGCATTTGGCGTCAAAACCGCTTACTTTAGCCGAATTTTTGAAGAAACCCGCTTCCAAGTCTTTCAGGTGTCCGCACGCAACGCAGATTTGTTCTGTCATGCGGGAAATATAACACAGCGTCAGCTGGGGCACAATTGGGTTAATGAAGAAATCAGATTCCCAAAAACCGTCTTGGCGTGAGCGCTCCCCTGCCGACTGATGGTCCGAATGATGAACGAATTCCAAGACCGTACCTGGACTGTTTTAATCCCCTAATCACTTTGCAAGTTTCCTTAGCGGCCACAACCATTTCTGAAAACCGCGACTGGGCGTCGTTCGCCATGGACTGATATTTGGATGATTTTTCCAAATTCAGAGAGACACCCCCGATTGAATAGTCGAATTCGTCCACGATCCAGTTCAAGGCCAGCGCGTTGATGGAGTGCACCATAGCCCCGGTGAAGAGCAACGTGCGCCAGTTTCGATGCTGGGCGACCAGCTGGTCGAGCGTGTCGTAGAAGGTCTGAGGCGCATACATGTTGATGGAGTCGAGCGATACCTGCAGGAACTCCTTCAGCTCGTCGTCGAGCCACAGATACCCGAACACTCGCGTAAACTGGTTGATGGACTCTTCCCCGGCCGGGGGCACGAAATGGTAGTTCCTGTCCGGATTGTTGTCCCGGAGCATGATCCGAAGCCCGCGAACGAGATCGAATTCCACCGGGGTGATGCCCGGCATCGTGACCACCTGGTTCGATTCTCCCACGATGGCGAATTCCTGAAGAATCTCGGCCTGCTTCGAGTTCAGATATTCGCGGAGCTTCCACCGGATGCGGTATTTTCCGATGTTGGCGTCAGGCGGAATTCGAAAGCTCGCGAAGTATTCTCCGACGGCCGGGTTTTGCGGGCGGCGATCGGCCGGCGGAAGCAGCACTTCCACGCCAGTCGTGAAGTCATAGATGTTGTAGAAGATTTCAGCGGCGTTTTTGGGCGTGCCGTCCCTCTTCTTCAGAAAGACATTCAGGCCCTCGGCCCGGGTCAGCTCCTGGCAACGCTTGAAGACGACGCTCATGCGGAACGCTACTGATTAAGGGCCGCTGAACCTGCCGGTCCCGGCGGAACTTCCTCGACGCCGACGATGTCGGAGTTTTCTTCGTTGAGATCCGTCCACTGCTCAAGACCAGAGTCGTTGGCCTTCGTTTCAGCTTCATCCCTGTTCTTGGCGCGCACAGTGATGAACTTGTACCCCACGACGCGCATGGTGACTTCGTATTCTTTCTCTTCCTCGGCGGCCGCCGGCGGCTGAAGCGTCGGAGCATCCCCGGTCTTGCCGGTCCCGCCGCATGTCGGACAATTCTCGAGGGTTCTCGTGTCGAATCCGCTTCCGCGACAATCCGGACAGACGGACGCCAGCCGCGTCGCGATCCTATGGAGATCCAGCTTGCTCACGTGGTCTCCTCCTCGTATTCGATGGCGTCCATCACGCTGGCGCGCTCATAGCGAAGACGTTCGAGAGCTTCATCGTTGTCTTCTTCCTCGGCCTTTTCGATAGCGTTGTCCAGCTCCACGAGCCGCTCGTAGATGTCGGCGCCGGCAATTCGGGAGGCGATCACGACGAAGCTCTTGCGCTTCTTGCCCTTCATGTGCTTGAACATCTCGACCTGCTGCAGGCGCTTCTCGGCCTTGGCCTTGGAGTCATATTTGCCGAGGCTCTTGCCCTTGTGAGACTTGACCGCCCATTCGTCTTTCCCGGGAGTCTTGCGGATGATGGCAGTCCTGGAGTCCGCATCGTCGGACTCAGCAGACACTCTCATGGCGATTTGATCGAGCGACATGCCGGCACGAGGCATAAAGAGTGTATGTTCGCAGCATGCTGCTGAGAATCTCCAGGTACGGCGGAACGACGCTCGATTTGAACAGCCATCCCGGAGAAATGGCCGTAGAGCTGGACATGGATTCTCCGAAAGGCCAAGGTCAAGTCACGTACTACGGCTCGGAAGGGATCGACATGGTGGGCGTAGAACTCCAACCGAACTTGGTCGAGGATCCTCCCGGGTTCGGAGAAGGCGTGGCGACATGGTTTTTAGACCCCGTGCCGTGCGCTCCGGTCCACCAGATCCGACAGCACAGATACCTGATTCGATACTCAGGCGGAGACACGTACGTAACGCACCCGGCATACCGAAACATCACATTGACGGAGCACAACCTCAACTGCTGGGAATTGTCCGTGGAGGGAATAAAAGCCAGGATTGTGATGCCTCTCGATTTCAAGGCTGCAGAAGCCGTCATGGAAACGTAAATTGGCGCACGCCGTTCGTACCCGGCCACATGACAAGTCAATGGTGGATGTACGTGATGAAACCAGCCAAAATCACCGAAAACCTCTTCAGGAAAGGAGGGTTCGAGAACTGGGTTCTCGAACGTAAATTTTGATGGTTTTCGGGCCATTTTACTTGCCAACGGGTCGACCCAGCTATGGACTCGCGAGCGCAAGCCCATGGTCATGCCAAACAATCTCAGGGAGCAGATCGCCGCTCTCGATCTGCCCGCCGGCACGGTCTTGGACGGAGAGATCTGGACCCCGACCAAGAGAGGCTCGTGGAGACACGACAAGACGGTCGTCTGCAACCTGACGTTCTGGGACGTCATCCGGGCCGGGTCCAAAGACCTGAGTCAGGAGAAGCTCGAAAACCGCCACGAGAGGCTGGTCGAGCTGGTTGGCGGCAAGATGCCCAACGTGATGGCGGTCGAGCAGTATCCGGCCACCGCGGAATCGTTCGAGGCGGCGCTGAAGGCCGCTCACGACCATCGCGACAGCACGGATTCGAAGTCCGGCTTCATCCACGGCGTCGTGCTCAAGAAGCTCGGATCTCCGCGCCGAGATCACCCGACCAGAACCATCGACCATCCGGATTGGCTCAAGGTGGTTTTTTCGGGGATGCAGTCCGGGGAAATCCGGTGAACTGGCTCTCGAACTACTTTGCCCACAGCAGCGTCGGCACCGGCATATTCCCGAGGTTTTTCAAGACAGATGAAAACGGGAAGCCAGTATGCTCCATGTGCGACGCGCGGGCGCACGTCTTTAGAAGAAATCGCGCCAGCGGGATTTTGAAGCCTCTGTGCCCGCAGCATCTTCAGCAGGGCATGGAGTGGCTGATCGACCACAGACCGCAGGATTTCAGCTCGGAGGACTACGTTTCAGTGAGCGACGGGCAAAAAGAATGGGAAGTCCAGGCAATCATGGCGTCATAGCCCGACTGACTTCACGCCTTGCTTCGGACCTTTCGGGTCCACGATCTGGAACGAGTCCGCCAAGCTTTCCAACGGGGCGCCCGGGAACTCCGACCACTGCCATCGGACAAAGTACAGGCCGCCTTGCCATTGCACGACCTGGTCCATGCCGTACAAGCCGGTCGACAGACGCACACCCGCTTTCCACGGAGTGAGCTCGCGGCCTTTGGAACACTCGATGCGCCAGACGACCATGTGCCCATCCCGCGGCATCCCGTTCGCGCCGACCAGCCGAAGCGTCATGTCGTTGCCAAGGATGCGCGTTCCGGGCTCAAACACGCGGCCTCCCGGCGGAGGCAAGCCGCGAACGTGTCCACTTTTGCAGGTCGGGTCGTCCAAGTCCATCACGAAAAAGCGCTCCACGACCTTCTCGACGGGAAATCCGGGACTTTTCCTATACTCCCACAAAACCTCATAAGCGCCAGTCGGGTCGTCGGCATACCATGGGGCATGGTATCGTCCGACTCCGCGACGCACGGCCTTCATCTTGATGCCGGACACGCGCTTGCCGTCATGGGCGGACGACACCGTCCACACCGCATATTCGGCATCCTGAGGCTGCCCGAGGTCGTTTTGCAACTCGAGCGACAAGCCGCCAGTCGACAGACAAGAGCGCCGAAGGTATGCCGTCATGGCATGACCGAAGTCAGCATGCCGGACGATTGCAGCATGGACGGGAACGCATCGAATTCGCAGATGACCTCGCCGAAGTCCGGGTGCTTCAGGACGATGCGCCAGAAGCCCGTCCTGTCCGGAAAGAACCGGACGAGATAGAATCCGGCGGCACCAGACATCTCGTTGAAGCACACCGACCCGGCGCCGATGCTGGAATCCGCCACGAAGGCCCCGTCGATGAAGCCCCAGGCGAGGATCTGCCCGTCGACGAACAGGGACATCGTCAAGTCGGACCAGACGACTCCGAGCTTGCGATTTCCGGATTCAAAGAAATCGACTTGACCGAACGCGAGCCGGCCGGCAGCAGCAATTCTTGCCATACCTCGAAGTCACATCGAAAGTCTACTCAAGACTCTTGGATGCGCGCGACTTCACGTTCGGCAAATTCGTCGAGGTGTTCCTGACACAGGAGCTGGCCACCCGGGAAACCTTTGAGCACCGCGAAACTTTCCGGCATCATGCCGGAAATCTCATGCTCGCATTCGGGGATGGCGCAAAGCCCTTGGAGCTTTTTGCGCGGATTGAACACGCCTACCAGGATGGCCATGCGCAGAAGTTACATCGTGCGAATGAGACGTTTCTTGTTGGAAGCGCTTATCTTGGCGCGCACTTCCGGATCTGACGACCTGTTGGCAGCACTGATCTTCATCTTGTGTTCAGCCGACAGCTTCTTGCCTCGCCGGGCCGCAGACTGCCGTTCCCTATATTCCGGCTGACCGCAACGCTTCTTCGCCACGTCCGACAGCTTCTTTCTGAACTCCGGGTCGGCGTGCCGAGCCTTCACGATGGCGGAGATCTTGCGACGCGTCTCCTCGGAAACCGGCCTGCCTTTCAACGAGTTCGAATGCTTCTCTCGAACCTCCGGCTTGGAAAAAGCCTGTTTGGAGGCCGTGGACATACTTGCTTTCCACTCAGGACGAGAATGAACTTCTTTCTGCTTGGCTTCAAGCTTGGCTCGAAAATCCGGGTCCTGCCATCGTTTCTTTGCAGCGAGTTCTGACTTGGCGCGATACTCGGGTCTATCCCACGGGTTCTCATGTGAGTGAGGCTTGTGTTCTCCACCTTTTGCTAGATTGAACCCGCATTCGGGGTCACGCGTTCTAAATAGATCTATGTAATAGTTTTCATACGCGTTCGCCATCTCAAGCGTTGGGCATTCCTTCCAAATTTCATGCTCAAACGCTTCCTTACCATATTTTCGAATGGCATTTGGGAAGTGCCACCGCCCACCTTTTGACTTCATAGCCTGTGCACAATGCTGATTCCAGCGGTGCATCATCGTATATTTGGTGATGCCGGTGTACTTGCGCTGAGATTCAGTATGGATGTGGCAGTAGACCGTGTACTTGAGTTCCATGAAGGAACCCAATCCACAAAAGTTCTATTCGAAACAAAGTTGTTTCATTGACACTATCGCGGTCGAGTACTGATGAGCCGCCACTTTGGCCTGCCCGGAAAAATATGCCTCGCGAAGGTCTTTTATCGATCCGGCGGTGTTGGTGAATATGAAATATACGCGATTTGCCTGTTTCCGCCGCCTGATCATCGCGCAGCCGGAAACCTTCAAATAGGCAGCCAAGTAGATGTCGTGGGTCTCGAACTCGGTTTCGTCTGACATAATGGTTTCCAGTCTGCGTCTGTTGCGTAACGCTACCAGACGAAACCATTAAAGATTACGAGGCATCTGTCACGCGCAGCGCCAACTCTTCCCGGTCTTCTTGGTGAAACCCATATGGCGACGTCCGGACTCGGTGTGAGTATGGCAGTAGATGGTAAAACGAGCCAATTTGATAGAGTCCATGAAGAACTCTATCAGTCACAAATTCTCACAAAGAGAACACGGTGCTGCCGTCGTCATGAACGATGGCGGCGCAGATGCCGGCCGGGTGTCCCCAGCGCGCTCCGCCGGGCCAGAAGCTCGCGACGCGCATCTTGGACAAGTTGCCGTACACGAACGACATCAGGGCCATGCCAGTCTCGACGAACTTGGGGGCGACGGCGTCAGCCACCGCGTTGTCCAAATTGGCTTGCGCGGTCGTGGTCATCAGCGCGAATGTCGACAGCGCATTGATGGTCGCCGGGGCCACATTGATCGTCACGCCGGTCGGATAGACTGCGGTCTTGAGGGCCGTGACCGTCAAGCCAGACGTGGCTGCGGCGGCAAGGCCGATGACCGTGTGGAACGCGGCGGCACTGGGAGACGACGCGCTGACCGACACGTAGGCGCCAGGACCCTTCGTCGTCGTGTCGATCGTGATCTGAAGGGTGCCGCTGAGGCGCGCGACGAGGGGAAGCCCTGCCGTCACGAACGCCGCGTTCAGATCGAGGACGAGGTCGGCCTTCGCCGCCGTCGCGCTGGACCTGACGGTGACTTGCGTGTAGGCCGCCGTCGACGACGCACGGATGTTGAGCTTGGTGCCGTTCGCCACCGTGGTGTCGACCGTGGCAGCGGTGTCGCTTCCGCGAATCGTCAGGTTCGCGTATCCGTTGAGCACGGCCAGGAGCTCGGCGTCCGTGGGCTTGTGCAGGTATCTGGTCTGACCGGGCGGCTCCTTCGAAAAGCAGCGCTGAGAACGGCTCTCAACGTCGTTCAGGAAGATCTTGCCAATGTCGTATCGAACAATTCCAACTCTCATGGTCCTATGCCTCCACGTTGAAAAACCGTGTCTTCATGTTTAAAATTGGACAAGAGTTCTAATATGGAGAATAACGCAGAAACATGCAAAAACCAACCGTCGTCCGAAGCTGCCAAAAGCACGGCATGCAGCTATTCTACGAGTCCTGGTCAAACGGCGCGTTTCAGTATAGATGCGCCGTCTGCAAACACGAGTATTATGAAAACAATGCCGAGAGGATAAAGCGCAGGAACAAGAAAAACAGCGCCAGAAACCAGGCTGCCTACCGGAGAAGACTCAAACTGAAAGCCATCAAAGCATATTCAGAAACGTCCTCTTGCGCCATATGCGAAGAACGAAACTTCGAATCGTGACAGACGAGCCCAAAAAATCGCATTCGCAATTGAAACGCGATGGGTGGTCCCTGGGGCACATGGTGCTGTGCCGACATTGTGTGAGGATGGCCGGAAGCTAGCCGGAAGAAATTGTCCTGAATCTCTTCTTGAGTGTCTCCGATATCTTGGCGCGATGCTCGAGGCTTATAGCTTTTCCCTTTTGAGCAGCTGACATGTTTGCTCTTTGTTCAGGGCCGAAGGTTTTTCTCTTGCTGGCGGCTGAAATTTTTGCAACATGTTCCGGACTGAGTTTCTTGCCTTTCAAAGCATTCGACAGTTTGACACGATGTTCAGGACTCAGCGGCTTTCCCTTGTGCGAAGCTCCGATCTTTGCACGAGTTTCAGCATCCAGAACTCTGCCTCTTTGAGCGACTGATATGTTTGCTCTTTGTTCGGGACTAAACACGACCCCCTTCAAACTGGCCGAAATTTTGGCGCAATGTTCAGAATTCAAGGGTTTACCTCGACGAGAAAGTCCGAGTTTTGCACGGTGTTCAGGACTGAGCTTTTTACCCCTATGGGCTGTCGCGTTCTTTTCCTTAACTCCCGGTCTCGAATGAATCTCTTTGACGATTTCAATCATCATCTCGCGGTAGTCAGGTCGTTGCCATAGATCTCGAGATCTATTTGACCTGACGTCTTTCGACACAGAGTTTGCTTTTGCAAGAGACTGTAGGGCTTTCTCACGAAAACCAGGGTCGTCCCAAGGATTCTTGCGAATTGAGTGTGGTTTGTGTTCCCCGCCCTTTGCTAAATTGAATCCACACTCGAGATCTCGCGTTCTAAACAGGTCTACGTAATAGTCTTCGTACGCGTTTGCGATTTCAAGCGTTGAACACTTTTGAAGGACCAGTGGTTCGAACGCGTCTTTACCGTATTTTCTGATCGCATTCGGGAAATGCCAACGTCCTCCCTTGGCAGACTTGGCCATGTAGACATGCTGATTCCAGCGCTGCATTATGGTCTTCTTGGTCAGACCAACGTAGCGGCGACCGGATTCGATGTGCGTATGACAGTAGACTGTCCAGCATTTCATGCTGGACCAATCTCACAAAAGGACTAAAGAGTGAACTGATTGCTCAGCTTCGAGTTGGCCTTGACCGTGACCTTCCATCCGGCTCCAGGGGTGCCGATGGTGACCGCCGTGTCGGGAACGACGATGCTGGTGGTCGAGAAGGACGTGAAGGCAGACGACGGAACTGTCTGCACTCCGCCAGTCGTGTTCTCGAACACCACGTAGGTCTTGTCCGGAGATACGGAGAAGAATGTCGTGCCACCGATCGTCACCTTGTTCGGAGCGGCCGAGTGGACTGCGGTGGCCACGACTGCCGTCGCGATCAGCGTGGAGCTGAAAGCAAACGTCGTGATCACGCCAGAATTGACGAATCCGTGGACGTTCCACGGCAGCGCCATCCCGGCGATGGTTCCACGGTCCGCCGACAGAAGAACCCGGTCGCTCGGGACAAGATCGACATATCCCTTCACAGAAGGATCGATCAGGTCTCCCTTGGAATCCCTGTGATCGTTCCAATAGGGAACATATACCCTCTGCTTGGGGAGCTGAGCGTATCTCTCGGTGTTCGCTTGCCCGTCGTCCAGCTTGTCAAGCAGGATCGAACGGTTGATGGTCTGCTCGTTGACGACCCGGATGAGCGTGATTGGCATGAGAATTCTCCTGAAATTTGATTCGAAATAAAAAGCGCATCAGGAGAATCGGAACGCGGTCAATGGGGGACCGCAAGCATGCGCAACGGGAAAGAACTTCCTCCGGTGGGCATGAACTGCAGCCACACGGATGCGGTGACGGCCGGATTGTACTTGGCTTCGACTGCACCCTTGGTGTTGTCGCCCGTCGATCCCGAGGTCACGGGAATGAGGAACTTGCCGCCGGGGGTGACCCCGGCCAAGGAGAAGACTGCGCCGCCCCATTGTCCTGCCCTCGGATTGAACAGGAACCCCAGATTTTGGCCGTTGCTAGCCGACAGGTTCATGTGCATGCGGTACAAGATGCCGTAGTTGCCCGCGTTGGTCATCTGCGTGCCATCCGTCACGTCCATGCCGACGGCGAACTCGTCGTTGGCCGTGCCGCCTGCGATGGGGAACTGCTGAATGCCTGAGGCCGTGTCGACGACCACGCCGGAAGCCGTGTCGTAGACCTTGTCCGCGAAGGGGAACGTTCCGCGCTTGTGCGTGTCGCGGGCCGCCACGGCCAAACCGGGGCACACGTTGACCGAGTTGTCGGTCGTGTTGAGCATGCAGATCATGATCTTGTGCGGCTGCGTGAAGCTGTAGTCCCAGATCCCGTGCTGGAGATAGTTCTGAGTCACGCTGACCTCGAACGTCGAGTCCAGCTGCACGGTCGCCCCCGCGCTCACGTTCACGCCAGCCCCGGCGACGGAGTCCAGATACCGCTGGAAAGCCAGCTTGCCTGTGTACAGGTAGCTCGTTGATGGTCCCGCGATGCCCTTCTTCTGGATAGTCAAAGTTCCCGACGCCGTCCCAAGATTCTTGACCAAAACGGTGAACTTGGCCTTCGCGGTCTGGCCGTTGACGTGGTAGGCGAACACGCGGTTGTAGTTCACTCCTTCGGTCGCGGCCAGGGTCGCGTCTTCGTAAAGCTTGGCCTTGGCCGTGGGCGTCTCGGGGCTGTCCGAGAAAATGAGCTTGCCGCCCGCCCACGTCTGCGCCATGACGACTTCGGGGCACGTCAGAGGCAGAACACCCGAAAGGCCGATCACAGCCGCCTGAGTTGCCGCCGTCAAATCCGTGTCGAGCTGAACAGGGGTTGGACACACCGGAGGAGGCGGTGCATCCGTCTCGGCATCCGTCTCCAGCGTGACTCCAAAAGTCTTTGGCACGGGAGCGACGGCCCCGGCATCGGAGGCGGGCATCGGAGGCGGGGGAGGTGCAATGCCGCCCGCACAGGACACGAGAAATGCGACCAAAACAAAAAACAGCTTGTTCATTTCCATCCTCACGGCTTGTACGGACGGGTGTTGAGAACGTCGGTCTCGTCGTACCAAGCGTAGGCAAAAGTGTTGTGTTCGTTGTTCGTGACCCACCACTGGGTATCGTCGTCCATATAGACCCGAGATACGTCATGCGTCTCGGGGAGTACGGCTTTGACCTCGACCAGAACGTCATCGTGCGTGTGGACTGCCATCTCATCGCTCCCAGAGGATCAGATCCCCGCGAATGTTCGTCGAAGTGCTCTGGTTTGGCACAACGGTAATGCGGATGTACGCCTTCTCGCCGTAGGGGACCGCATCGAGCTTCTTGCTGAACTCCAGGTGCTCCGGTGGGGTCGCGATGCCCATGAGATTGTGCAGATCCCAGTGCTCGTCCACGATGTTGGCCCCGTAGGTCGAGCGACCCATGAGCTTGAACTTGGTCTCGTCGTCTACGCAGCAGATCCACCCCAACACGATCCCCGACTTGCCTGCGGGGACGTAGTGGTGGCAAAGGAAAGCGTCGTAAGTTCCAGCCCCGATGCCGCAGAACTCCGCTGCCCCGCCTCCCGTGCCGTTCATGAGCTGGATGGACCCGACAGCGGCAGCCCCTTGGATGACCTGAAACTTCTCGATGAACCGGATGTCCGAGGCGACCGTGTTGACCTTGGTCGTGCCATTCAGGGCCACCTCTTCAGTCTTGAGAACGTAGGCGCTCGTCAGGTACGTGATGCGGACCTTGACGGACCCGGTGCCGCCCGCTTTATCCTGAACGCTCGATGACTGGACTGACCGCTGGGCCTCTGCCCCCTGCTCGACATAAGCTCTCGCGCTCAAGAGCACTTCGGAAGTAGACGCTGCCGTCAAATTGCCGAACCGTCGGATGAGTCGGGGGTCGTCGGGCTGGTCCTCGGTCACAGGAGCGTTCGCGCGATACTTGAAGTTCGTCTCGAAGTCGGTGGCGTCAGCCTTGTTGATCGAGAAGGTCCGGTAGACCTTGCCGTCCAGGGCTGCGATGTCGTAGGCCACCCCAAGGTCAGCATACGCGAACCGAAGGAAGGCGTAGGTGCCGTCGATCCACTTCTTGAACTCTGCCCACCCGTCCTGGGTGTAGTCGAGCACGAGCCCGTCGTTGATTCGCAGTGTAGACATCAGTTCACCAGTTGGATCAGGGCTTCAAGGATGCGTTCCTTGGCAACCGTGCCGCCAGCGTACTCCAAGCCCAGAGTCGTGCCTGCGGGGAACGCGATTGACCCAGGGGGGTACTGCGTGTCCACTGCCGTCGTCGTGCTCAGGTTGGAGTGGAAGGCAAACTGGATGAATCCAAGCACCTTGATGACTCCCGCGCCGCCGGACGGGGCAGCCGATAGGTTCTGAATCGACCGCACACCGTTGTCCCCGGTCTGAAGCACCATGGTGATGCGGGTTCCAACGATGCTGCTCTTGGGAATTGCGAACGTACCCGTGCGGCCCGCCGTCCCGCTTTGGTTCGTATATGTCACGGTGACCGTGATGTTGTTGGCCGCGCCGAACAGCGTGGTCACCTCGGCCTCGACCGTCCCGGCGAACTGCGGGTCCGTGTATGCCGACCCAGCGGCGAATACGTTGGTGGGAACATTCAGCGTGCCCATCCCAGTTTCCGAAATAAATCTGGCGAAGGAACTTTCGTTCTGCCATGACGTGAATCGGACCAGATAGCCAGAGTACCCTAACGGCACCGTGTAAGTCAGAATCCGCTTGAACTGGTTGGCTACGATGGCACCATCCGTCGCCCGCCAGAACAGGTCGATCATCCTCGGCAGGCGTTCAGGCGTTGTCGCCGGGACCGTCACCAAGCGGCCTGCCGTGTCGGTAAGGAGGGCTCGCACAAGGGTGCCATCCCACCCAGCGACCCACACGGGGTTTCCAACTGCCGCAGCATCGTCCGCAGCCAAGCCTTCAACCTGTCCGCCGTATCCGCCTGACGCCATAGATACCGGAACCGCTGTCTGGTTGTTGGCGATGACGACTGGGACCGACCCCGCCATAGCCGCCTGCCCAAGCACAGGAACGCGGGCCTGAAACGCAGACGTGGTCAGGAGCGTCGCCAGCGTGGTCTGGGTCGCGAAGTCCTTTCCAGCCAAGGTAGCAAGGTTTCCACCCTCCCGAGCCGGGTCGGAAGGGATCTTCGTGTTCAACGCGGACAACGTAGTCTGCGTTGCGAAGTCTTTTCCGGCCAGCGTCGCAAGATTGCCACCCTCACGGGCGGGGTCAGACGGGATGTTGTCCGTCTTGGTCTTGATGCTCGCGAGGTTCCCGCCCTCCGTAGCCGGGTCAATGGTGGTCCCGCTCGCGTTGGAAACCTTGGTCTGGACAACAAGCCGGTAGGCGGCCCCATCCTGAACGATGGTCACCTCATGGCCTGAACTGTCGATGAGCAGGGCGGCAGGGCTCTTAGCCATCAGGCAATCGTCCTTGTGCGAGAGGTCTCAAACGCCCCCGTGAAGGTGACGTTGTCCGTGATGGTCGCGAGCACTGTGCTGCCGTCTGTGTCGTAAACTTTCCAAACTTCCTGGGTCGGGTTCACTCCGGTCCACGTCGTGTCCAATGAGACAATCTTCTTGAGCTTTGCGGCCGACTCCCACCAAATCTCTGAGGTCGGGAACG
>Ga0315284_10010533_pt1 | contig 13170 bp, 9 predicted proteins | sample YL17G09_16_MG_FD_203696 | JGI IMG/M metagenome (GOLD analysis project Ga0315284, IMG submission 203696) | Sediment microbial communities from Yellowstone Lake, YNP, Wyoming, USA - YL17G09_16 | ecosystem: Environmental > Aquatic > Freshwater > Lake > Sediment | place: USA: Wyoming | collected...
ATAGGCGGGTATGTGCTCATAGGCAAGACGATTCGACACCGCGAGGAACATTACCTTGGTGGTTATATTTGTGGTGGCAATTTTTTTGAAACTTTTTTTTCCGGAGAGGGGGAGGGTGAACAGTTACTCGAACTATTGAAACCTTGCGAGGCTTGTGGCCGAGCCGAAGGTGTATGCACAGAGATTGAAGAAAAGTCTGACTCGGGTGACTGGTGGTTCGACTATCAATACGTGTGCGCTAATTGCGGCACTTCCTGGGTGGATCAGGTGGACGCTCGGTGAGCGCTAAGTTAGGTGCACCTAATAAATAGGGAAAAAAGGTCAAATCCCTTAAACTCCCATACTCCCACACCCCATTCGGGGCAAAAACCCCGAAATAATCGCTTTTTTTTAGTTTAGAAAAGCTCAAATATGGGTATAAAGTAAAAGACTGCCCCGCAGAACCGGCCCGCCCATCACCCGCTGCCTATCCGACTTCCATCCATCGACCGCCCGGCATGCGAACGTTGCCGTGGTGAATGGCCGGCCGCATATCAGGAAGACGCAGCGGGTCATCGCTTCCTGCGATCAGCGCGCCGACGTCCTGTCGGCGCCCGGATTTGGTAGGCTTGCCTCCCCAGGGGTGGCTTCGTGCCACCCCTGGCTATTGACTTTCACCCCTGCAGGGTGAGATTCCGCCTCCCTGCGGAATAGGGCTTTATTTCGGTGATACTTTACCGAATAGTCGTTTTCTTGAATTGTTATTCGGCAAGCGGCTTCCAGCCACGAGGATGTCGCGGGCGGTGTCGATACGGCGTTTGGTGTCGGTGTCGAGCGTGTGGCTATTCCTTGAGCTGTTTGATCGCCGATGCAGAAGTGAGCACCTGCATCTGGCGTATGGCGATCTCATTGAGGCGTTTGAGGCGTTCCCCTTGTGACAGCCCCATATGAATGAGTTCGGCGTTCATGCCTTCGATATTGGCCAGCACCAGCAGTTGTTCGACGGTGGCAGCATCGCGCATGTTGCCTTCCAGGGCGGGGTTGGCATCCCGCCATTGTTTGGCTGTCTGGCCAAAGAGAGCAACATTGAGCATGTCCGCTTCGTTGGCGTAGGTGATGGCAGCCTGCGCGGATGTAACCGCGGCCGGAATCAGGTGCGCTTTGATGGCGTCGGTGTGGATGTGGTAGTTGAGTTTGGACAGAGTTCGATTCAGATTCCAGGCGAGTGAGAGGCGGCTGTTTTCGTCTTCCTTGAGACGTTGGAACTCCTTGATGAGGTAGAGTTTGAACTCGACCGATATCCAGGAAGCGAATTCAAAGGCGATGTCCTTGTGTGCGTAGGTGCCGCCGTAACGTCCCGGTTTGGAGACCAGTCCGATGGCCCCTGTCTTTTCGATCCATTGCTTTGCGGTGAGGATAAAACTGTTGAGCCCGGCCTGTTTTCTAAACCCATCGAATTCGATGGGTTTAAAACCGGGGTTGTTCAAGCTCTCCCATATCCCCAGAAACTCGATGGTATTGCGATTGCGCAACCAGTTCTGAATGATGTAGTCAGTCCGTTCCGCGTCCCGGTAACGGGCGATGTCGGTCAGGGAGATGTAGTCCGCCTCTTTTTGGCTGATCACGGTTACCGGATTACCCTTGACGGCGATGGTCGTTTTCGCAGACTTACTCATAGATGCTCCTACGCAGCAAGGATTCGCCGGGGTGGGAATAGAGTCCTGCTGCCGCGAAAATAGGGGACGGTGTGCGCCAAGCGAAGCTTGGCGATTCTTGCCGGTGTAAGTAGGCGAAACCGGGGACAGCGGGGGTGTTGAAAAAGTCCCATTGCGATCTTTCCCCGAGCGTGAAAAATGCCCGGATTTACCGCAATACGCGACTTTTTCACACCCCCCCAGTCACCTATTATTTACCTCGCAAGCCCCTTCATGATGGACTGAGCCGTGCCGCGCATCACGCGCGAAATACCCCACCCCACCCCTCTTAGCCGCAAAAAGCCGCATTTTACCGCATCGCGAGCGACTTTTGAGTTTTGAGTTCGTCATTGGGCTTTTCGGTTACTGTAACAATATAAATATAATATATTATACTGTAATAGTCTCTCGAAAACCGGACATCTGGGGACATCTGCGGTCATTGGGGTTCCGATTCTGCTGGATCAGGAGGATGAGGATGAGTTGGGGCGGATCATGGGAATATGCTACAATGTGCGGCAATGACTTTCGACGGCATCACCACCATCGTATTCGACTTCGACGGCACGCTGGCCACCTGCCCGTATGACTTCACGCACATGCGGCGGTCGATCCTGGCGACGGCGGAGGAGTTCGGGCTGGCGCGCGAGCAGCTCGCGGGCTTCGGGCTGCTGGAGGCCATCGGGGAGGGCGCGGAGCTGCTGGCGGCGGACTCGGCGCGGGCGGCGGCGTTTCGCGAGCTGGCCATGGCACGGCTGGGCGCGATCGAGTATGAGGCTGCCGCGAGGACGCGCCTGCTGCCGGGGGTGATCGATGCGCTGGAGGGCCTGCACGCGCTGGGGTACCGCCTGGGCGTGGTCACCCGCAATTCCACCGCGGCCGTGCGCCTCATCCTGGGGGAGGTTACTTTGCCGGTGGAGGTGATCCTCTGCCGCGAGGATGTCGAGCGCCCCAAGCCGCATATCGATCATGTCCGCCAGGTGCTGGAGCATCTCGACACGCTGCCGGTGCACGCGCTGATGGTGGGCGACCACCCCACCGACATCCGGATGGGCAAGGCCGCCGGCATGGCCACGGTGGCGGTGTGCACCGGGCAAACGAGCGCGGCGGACCTGCGCGCCGCGACGCCGGACCTGATGCTGCCCTCGGTGCTGACGCTGGCGAAACTGCTGGTGGGGCAACGGATCGGCGCTCCAGAGGTTACTCTCCGCCTTCCATCTGGCTATTGACCAGCTCCCGCGCCTCCTCGATGCTGATCCAGGTCTGGTCGTTCTGCATATAATACTGCCAGCGCAGGAAACCGGCCAGCGACATGTATTTCGCTTGCGGGGAGAACGGCGTCAATCCCGTCACACTCGGCACGTTTTGCGCGAATGCCTGGCAGGACCAGCCAAAGACAGCGGCGGCGAGCACTGCACCGATGAGAAAACGAGTCATTGTCTGACCTCCTTACGCTTAAATCTGCCCTGATCATGGAAATAGTATAACAGTCCCGGCATCATTCGCCATCCGGCAACGAGAGCAGTTTGGCGCTGCGTACCGACAAAGGCGGTAAAAAATCGCAGATCGCTTCCATCCCTGGTATATACCATGAAATACCTGTCTCTGCTTGTCATCTTACTGGGTTTTGCCTGTTCCGTCAAAGGGGCGCCGCTTCAGTTCGGCGTACCAGTCGCTTTCCCGGAAACACAACAGGCGCCGACGGTCAACCACGCGCTGGATGACGCCCAGCGGGCCGGCATGTCGCTGGTGAAGGTGCGGGTGGATTGGCCGCGCATTCAACCGGACGCCAAAACGTGGAATTTCACCTCGCTCGACGCGATGATCACCAAGGCGCGGGCGCGCGATCTCACCGTCGTGCTGGTCTTCGGCCCGGCGCCGAGCTGGACGGTATCCTATCTCAAGCGCCCCACCCCGGAGCAGCTCACGCGCGCGTGCCCGGACCTGAAGCCCTATGTCCGTTTCGCCACGGAGGTGGCGAAACGATACGCGGACCGCGTGCGGTATTACCAGCTCTGGGAGCGCCCGACTGCCGCCAGCCTGCTCGCGACCGCCCCACAAACGCGCAAGCTGTTTCGCGCCGCCGCGCGCGCGGTGCACGGGGTGAACCCCGCCCTGCGGGTGATCGCTCCCGAGCCGGGCGACGTGGAGTTGGGGTGGATATACGATTATCTGCGGGAAGCGCAGGGTGCGGAGCAGCCGGACATCCTGCTGCTGTCCGCCGTTTCAGAGCGCGCCACGCCCGAAGCGCTTATGCGGCGCTTCAGCGTGCTGCGCGACCGCGTGCTGCCGGCGCCGGCGCCCATGCTGTGGGGCGGCATCTCCGTCACCGTCGAGCAGGAGTGGGGGTGGACGGCGGCTGCGGCGCTGCTATTGCAAAACGTTTCCACGCTGCTGCTGCAGCCCACCGCGCCGTATCGGGATCTCTGCGCCAAACCGGCCTTCTTTAGCGAGCTGCAGACGCTCGCCACCCTGCGCGGGCAGAATTACCTGGGCTGGCAGCGCGTGGGACCGGCAACGGCCGGCGTGTTCGAGAAAGGGAAGCAGCAATCCGCCGTGATCCTGCCGGACGCATCCCCGGCAGCCGGCGCCGCCCTTCGCCTGGTGCAGTCCGTTGAGCCGGTCGAGGATGGCATCGCCGTGCCGACGAGGCGCGTGGAGGTTCGGCGGCTTACCGGCGGGACGCAGCAAATCGAGGTGTCCGACGACGCGCAGTTCCCGCTGCCGCCGCAGCCCATCATACTGGCCGGCGTCTCACTCGCGCCGACGGCCGGCGCGCTGCCGTTGAGGGCGTCGCCGATGACGTGCGAATCGGTCAGCCTCGATCGGTCCGGCGCCGATCCGCGGGCCATCCGCCCGCTGCGCAATTTGCCCGGCGGCAGATACGCGCAGGTCATCATCCAGGATCAGATCGAGGTGCTGCAGACCATCCGCGATCAACAGCCATGGATTCACCTGGACGTGCCCGACGATTTCCTGTTCTTCAACCTGGAACGCCGGCCCGTGGAGGTGAGCGTGCGCGTCCGCGGCGTCACCAAGGCGCAGAAAACCGGCCTGTCGCTCTACTACGACGCCATCGGCGGCATGAATAACTCCGCCTGGCAGTGGATCGACATCGGCCCATACAAGGAATTCACCTATACCTTTCGCCTGAATGACGCCCTGTTCGCCGGCAGCGAAGGCTACGACCTGCGGTTGGACATGGGCGGCAGCGAGGAGAACCTTCGGGTGATCGACGTGACGGTGTGGAAGCTGGCACGGTAGGCCTTTACTCCGCTGCCTTAATATCGCCCAGGAACCGCAATATCGCGGCCTTCTCCAGGGCGAGCTTTTTCTGCGCCTCGCGTTGCACCTTCAGAAACACGGCGGCCTTCGTGAGGCCTACCCAGGACTTGCTTTCCAGGTAATATTGCCAGCGCGCGTGACCCACCGGCGACATATATTGCGTGTCCCAGGCGAACGCCGCGCCAGAGGTATTCTGCCACCGGATAAAGCCCTCGACCGACATGTAGTTCGTTTCCTTCATGAAGGGCTGCAGCGCCGTGCCGCCCATCTCGCCCGCGCGAGCCGGGGATGCAAGTCCGAGAAACGCCGACATCAGCAGGATACCGATCACCAACAGCAGTCTCATACGTCTCCCCTCCTGTGAAGAGTTGCTTCAGTCTACATCCGGCGTCACTCCCGGCAATGTGACGATATGGAGCTTTTTTTCTTATGTTGTGCGGCGATTTGGTCAAAGGAGAGGGAGGGGGTAGTTTTGAGTTTTGAGTTTTGAGTTAGTGCTGTCCCGTTCAGTCTTCTCCGGTCAGGCGGTGCAGTTCACGATCCAAGGCCGGGTACAGTGGAGGCGGCTGGTGTTGTTTTAGCAGTTGTTCCGCGCAACGCCGGGCGCGCGCGGCATAGTCCTCCGCCCCCTCCTCGACCCAGCGGTCATACCCGTGCCGCACCAGCGCGTAGGGCGCGGACAGCGACTCGCGAAAGTGGCGCAGGGTATGCTCATGGTCGAGGAACTGCCGTCCAGGGCCCACCTCGCGGATTGCGTCGAGCGCCAGCGTTTCGTCGTCGATCCGCAGGCCGGCCAGGAAGGATTTCGTCCACTTGATGGCATCCGCGGCCAGCACGATGCTCTCCAGGCTCCCCATCGCGCCCGCATCGAGGTAGCCGATGTCGTGGATCAGGTTGGCGCCGGCGAGCAGGCAGGCCATCTCGTGCAGGCGCCGCGGGGGTTCCAGGTCGGAAAAGCTGGTCATGATGACCGGCTTCACCGTATTGCCGACCATCCGGTAATATTGCGCCGGCTCGACCGCCGCCCGGTCGCCCGGCAGCGCGAACGACATCACGAAATCCACTTCCGGCAGCGCGTCGCACAGCCGCGCCGCCCGCCCGACGTCGTCCAATGTCGCGGGTCGCCGTGCGCCGTCGGAGTCCAGCGTATACAGCAGGTCGGAGCCGGTGCCGAAGTAGCTGCGGTGCGGGGCCAGCGACAGCGCGAGCTGCCCGTCCCGGTCGAACACCGTCACCTCGCGGCGGGCGGTCGCCAGCGCGCGCTCGATCATCTCCGGCGGCAGGTAAACCCGCACGTCGGAGCCAGGCCGCGCGCCGCCATCGGCCAGCAGTCGGCGCATGTCGGCCTGGTGCACGTTCACGCCGGTGTCGCGCAGGATGGCGACGGCGGCTTCGTGCAGTTGCCGGATGCCGGTTTCGTCCAATAAGCTTAAATGGGATTGATGGATCATGACAGGCGATAACCCAAATGCGTTGCTCAATTATCCGATGGCGCGGGCCGGCCGTCAATCGGCAACCGTGCAGGCCCTGAAAGGGCCGCGGATTTTAGCCCAGGGTCGCAATCCTGGGGAAGGATGTTCGAAATAAATCCATTCCGCCCTAAAAGGGCGGCGGGAACGATAGTCGGCTTTTTATTCGATAACCAAGTCTAACTCATGCCCTGCGCCCTTTCAGGGTGCAAGCGTTTTTTCACAACCCTTCCCCAGGGTTGCGACCCTGGGCTAAAATCCGCGACCCTTTCAGGGCCTGAACGGTTACGTCAATCGAGCATTTCGGTTTATCGCGATAGGAATTCTCGTATTATCGTAGAAGTTAAGAGGTAGCATCTCAGATCAGGGAGGTGGCTCGTGGCTAGTGACCTTGCCCACGAAGGCTTCTCGGGCACTCGTCAGCTTTACTTGGCCAGGACACTAGCCACGAGCCACTAGCCACTAGCCACTTAACGTCGGAGGATGCATGGCTTACCTGGGAATCGACATTGGATCGGTCAGTGTGAAGAGCGCCCGGATCGCGGAGGACGGCACGCTGCTGGCCTCTTGCTACCGCCGCCACCACGGACACCCGCTGGAGGCGACGGTGGCGCTGCTGCGCGAGGAGCTGGCGAAGGGCGAAGAGATACAGGGGATCGGCTTTACCGGCGGCGGCGGAAAGAAGGTCGCGGAGGCGTTGGGCGCGCCCTTTGAAAACGAAGTGGTGGTTCAGGCGCGGGCGGCGGCGCACCTGACGCCGTGGGTCAACAGCCTGATCGTGGTGGGCGGGGAGGACTCGTTTCTGCTGCTGCTCGACCAGGGGGGCACCGCCGAGACGGTGCAAATTCGCGACTTCGCGATGAACGGGCTGTGCGCGGCGGGGTGCGGGTCGTTTCTCGATCAGCAGGCCAGCCGCCTGGGGGTGAACATCGAGGGTGAGTTCAGCGCGCTGGCGCTGGCCTCCACCCGGCCCGCGCGGGTGGCCGGGCGCTGCAGCGTGTTCGCCAAGAGCGACATGATCCACCTGCAGCAGCAGGCGACGCCGGTGAGCGACATCGTCGCCGGCCTGTGTTTCGCCTTCGCGCGCAACTTCTCCGCCGTGCTGGCGCGCGGGAAGGAATTCACCCCGCCGGTGGCCTTCCACGGTGGCGTGGCGCTCAACGCCGGCATGGTGCGCGCCTTCACGGAGACCCTCGAGCTGGCGGAGGATCAATTCCTGGTGCCCGAGCATGCCGCGGTGGCCGGCGCGGTGGGCGCCGCCCTACTGGCCAGAAAGACAGACTTGTCCGCCGAAGCTTTAGCGAAGCCGGAGCATGCCGCTACGGCAGGCGCCGTAGGCGCCGCCCTGCCGGCGCGGAAGACCGGCGCGCAGTCCGTGGACCTGTCCGCGCTGGACGCGCTGCTCGCCGGGCAGTATGACATACGGGCGTCGGCGCCCCCGCTGCCGGATCCCGGTCTTTCGCCCGCCAGCCGCGTCGCAAACCTGCCGTCCGGGCCGCCGGTGGAGGCGTACCTGGGGGTGGACGTGGGCTCCATCAGCACCAATCTCGTGCTCATCGACGGGGAGAAGCGCGTGCTGGCCAAGCAATACCTGATGACCGCGGGCCGCCCGATCGAGGCGGTGCGGCAGGGGCTGGCGGCGATCGGCGCCGACTTCGCCTACCGCGTGGTGGTGCGCGGAGTGTGCACTACCGGCTCCGGGCGCTACCTGACCGGCGATTTCCTGGGCGCCGACCTGGTGAAGAACGAAATCACCACCCAGGCGCGCGCCGCGATGGAGATCGACCCGGAGGTGGACACCATCTTCGAGATCGGGGGGCAGGATTCCAAGTATATCCGCCTGGAGGACGGCGCCATCGTCGATTTCGAGATGAACAAGGTGTGCGCCGCCGGCACCGGCAGCTTCCTGGAGGAGCAGGCCGAGCGCCTGGGCATCAGCATCAAAGACGAGTTCGCGGAGCTGGCCCTCGCCTCGCCGGCCCCCGTGTCGTTGGGCGAGCGCTGCACCGTATTCATGGAATCCGACCTGGTGGGGCAGCAGGCGGCGGGCGCCGCCACCGGCGACCTGGCCGCCGGGCTGGCCTATTCCATCGTGCAGAATTACCTCAATCGCGTGGTGAGCGGGCGGTCGGTGGGCGAGCGCATCTTCTTCCAGGGCGGCACCGCCTTCAACCGCGCGGTGGTGGCCGCCTTCCGGCAGGTGACCGGCAAGCCGGTCACGGTGCCCGAGCACCACGAAGTGACCGGGGCGATCGGCTGCGCGCTGATGGCGCTGGAGGCCGCCCGCCCGGACATGCCCAGCGGCTTCAAGGGGTGGGACCTGTCCACCCGCACATACACGCAGGATTCCTTCGAGTGCAAGGGGTGCGCCAACAACTGCACGATCAACCGCGTGCGCGTGGAAGGCGAGCAGACGCTCTTTTACGGCGGGCGCTGCGAGAAATACGAGAAGCGCCGCAGCAGCGCCGACGGCATCCCCGACCTGTTCGCCGAACGGGAAATATTGCTGATGGGCGGGTATCAGGAGGGGAAGGCGCAGCCGGGCCGGCCGCTGATCGGCATCCCGCGCACGCTGCATTTCTCCGAATACGCGCCGTTCTGGCGCGCGTTCTTCACCGCGCTGGGGCTGCCGGTGCGCTTTTCCTCGCCGACCAGCCGGCGGACGATCAACGAGGGCCTGGCAGCCACGCTGGCGGAGTTCTGCTTCCCGGTGAAGGTGGCGCACGGGCACATCCTCGAATTGATCGAGGCGGGCGCCACGCACCTCTTCCTGCCCAACATCCAGCAGCTCCCGAAGCCGCACGACGGCTACCAGGAAAGCGTGCCCTGCCCGTACGTCTCCAGCCTGCCGTATACCATCCGGGCGGTGCTCCCCGACATCGGGAAGCAGGCGGCCGTGCTGGCGCCGGTGGTGGAGCTGCATAAATCGGCGAAGGAGGCCGCGCGGCTCATGCAGCCCCACCTGGAAGGCCTGGGCGTCACCCGCCGGCAGGTCGAGAAGGCGGTGGAGGCCGGCTTCGAGGCGCAGCAGGCATTCAACCGCATTCTGGCCGCCCGCGGCCAGGAAGTGCTGGCCGGGCTGCCCGCGGACGCCACCGCGGTGGTGATCGTCAGCCGGCCCTACAACGGCTGCGACAACGGCATCAACCTGGAGATTCCGCGGCGCTTCCGCGAGCTGGGGGTGCTGCCGATCCCGATGGACATGCTGCCGGTGGACGAGATCGACCTGTCGCCGGAATTTCCCGACCTGACCTGGCGCTACGGGCAGAAGATCCTGGCGGCGGCGGACATCATTCGCGACGATCCGCGGCTGCACGCCGTGTATATCACCAATTTCGGCTGCGGGCCGGACTCCTTCCTGCTCAAATTCTTCCGCAGCCGGCTGGGCGGGAAGACCTTCCTGCAGTTGGAGATCGACGAGCACTCCAGCGACGTGGGCGCCATCACCCGCTGCGAGGCATTCCTCGACAGTTTGCGCAAGCACAGCCGCCAGACCGGCAAGGGCGCGCGGTTCCGGCCCAACGCGATGCCCGACGGCAAGACGCGCACCATCTACCTGCCGTACATGTGCGACGCGGCGCACGCGCTGGCGGCCGCCTTCCGCTCGGTGGGGCAGCCGGCGGAGGTGCTGCCGGAGAGCGACCAGGAGTCGGCGGCCATCGGCAAGCGCCACTGCACCGGCAAGGAGTGCTTCCCCTGCATCGTCACCACCGGCGACTTCGTGCGCTTCATCACCCGCCCGGAGACCGACCCGTCGCGCGTCGCCTTCTTCATGCCCAGCGTGGCGGGCGGCTGCCGCTTCGGCTATTACAACCTGCTGCAGCGGCTGGTGCTGGACGAGCTGGGTTTCGCCGAGGTGCCGATCTTCTCGCCGAACCAGAGCCGCGGCCTGTATACCTCGCTGAGCGCCCGCGCCGGGCAGACGCTGATCCGCCGGGCGTGGCAGGGTATCGTGGCGATCGAGCTGCTGGAGAAGGCGCTGCATCACGTCCGCCCGGCGGAGACGACGCCCGGCGCCGCCGACCGCGCCTACGGCGAATTCCTTTCCCGCACGGTGCGGGCCATCGAAGCCGGGGCGGACCTGGCGCCGGTGATGCGCGAGGCGCGCGCCGCCTTCGAAGCGATCCCCGTAGGACGGGACGGGCTGCCGTGGATCGGGCTCATCGGCGAAGTCTTCGTGCGCTCCCACCAGTACAGCAACCAGCACCTTATCCGCCAGTTGGAAGCGCTGGGCGGCAAGGTGTGGCTGGCGCCGCTCACCGAGTGGCTCTACTACGTGAACATCAACCAGCGGGAGGACGCCGCGCGCGAGAAGCGCTGGGGGGAAGCGCTGCAGTTGAAGATCACCGACGGCGTGATGCACAGCGACGAGCACCACCTGGCGCGGCACTGGGAGGGATTCCTGCCCAACGCCGTCGAGGCGCCGCCGCAGGAGGCGATCGAGGACGGCCGCCGCTACATCGACCCCGCCTTCCGCGGCGAGGCAATCCTCGGCCTGGGCAAAGCGCGGCAGTTCCACCGCCTGGGCCTGGCCGGGGTGATCAACATCATGCCCTTCACCTGCATGCCCGGCACCATCACCAGCGGCATCTTCAAGCGCTTCCAGCAGGAGCACGACCGCATGCCGGTGCTCAACCTTGCCTTCGAAGGCCAGGCCAGCACGGATTTGAGCATCCGGTTGGAGGCGTTCATACAGCAGTGCCGGGGGTATCAGGAGAGGCGGAAGAAGGAATGATGCGGCGTTCTGCCGTCGGCAACCGGGAAGATTGCCTTGCCGCAATCATGGCAAACAGGTGAGTATCTGTCGTATAATACCTGCAGCAAGGGTTATTTTAACGTCATGATGTATGTCGAGATCAAACCGGAATTACTGTGCTGGGCGCGTGAGCGCGCCGGATTAAGCCTCGATATGCTCTCCAAGCGCTTCCCCAAGCTCGAAGCCTGGGAGCTCGGCATGGCGTTGCCCACACTGAAGCAGCTCGAACGCTTTGCGCATGCCATGCATGTGCCTATCGGGTTCCTGTTTCTACATGAGCCGCCAGTCGAACAGATGCCTATCCCGGACTTCCGTACCGCGGGCAACGAGTTTGTCGCACGACCGAGCCCGAACCTGCTGGATACCATCTACATTTGCCAACAGCGGCAGGAGTGGTATCACGATTTCGCCCGCTCTAGCAGTGAGGCGCCGCTTCCTTTCGTCAGCTCCATCTCTCTGACAGATGAAATCGAGGCTACCGCGGAAGATATTCGGCACGCAATCGGGTTCGACGTGGAAGAACGGCGCTTGATGCCAACATGGACTGACGCACTGCGCGGTTTCATCGAACAGGCGGATGCGCGTGGGATCCTCGTCATGTGCAGCGGTGTGGTGCTGAACAACAACTACCGACATCTGGATCCTGACGAGTTTCGCGGTTTTGCCCTGGTCGATCCGCTGGCGCCGCTGGTGTTCATCAACGGCGCGGATACCAAAGCAGCCCAGATGTTTACGCTGGCGCATGAGCTTGCCCACATCTGGCTCGGGCAATCCGCACTTTCCGACGCGCAGGCTTCGAGGGTACCGGAACAGAAAGTCGAACGCTGGTGCAACCGGGTCGCCGTTGAACTTCTGGTTCCGCTGGCTGTCTTGCGAGACGTGTATCAGCAACGTAATGATCTTCATAACGAGATGACTCGCCTGGCACGACGCTTTAAGGTGAGTACGCTGGTGATCTTACGTCGAATTTATGATGCCGGCGGGATTACCGAGCAACAGCTCTGGGAGGAATACCGGGAAGAGCTTGCCCGGTTAAAGTCGTATGAAAAGGGGAGCGGCGGCAATTTCTATCTCACGCAAGCGGCGCGGCTCAGCAAGCGCTTTGCCCGTGCGCTCGTAACCAGTACGCTCGAAGGTCAGACATTATACCATGACGCCTACCGCATGCTCGGTTTTTCCAAGTTGGAGACGTTCCACGAGCTCGGACGCAGCTTGGGGGTGGCAGTCTGATGGCTTACCTGCTCGACGCCAATGTCTTCATACAAGCAAAGAACCTCCATTACGGGCTCGATTTCTGTCCGGCATTCTGGGACTGGCTGCTCACGAACAATTCGGCAGGACGCGTCTTCAGCATCGAGAAGGTCGGTGATGAAATCATCGCCGGCGCCGATGAGCTCGCTGTGTGGGCTTCGCGGCACGATTCAAGCTTCTTTCTCAAACCTGACGCCGTGATGCTGCCCGCGCTTGGTTCGGTCAGTTCCTGGGCAACAAGTCAATCATATGAGCCGGCCGCCGTGAATACGTTTCTCCAGGTAGCTGACTTCTACCTGGTGGCTCACGCGCTCGCTCACGGATACACCGTCGTCACCCATGAGATCGCGTCGACCTCAACAAAGAAGATTAAGATTCCTGACGCTTGTATCGGCCTTGGCATTAAATGTATGACGCCCTACGAGATGCTACGCCTGGAGCGCGCGCGATTTATCTTAGGGTCATAAACAATGGCGGATATCCGCCGTAACATAAAATAACCGGTTGCTGAAGAGGATTTTGGACTATGAAGATTTCGTATGACAAAGAGGTTGACGCCCTGTATAGAGCCTGTCCCAAAGTCCGCTCCCTCACCCCCCTCACCCATAGGCGTTAAGTTAAGCATTTTCATGCTCATGCTCATGCTCATGCTCATGCTCTAAAAACGTTTTTAGAGCATGAGCATGAGCATGAAAAACTCGGTGATTCATCTTATCTTAACGCCTATGCCCCCCTC
>Ga0315284_10010535_pt1 | contig 13167 bp, 9 predicted proteins | sample YL17G09_16_MG_FD_203696 | JGI IMG/M metagenome (GOLD analysis project Ga0315284, IMG submission 203696) | Sediment microbial communities from Yellowstone Lake, YNP, Wyoming, USA - YL17G09_16 | ecosystem: Environmental > Aquatic > Freshwater > Lake > Sediment | place: USA: Wyoming | collected...
TATTATTGATTACGCAAGAGATAGATATTATTTTCATATTAACGATTTAAAAAGATATTTTACTGAAAAGGGAATTAAATTTGAAGAAGATACTTTAAAAAAATATCTTTACCTTCTTAAAAAAAATGAAGTTATATATCCCGCAGGCAGAGGATGGTATTCTAATATTCAAAAAGAATTTGAGCTGAATATAGAATCTACTGAAAAAATTATAAAATTATTGATAGAAAAATTTCCTCTTCTTGAATTTTCTTGCTGGAGCACTGAACAATTAAAAGGTTTTTTCCATCACTTACCTACTCAATTTGTAACTTTTATCTATACCGATAAAGATTTTCTGCAATCCATAAAAGATTTTTTGATAGAAAATGATTATAATATTTATCTTAATCCTTATAAAATTGAAGCAGAAAAATTTGTAGAATTAAAATCTCAAACTATTATATTAAGGCCTTCTGTTTCTTCTCGTGTTTCTAAAGAAAAAAATCTAACAAAGATAGAAAAAATACTTGTTGACTTATTTATGGAAATGAAAAAAATTAACCTTATAGACCAAGAAAAATATAAAAAGATTATTTCTAACATAGTACTTAATTACCGGATTAATATGGCTGAGATGCTTGATTATGCCCACAATAGAAAAATAAAGGACGAAATAAAAAACTTATTTATAGAAATTAATAAAATCCACTAATGCGCCATTTTAAAAAAATGTCGCATTAGTGGATTTACGGGTAACAAATGATAAAAAAGAAATGTTTTAAAAACAACTGGATAACCAATAAATGCCAAGAGATGAACATAGATCCGATATGATAAAATAAATAGGGACACGGTAGGTCCCATTTTCTAATTTCTGTCCTTGCGAGCTTTCGAAGAAAGCGCGGTAATCTCTTTCCTAAAAACCGACAACTGAAAACTTTTCTTCTAAAAAGAAGGATTTTCCCAACCTTTTGTTGAATTAATATAAAGTTGTAGAAAAATAGAAAAGATTAATTTTGTGCTCCCCGGTGGCGCTTTAATAAGATAAATATAAATTCTTAAAGTATGACAGAGAACCGTTACCTGATATATATGAAGCTCACCTACAGTATGCCTATATCTTAAAAGAGATAGCAGAATATATTGGCGTGCATTATACTACAGTGAGCAGAGCTATTAAAAAAATTGAAGGGGAAGATGAAAGGTGATATTGCAAGACTTGAACCCATAATACGTTAAAATGCTGAACTTTTAATTAGCTTTTCTAGTAACATTGACAACATAAAACAATTTAATTATTATATAAAAGGGGTTAACTATGAACAAGAGAACAAAAACTGGGCAAAAAAAGCACGATGAGAGTGTTTTAAGAAGCGCCGAATGGTATAAAAAGCATGGTTTTATAACTAAGGCTGATCTTCCAGGTTGGGATAAGCCTAAAAAAATAGGAGGATTTATTCCTGATTTAATTGCAAAAAAAGGCAAAAAGGAAATTATTTTAGAAGTTGAAATTAAAAATACAGACAAATCAGGTGCAGATCAACAAAAAGCATTTAAAAAATATTCCGAAAGAGAAGAAGAAAGAACTTTTAGAAAAAAGATACTTTAATGCTCTACCTGCAATTAGTTAATATGCTTATGTCAACTTCTGCATAGTTGACAAATTCTATTAAATATACAAACTAAAACAAAGAACTTAAGTTCGAATATAAACAAGTTTGACGAAATGGCACTGTGAATATGTATTACCTGTGATGTGCATTTGAAGTAGAAAATTTTATTAACAAAGGAGGTGAAAATAATATCAAATAAAAGAATTTTTATTAGCTTTGATTATGATCATGATAGAAATTACCGATATTTATTAACGGCACTAGCTGAAAATCCAAGATCTGATATTGAATTTGACGATGTAACTCCCGGAGAAATTCAAAGTTATGATATTAGTCAAATAAAAGCAGTGTTGACGAAAAAAATCCGAGAGGCTACACACACCTTGGTAATTATTGGCAAACACGCGAATAGTTATCATCCGGATCAAGAGGAAATTGGTGATCGAAACTGGCAATGGTGGGAAATTAACAAGAGTTACGAAGAAAAAAAAGGTTTAATTGCTGTCAAAATTGATTCATCTAATGAACCGCCGGAACCTTTATATGGAAAGGGGGCAAGTTGGGCCTATAGTTTTACGGTTGATTCCATTATTGATGCAATTGATAAGGTTTAATTATAACAATGATGAATGATATTAAGCTTAAAATTTTGCACGACCACTATAAGGAAAGTTTTTTATATATTCGCGATCGAGAAAAGCAGCGTGATCGTCTGTTTGTATTAATAATTGCATTGATCGGCATCTTATTTTTAGAAATACAATATGCGGAAATCTTTCCCAATATTTTTAAAAATATTAATTTAAAATTCTTCAATTTAGATTTAAGCACAATGCCAATTTTTGTTTTTTTAAGTATTACTTGGACTTATCTATTTATTCTAGTATTGAAGTATTGCCAGATAGCAATAGGTATAGAAAGACAGTACGAATACTTACATATGCTAGAGAAGAAGATTTCAAATATATTTGACGATAAAGAAATTTATAGGCGCGAGGGAAGAGCATATCTTAAAAATTATCCTATTTTTTCGAAGTTTACATGTATTTTTTATGTTTGGATATTTCCTATAATAGTAACACTTTCTACAGCATTGCTACTATATTTTGAATGGAATATGAAAAATACGGTATGCTACCATCTAATTTACGATTTCTTATTTGTATTAGGAGTGGTACTTTCTTTTATTTTGTATAGAATATGATTTTTTGTAATCACAATACATCAATCTACGTAAAATAAAGTATTTCGTAGTAAGTAATTTTTATTTTTTATACAGTAAGTCAGACACAAATGATGTATTTTTCAAAACATACCTATTTGGAGCATAAACGAAGTAGTTCAGTTACTTTAAGTTATACGCCATAGCTCCAGTTTAAGGAGGAAAAAGTATGTATGCACGAATAAAAGAAGAAATTACACAAGATTACTACCAACAAAATTTTCCGAATGACGGACAAAGATTTGTTGCTTGGTATTTAAAGAACATTCATTTAAGAAATATGAATGAAACCAAAGACGACATCACAGACGGCGCGGACGATAAGCAAATTGATGCTATCACAATTAATGATGATAAACAAACGATTTTTGTAATTCAAGGAAAGTTTATTGGAAGTACTGCGGTTGACGCAGAACCTTTGAGAGAAGTTTTATCCTCTTGGTTGCAATTACGAGATATAGTAAGATTACAAGAAGTTGGAAATATAAAATTGAAAAGAAAATTATCAGAAGTTGCGAGGGCATTTGAGGACGATTATGAAGTTGCCTTTGAATTGATTACAACTTCTACTCTTACAGAATCTGCAAACAATGACCTTGCAACATTTCAAAAACAATTAGCTGACCTAGCTGAAAATGAAGATTTCCCATCATCAATAACTGTCATTGATAAAGACGAGTTAAAAAGAAGATATGATTTAGCACTAGAAATAGAAAACCCATCAATTACACATACAATAGATTTATCTGGCAACCGCTTTCTTCCTCTTACCCTTGCTGGAACGCAAGTCATTGTGGCTGCAATTCCATTAAGTGAATGTATTAACATTCCTGGCATAAAGGATGGAACATTATTCCAAAAAAATGTTAGACAAAGTTTGGGTTTAAATAATGCAGTAAATAAAGGAATAAAAAATACAATCTACAGCGACAAACATCGTGACTTTTTCTTTTTTCACAACGGCATTACTGCAATTTGTAACAAAATGGAATTACAAGACCACAAATTAAAACTTAGTGGATTAAGCGTGGTGAACGGTTGTCAATCGTTAAATACTATAATAAGCTGTAGTGAAAGAATAAAAAAATTAGAGGACACTTTTGTTTTATTCAGATTCTACGAAATTCCACTAAGAGAAAGAGCAGATAGAATAAGCATTAATACAAACTCTCAAAGTGCTGTCAAGCCCCGTGATTTAAGAAGTAATGACAAACGAGTTTTAGGCTTAAAAAAACTCTTTGAACAAAAGTATCCCAGTGGTTACTTCATTACAAAACGGGGCGAGCAAGCTCCTGCTGACAAAGACAAAAATTTTGTGTTAGACCTTTCTGACCTTGGTAAATATTTAATTGCTTGGCACTCTAAAAGACCTAATGTTTCATATAGTGAAGCAAAAATTTTTGATAAATATTTTGAGCAACTTTTTAAGCGGGAATATAAACCAGAAAATGCTCAAGCACTTAATTTTTGGACGAAAGAGCTTCTAAAAAGTTGGACCGACGATAATCCTTTGGGTATGAATGAAACCTTACTTGCAATGAAAGCGTACGCGCCATATCACCATCTTTATGCTATATCAATGTGCTTTGCAATTTCAAATAATGAAGCAGACAGAGTTCCAAATCCGAATCGTTGTTTAGAAAAAGCTCAACAATACGGAATGGTAAATGAAATAATAAATATTAGTGGACGAAGTGTAAATATGGCTTTAGAAGCTGCTGCTAACGAAGTTCAGCCGCAAGGAAAAATATTCAGTCCTAATAACTGGATCAAAACCAAAACTTGTCTTACTGGGATAAACTTTGCAATTCACAATTATTTTAGTATACTTCCAATGATTCCTGGTGGACAAGAGTTGAATAAAAAATTAAAAGAAACATTGGCTTTAGGAAACGAAGATTTTGAATATAGATGGGAAGCAGATTAAAAATTAGGACTACAGCGTATAACAAAGCATAAAAGGTTCGTGCCTTATGGCACCCACTCAATTTTTTGCTTCGCAAAAACTTTTTTTATGCTGGAAACGTTAAGTGAAATTGCCCATCGTTCATCTGGAGGTGAGAACATTGGATGAAAAATATAAAGAGAAGATTAAAAAAATTGGAACATTAACAAGAGAAGCTATCGGGGCGAGTGAAGAAGATGTCAAGATTAATATTATAGTGCTATTATTTGAGGCACTCGGTCATGAAAGATTGCAGTTTGAACACAAATGGAAAGATGCCTTTGTGGAAGAATTAGACCCTTCGTGTAGATTGGTTGTAGAGACAAAAAATTATGATAAAAATTTGAACGGAGAATTACAGCAACTTGAACGGTATTGTAGCGAGGCACGCCCGCTGCTTGGGATAATCGCCAATGGTAGTGAAATAAGGATTTTTAGCCATTTTTGGAGATATAGATCAACATTCCAAAAAAGTCTAATATATCGTATAAGTCGTAAAGATTTCAATGAAGAGGATATCGCACAGATACTTTGGAATGTACTCTCAAGAGACAATCTTAAGAGCGGGAAATCAAAAGGTTACATTATTGAAAGAGAAAATGAAATAGAGAGTGCAGAAGACAAAATTAAGAGCATTGAGGAAAACACAAATAATGAGGAAAAAGATATTAGGGCGAAAATTGAGGAGCTGACACAAAGCAGAAATGAGATTGAGGCTCAAATTGGTAATTTAAACGCAGAGTTAAACAAAATAATGTCCGGTAAAAATGAGCAAATTTCAAAGATATGGTCAAATCTTGGATTGTCACAACCTACTAGTAAAGAGACAATTTTTCCGCACCCAATGAGCTACGTTAAATCTGAGTTAGGTTACCGTGGAAGTTATCGAAAGCAATTAGAAGACCCAAACAATTTAATCTCAAAGATTTTAAAATATATTCAAGAGCAGGGGGAAGTTACATACGCCGAACTAAAAAGCACTTGCGTATCACAATTTAGTTGCAAAAGTAAAACGTCTGGTAGTATCGGAGCATCTGTAACAATTTTAAAAGACGACGGTTATATAAAAATTGAAGGACGAGGTGATAGCAAACGGTTAATATTCATAAAGGCGGAATAAGATTCTTATTTGGACGGTGGGCAACTCTTTCCAACCCATCGGGGTGCTCGCCCTCGCTGTTGCTCGGGTCATTTAACATAGTATATCTGGCTCGCTTACGCTCGCTCAAATTTTAACTTCGCAAAAACTTTGTTTATGGTGGTAACGTTAAAGGGACATGGGGTCAAAAGGGACATGAGGTCAAATCTTTATTCTTGACAGTTAATTAAACTATTTGTCAAGGATAAATATTTGACCCCATGCAGTAGTATAGAAACAGAAAATCGGCTACCTGATTTTTGGAAAGTACAGTTAAATAAGGAAAGAGGTAAAGGAAAAACATCAAAAATGCTTGAGGCTGCCATAGAAGAAAAAAGAAGAGAAATAATAAAAGAGTGGATTGATTTAGGAAGGATTAAAGATATAAATAGCAAGTAAATAATATTATTAGGAATTAGAGAAATAATATTTTTAAAACAAAAAAGTAATTCTGAACTGCATGATAGACATAGAGGATATCGTAAGAAAAAGGTTTAATAGTATCTCGCCAATTTGAAATAATGATAGAAGAACAGTTTAAGAAGGAGAAATAAAATGACAAATAATATTATGCAGTATGAATCAAAAGTCTGGTCAACAGCAGACTCTTTAATTGGAGCTGGAATTAAACAAAGTGATTTTCCTAAATTTATGATGCCTTTTTTTGCGTTAGTTCTAGTAGAAAGTAGACTTCTAAGAATGAAAGAAGAATTAGAAAAATCTGGAGATAAACTAGATAAAGAAGATTTTTTAGAAGAAATGCGAGAAGCAGGAAAAGGATATAACAAATATCTGTTTGAAAAAGAAAAAATATTGAAAGATATTTGCAAGAATGATAAGACTTTTGAAATTGATTTTGATGCTTATTTAAAAGGTTTTAACGATGAAACAAAAGATTTATTGGGAATTGATAAAAGTAATGAGGAAGAAAAATTCTTAGATATCTCTAGCATTTGTGGCCAATTAAAAAAGAAAAAAATATTTTTTGCTTTTGTTAGTAAGTGGGCTGAAATTGACTTAAAACCCTTTAACAATAGCGAGATTACCACTCTTGAAGAACACATTAAAAGAAAATGGGCAGATATTTCTGCAGAAACAGCTGGAGAGCAATATACCCCTGATGATGTTATTGCCTTGATGTCTGAAATAGTTATTTCTAAAATTGAAAAGAACAACGAATTTCTTACAATTTACGATCCATGTTGTGGTGGTGGGAACCTTTTATTTGGTGTTGAAGATAGGATTAAAGAAAATTCAGATAGACCTATAGCAACCTATGGACAAGATTGGAGTGATAGTCTTTACGCATTATCAAAAATCGAAAGCCGTTTTCGTGACAATTCATCAATTGAATATGGAAATACATTAACAAGCACTAAATTTTATGATAAAGAGTTTGATGTTGTTTTTGCAAATCCCCCACAAGGAATCACTTGGAAAGATTTTTCAAAAGATATAAAAAATGATAAAACAGGACAATATCATTTTTTACCTTCAATATCTGACGGACAACTTTTATTTAATCAGCATATAATCTCAAGACTGAATGATAAAGGGTTTGCCGTTGTTGTTCATAATGGTTCTGCATTATTTAGCGGAGAAGCCGGTAGTGGAGAAAGCAATATTCGTAAATGGCTTTTTGATAATGATTTTGTTGAAGCAATAATTCAATTACCTACTGATGAATTTTTTAATACAAATATTTCCACTTATATCTGGGTTTTGAATAAAAACAAATCTAATCAAAAGAAGAAAAAAGTTATATTAATCGATGCAAGTAATAAATTTGTATTACTAAAAAAGAATAAAGGTAAAAAAAGAAAAGAAATTGATGAAGATAATAGAAAAGAGATTTTAAAGACATTTTTGGATTTTAAAGATAGCAGTTATTCTAAAGTTTTTGATAGAGAGTATTTTTATTTCAACAAACAAGCAATTATATTAACAAATGTTGATGAAAACGGAAAATGTTTTGAAAAGATTTTAAATGGCAAGAAAGGTTTAACCTTAGATGCTAAAAAGGTTGTCCAAAAAATTGAAAATGAAGAAATTGTAATAGATGAATTTTCAATAACTGAATTTGATAAAGAAAAATATGTTTCTTTAAAATCGTATTTTGAATCCATAAAGCAAAAATTATCCAATTTAAATTATAAAGAAAACTTAAAAGTTGAAACTCCTGGTGCAATTTATTATTTTGATAATGAAAAAGAGACTTTAATCAAAGATGTAAATGGTTCTAAAAAAGAATTGGGTTGCGGAAAGATAGTTGTAAAAGCAAGTTATAAGGAATCGACCAAATCAAAAGATGAAGAGATAATTATTTCTGTTGAATTAACTCCCGATTATGAAAAAGATTATGAGATAATGCCATATAGCGAAAATGAATCAGAAAATAAGAAAAATATTGAATACTTTATGAAAAAGTATATTTCAAAGCCTTTTGAATATGCTGATAATGTAACTGGTGTGGAGATTAACTTCAATAAAGTTTTTTATAAACCTGAAAAACTTCGTGAATTGAAAGTGATTATTGAAGAAATAAAACAACATGATAAAGAGTTAAAAAAACTTGAAGAGGAGTTAGGATTATGATACTTGAAAAATATCCTAGTTATAAGGATTCAGGTGTTGAATGGTTGGGGGAGATTCCACATGATTGGGAAATTATAAGAATAAAAGATTATAGTTATCTTAAAGCAAGAATTGGTTGGCAAGGCTTAAGAAGTGATGAATTTCAAGATAAAGGAGAATATTATTGTATAACTGGAACTGATTTTGAAAAGGGAAAAATAAATTGGAAAAATGCTTATTTTGTTTCCAAAGAAAGATATGATCAAGATAAATATATTCAATTAAAAGTAGGTGATCTTTTAATAACAAAGGATGGTACAATAGGTAAACTAGCTATAGTTGAAGAGATCATTAAGCCTGCAACACTAAACACCGGAGTTTTTGTATCACGACCACTAAAAAATAAATATCTTACTAAATATTTATATTGGGTTTTAAGTTCTGATGTGTTTATTAATTTTATAGAACCTAAAAAATATGGTTCTACAATACAACATTTATATCAAAACGTCTTCCTATTCTTCTCATTTCCCGCACCTACAATTAGAATTCAAGAAAAAATTGTTGTTTTTTTAGATATAAAAACATCGCAAATTGACCGAAAAATAAAACTTCTTCAAGATAAAAAAATAAGTTATGAGGAATTTAAAAAATCATTAATTAATGAAACTGTTTGTCGTGGAATTAATAAAAATGTTGAATTAAAAGATTCTGGAATTGAGTGGATTAGAAAGATACCGAAGACATGGAGTGTTGATCGTATGAAAAATAGATTTATTTTAAAGAAAAAAAAGGTTGGCGAATTTTCAAAAAATTATAAATTACTCTCATTAACTCAAAATGGTGTAGTTTATAGGGACGTAGAGGGGGGGTTTGGTAAATTTCCGGCAGAATTTAATTCTTATCAAATTGTTGAAAAAGATGATTTAATATTTTGCTTATTTGATATGGATGTGACGCCAAGAACCATAGGATATTCTAATTATTTTGGAATGATAACTGGTGCTTACACAATATTAAAATCAAAAAAAGGATGTAACAAATATTATTATTATTTATATTTGATGGCAGATATTAGTAAGAAATTATCATTTTGTTACACGGGATTGAGAAATACAATTAGAAAAGAAAAGTTTTTCACATTAGAGATACCTGTTCCTCCTGTTTCTGAACAAATTCAAATAACAAAATATTTAGATGAGAAAACATCAAAGATTGATGAAATAATCTCAAAAATAAAGGATCAAATAACAACTCTAACTGAATTTAGAAAAACATTAATAAATGATGTTGTTACTGGAAAAGTGAGGGTTCAAAATGATTGAATTACAATTACAAGAAAAATTTTTAATTCCATTCTTTACCGATAATATTAATGGGTTAGGATATAAAGAGGTTAAAGCAAATACAATTACAAGTAATTTGATTATAGAAGAAGACTTAAAGCAATTATTAAGTGAAACAGAACTAAATAAAGCTAATTATCAAGAGCTTCTAAAAAAATATAAATCAGATGAAGAAAAATTAATAAGAGAATTTATTAAAGAAATACTTTCAAGAATAAAAGATTCAAGAAATATGGCTTTATTCTTTAATGCAAACAAGAGCATAACCTTCCAAGGATTAAAGTTTTATTTATTTTATGTAAGTGAAAGCGAAACATATGGCAATGAATTATTCAATCAAAATATATTTTCTGTTGTTCAAGAACTACCTTATAAATATGAATATGAAAACAAACAGGTATTCTCTTTTAGACCAGATATTACTCTTTTCTTAAATGGAATTTTTTTAAGCTATGGCGAACTCAAATCAAACTTTAGCAGCCAAAATGCAGGTAAAAATGGAAGAAATAAAATAGCAAAAGATTACAGGGAAGCAATAATTGAATATTTACAAATTGAAAAATATAATGATAACTCCCAATACATTAGAAAAGATTTCTTGAAGATATTTGAAAAAGCAATTCATATAACCACAACAGATTTAGAAGAAACTTATATTGTTAGAAGCATCTCTGAACACTTTGAAGACATCAAAGTATTATATGAAGAGGGAAAATGGGGAGAATTTGAAACATATAAACAGAAGATATTTCTTAGTTGTAAATCCTATCCCCTGAGCAATGAATCGTTATCAAAACAAGATAAACTTAAAGAAATTTTCACTGCTTTTTACTCTAAAGAGATGATTGAAAAAGAGATTTTATATTATAATTTTATAGAGAGAGATGTTGTAAAAAGTAAAGGTGGAACCCTTGCTAAAAATGAAAAAGGAAAATTAATTTCACCAAGACCTAAACAAAAATATGGAACTGATAAAATATTAAAGAAAATTGATGAATTTTTAGAGCATGAACAAGAGGATGATTATTTTATTAATAAACTTAAAGAAGATTTGAAAGGTGTAAGCTCAAAATTAAGACAAGAACTAATTGAAAAAAGATTAAAATATAATAATAACAAAAATGTTTATTCTCTACTTTTACAATACGCTGCAGGTTTTGGAAAAAGTAATATAATTGGGTGGACTGCTCTTCAATTAAAAGATCTAAAAAGAAATGGCGAATATGTTTATGATAAGATAATGATTGTGGTAGATAGACTTCAATTAAGAGATCAAATTGATAGAAAAATGTTCAATATGAATATAGACAATAGGATGTATGTTGAGGCTAAAGATAAAAAAACTTTCAAAGATGCCCTCTCTTCTGATAAAAGAATAGTTATCGTAAATCTGCAAAAATTTAATTCAATAAAAAACATTCTGGATATGACAGCATTAAAGAAATTAACTGAAATGAGAACTGTCTTTTTAATTGATGAAATACATCGTTCGCATAGCGGAACTCAAAACGAAGAGATGATGAATTTATTTGATGAATTACAAAATAGTTTTGATAATAAAGAATATTCTCATAAAAAGAAAAAGAAAAATTTACTTATAGGTTTTACTGCAACACCGAGTGACCACGCATTAGCTAGATTTGGCGAATTTAATAAATATGCCGAATCTGAAAAAATATGGAAACCTTTTGATAGTTATACTATGAGAGAAGCGATTGATGATGGATATATCCTTAATCCGCTTTTAAACTTAGTTCCTGTTTCTGCAAAGATGTATTTTGAATTACCTGAAGATAAAACAAAATGGGTTAGTGATGTAAAAAAAGAATATAAACTGAATGAAAAAAACAAAATTTATGAAAACGATGAAAGAATTGATGCAATCTCAAACTTTGTTGTTGAAAGATTAGTGCAAGATGTTTATCCTAGAATTCGGGGACAAGCAAAGGCAATGCTCGCTGTTTATTCTATAAAGAGCGCAATTAAGTATAAGGTTAAAGTGGACGAGCATTATAAAGAAATTATAAAAGATCCTAAATATGAAAGATTCAAAGATGCCCCCATATATATTGTTTATAGTGGGGATGGTCAAGATAGTTTTAAATCAAGCAGATTAAATAAGGGGGTATCTGAAGAAAAAGTTTTACAAAATTTTGCTCTTGTAAAAAATGGCTTAATTATAGTTGTAGATAAATTACAGACAGGATTTGATGAACCCAAACTTCATACTTTATTTTTAGATAAGGAAATTAGAGATATAAATGCAATTCAAACTATTTCTAGGGTAAATAGAACTATGAAGTATAAAGAGAACTGCAAAATTATTGATTTTTCGCATAAAAATGTAAATATTAATAATATTAAACTTGCCTTCGAATATTTTAGTGACGTGGTAATTAGCGATTTTGATCCATTTAATGAATTAAAGTTATTTGAAGATTTATATGGAAGATTAATCCAAAATGAGATGTACACAAATTATTTTAAATTTTATGTTGAAAAGGTATTCAGTAAACTTGCTGATGTTCAAGATGTCTTGCATTTAGAAGACAAATTTTCAAAATATATTAAGGCTAACCCTCAAAGAAGTAAAACAATAAAAAAAGAAGTAAATCGATATTACCATATCCTAAATTTAATCCAATTTGTAATAGATTTTGATGAAAAATATAAAGAAAAAACTTTTCTTGAATTTTGGAGAAAGTATAACAATGAATATAACGCTTTAAATAAAAAAGATGAATTAAAAGACGAAGTTGAAATATATTTTGATGAAAAAATAGGAATTGTTGATGTTCCAGAATGTAAAGGGGGTAAACATAAAGGAATCAAAGAAAAAGAATCAGATTATGAGGGCAAAAAATATAAATATGACATTTTAAAAATTTTAGAAAAGAAGAATAAAGAAGAAGAAGTTATTGGTCAATCAATAGCAGATTTTGAATTAAAAATTGATGGTTTTTTCAACTCCATTAAAGAATCTAGAGAAGGGAAATTGCTTATCGCAAAGATTAATTCAATAGGAATTAAATTTACAGAAGACGAAATCATTTCAGATTTTGAAATAATTTATAAAAAATTCATTAGAAGACACAAATTAGAACTAGGAGAATTTTTTATACAACAAATAAAAGATATTATAGAGCATCTTTATGCAGATTTTGAAAAACAAATAAAGGAAAAATTAATATTTTTTTAAATGATCATAACTAATTCAAATATGAAAGAGAACCGTTGTACTATCTCAATAATTCGGTAACTTTTAGCGGAAGAGCGCCAAGAAGCTCTATATTTCTTACAGGGTGAAAGTCCCTGTTGGGCAAGGTCTAGTCAACCACCCATACCGA
>Ga0315284_10010536_pt1 | contig 13167 bp, 10 predicted proteins | sample YL17G09_16_MG_FD_203696 | JGI IMG/M metagenome (GOLD analysis project Ga0315284, IMG submission 203696) | Sediment microbial communities from Yellowstone Lake, YNP, Wyoming, USA - YL17G09_16 | ecosystem: Environmental > Aquatic > Freshwater > Lake > Sediment | place: USA: Wyoming | collected...
AGTCCGTCACGTCCACCATATCAAGACGCACTCCGATGCCCGATGCCGCCAGGAGGTCAATGCTTGCCGTGAGGTTGGTCTGCTCGGTCTCGTCAAGGTCGTGCCAGCTGTAGGTATTCACGGCCTCTTTGCGGAGGTTCTCCTTGACCGACGTAGTCGTGCCGAGAATGGTCTGCAAGACCGCGCCGAGGGTCTTGTTGACGACGATGCCTCGCTTGCCCAGGTGCCCGATGTCTGACGACTCCGAGATGTTCTGAACCGGAACGGCGTCGCTACCGTGGCGTGCGGTGAATTCCGCTGCGACCTGCTCGCGGATCTCCTTGGGCATGTAGCCTGCTGAGTACTCGTCGACACCTTCGACGTCCATCTTCTGGTTCTCGAGCAGCGAGCTGAACTTGGTGAAGAGGTCAGGGCGCTTGGCAAGGGCTTCCTGCCAGATGCATCGCAGGCGCATCTTGAGATCCCAGCGGTCAACCATGCGCCGGTCACGGTCAAGGTCAGCGTCCGCAAGGTCGTAGCCGTATGACAGGTCGGAGTCGGACTGCACGAAGATCCCTCGAACATAGACACGCCCCGTGTGAGCGTCGTCCAGCAGCAGGGCTCCCCGGTCGGTCTCCACACGCTCGCCCACTTCGGGGCAAAGGAAGAGGAAGCACTTCTTGAGCGTCTCCCATTCGTCCTTGGAGATACCGTCGATCTCGATGCTAACACGGTTGCGATTGTCCCGGATCTTGCGGGTGTGGAAGACCAGGACGGGCTCACCGCTGAAGACCTCGCTGGGCTCGATGGCCGGAATCCAGGACTCGCCGCCGGTGCAGATGCGCACCGCGTGTCCCGCGCGCACCAGGGCAAGCACCCCAAGCTTCAAGCCTTCACCAAACTTGCCCACCAAGTCGCCTCGATCTGCCTTGGTGGTCTGCCCCAGGAGAAGGTCACGGTGATTGAGCTGACAGCCCTCATTGGTGATGACGACCTGCCCGCCCTTGTAGGTGACGGACTTCTGCGCCCCGTGCTCGACCTCGGCGTCTCGTGCGTTCTGCAAGAGTTCGCGCAGCCCCTCATAGGCCAGCCATGTGGGAAGGTATGTCACCTTGATCGATAGTTCGATTCGCATGTTGTCTCCTCTACACCGAGGTTGGTGTCCACTGGGGTGATGCCGGATACCGGGAGCGATCAACCTTCTTTTTGAACCGGCTGGGTATGCTGCCGAAGTACGCCCCCATTACGGACCCGCTGCTCGAGGTCATCGATGTGGTCGTGCTGGGCAAGAAGCCGTTGATCGAGGCCAAGCAACGACATGACGAGGACATGACCAACATCGAGTCCTTGATCCGGCGTGCCGCAAGGCAGATCGAGTTTGGAATCAGCCAGAACGAGGTAGCCGCGCTCTTCATGCAAGAGGGCATCGAGGCCGAGATGGTCTTCCTGATTGTGATGGCGGGCAACATCGCGGCAAGCCCACCCCCGGCTTTCGAGTCGACTGAGAGTACCTGACCCCAGGGGTGCAGACAACAAACCAGTTAGAGATCGCTGGTTTAGCAATTACGTTGTACAATAATTGCACCCCTGGCTGGATCTCGCAGATTGAGGCCATCCAGTGAGGGGCACCGGGGTAGCTGTTGATCAACCGGCTACCCCGGCATCTCCTCCCCATGGAGGTCTATTGTGGACAAGCAGAATCAGACACATCTCGACAGAACAATACGAGAAAGCGTCCCAACGGCACTCGATGGCGTCGGTATGCATGACGTTGCGGCCAAATTCCGTGGGCTTGCGGAGATCACGAACCCCTATCAGATCGAGATGGCCAGGGGGATGCTTGGCGCGGTCTTGCCTGGGCTCAAGCAAGCGGCTCAAGGCTTGCCTGAGATCATCAAGGCGGGGAGCCCCGAGGTTGTCAAGCAGGCCAGGACGTACCAGAGCGGGCTCACGACGGCGAAGGCCATCATTGAGGCCGCAAGGGTGGCCACGATGCAGGCGGTTCACGGCGGGCAGATCCTGAATTGAGGCGGCAATGACATTCCAATGGGACATCCCCCAAGGGGGCGCGAAGTGGGTCAAGGAGAGGACGTTCTATCTGACCAAGCACGGGAGTCACGCCTACGGCACGAACCTGCCGACGAGCGACCTGGACATTCGGGGCATCTGCGTCGCGCCCCGTGACTACTACCTGGGCTACGACCTGCGCTTTGAGCAGACGGCGTCCCCCGTGGTTGATGAGGCCAATGACGCCCCGGACTTCCTGATCTTCGAGATCCGCAAGTTCATGAAGCTCTCGGCCGTGTGCAATCCGAACGCGCTCGAGATCCTTTTCACAGATCCGTCTGACCACCTCCTGGTGACGCCGATGGCGGAGATGCTCTTCGCCAACAAGAACCTCTTCCTGAACCGGCTCGCGCAGCGCACGTTCTCGGGCTACGCGGCCTCGCAGATGCACCGCATAGAGGGGCACTACCGTTGGCTCAAGAACCCGCCCAAGGGCAAACCTGAGCGGCAGGATTTGAAGCTGCCCCCCAGCCCCGAGGTGCCTCGGGAGCAGATGGACGCCATTGAGGCAGCGATCCGCAAGAAGCTTGACCACTGGCAGCTGGGCTTCCTTGAGAACCTCGAGCCCGCCTACCGGATCGAGATCAAGGAGGTCATGAGCGAGCAGCTGGCTGAAATGCGCATCGCCATGGACGACCTCTGGGTCGGCGCCGCGCGATCCCTCGGATGCTCTGACAACTTCATCGAGCTACTCGCGAAGGAGCGTACTTACACGGCGCGAATGCGCGAATGGAAGCAGTATCAGGACTGGCTGCTCAAGCGCAACCCGGCGCGGGCTGAGCTGGAGGCCAAGTGGGGCTACGACACCAAGCACGCCATGCACCTTGTGCGGCTCATGCGGATGTGTCGGGAAATCTTGGCCGAGGGCGTCTTGCGGGTACGCCGTGCGGACGCCGGGGAACTCTTGGACGTGCGGCGGGGAGCCTGGGGCTACGAGGAACTTGTGGACTGGTTTGACGTTCAGAACAAGGAGCTGGCGATCCTTGCTCTCACAAGCCCTCTCCCTCCCAAGCCGGACAACCGCAAGCTCAACGCTCTTTGCGTCGCCGTCGTAGAGGCTTCGTTCCAGCAATAGCCTTCTTGTGAGCGCTCTGTCTATGACGGAGCCTTGAATGTCTGACTGGATCAAGATAGCAGAGGCGGTAGCATCTGGCCTACTCACAGGTGGAGCGTCGTCTCTAGCCACCGTACTCGCAACCTTTCGCGACATCCGCAAGCGGATCACGGCCATTGAAGAGCATGTTGGTCAGCCTGCGGTCAATACGACTCCGGCCACGGGTCTCTTTCATCGCGTAGACATACTGGACGTTGTCATCTCCAGGCTCCAAAAGGAGATCGCGTCCTGGGAGGATGATCCCCCAGGATGGGTCACACGGCTGGTTGCCCGCGCCGGGCGCGGTACCTCCGTGAACATGGAGGTTCAGCAGGAATTTGAAGAGCGCATCGTCAACCGTCTCCGCTCCTTTCAAGAGCGCATGGACCGCTGGGACGACCGCGCAAGGGACAGCTGGACGGATGACAAGTACATCAACCGTGTGGATTACGAGTCTGACGCCAAGTTACGTACAGCTGAGAGCATGCAACTGCGCGAGAACCTTGCGACCGTTAACGGCCTCCTTCGGGGTGTCATGACTGCAATGGGCGTAATTGACAAATCGGACGATAATCCTCCCTCAAGATCCACCACTAGAAGGGGTGGTCAAAATGATCGTTGAAGAAATTCAAGCCCTACAGGCGGTAGTCATGGAGTCCGCTGAGACCAAGCGACTCCTGACTGTGCTCCACAGCGCCCTTCAAGCTCGAGCACACAAGGGGGGTACGGTTACCGTCCTGCCTGCTCGGCTTGAGGTCATCCCTGCCATGGCTCTGGTTGCTGCAACCGCCAAATAGGCTCTGGGGAGCCCGTAGGGGCTCAAGAGTCAGCGGTGTTTCATGAACCACCGACCAGACCCATCCACGCAAATCTGGTTTCAGTCGTTGCGGGCTCTCCCCGCACACCATGCCGAAGACCCTTGAGGCTTTGAAGACTACACCGGGCTGTTGGGTTTGACCACGATGATCCGGCGGCCGAAGTAGGATGCGCCCGTTGGCGGCGTCTCGGCAAAGTCAAACCAGACGTTGACGAATTCCTCGAGCGTGATGGCGCGCAACCCACGGATCTCAGGGTCTTGGAGGTACACGAAGTCCTCATCGATCCCGACGACGACGCTGTAGTGCCCCATGTTGGTCGAGAACCAGTCCACGATGACCGGAGTCCGTTCATTCATGACGAGCCTGCGTACATCGTCAATGGGCGTCTCGTCGCGCCAGTAGGCGTTGTAGCCCAGCCCCTTGACCGCTTCGACCATGGCCGGAGCCTCGACGCCGTCGTCAGGCGTAGCCCCCATGAGCCCCGCAAGGAACGCCTCCGTTCGTTCGTCGCCGTAGTACTCGAGAACGGCGCGGACGCTTGCGGGACCACACATGCCAGGGGCTTGCGCTACGGGAGGCACCTTCAAGAGGTCAGTGGCCACCCGGCGCATGACGCGCGCCACGATTCGCTTGGTCTCGTCAGCGTGCCAGATCTTGAAGAGCCCGAAGATCTTGTTTTGCTTGCGCCCCTTGGGGATTGGCTCGATCTCGACGGTGGGCTCACCCCGTGGGTTGACCCCAAAGCCCACGATCAAACCCTTCTTGTTCTTATATTTCCCCATTAGCACAACATCGCCAATGTTGAAATATCCGGAGGCGCAGCGGTTCATAGGCTAGAACCCCGATCCCATCGTAGGCACCCATAGGTCGTGGGTGTTGCCCCAGGCAACGTAGTCCCAGCTGAAGATGCAGAAGCCGCCTGCGCCCCAGCCTGTGCCCCAGGAGTTCTTGACGATGAAGCCTACGCCCTCGAGGTAGCCCACGATGCACATGGCATGTCCGCCAATGTCATCCGTAGGGGGATTGACCGGCGTGAGGTCAGTGACATGCTTGAAGGACTCGCCTACACGGGTGCCGAAGGCTACGGGGTGGTTGGCGCGAAGGGCTGCGATGATAGCGTTGCAGCGGTCATCACCCGTCTCGTCGATGCTGAAGTAGCCCCGAATGCGGTGCCCTGCCGCTTGCCGCATCGATTTGATGCTCGGCATGTCGTAGACCTTCGTGATGTCATACGGCCACAGAGCCTCTGAGCAGATCCCGAAGCGTGTCAGGATGTCCATGCAAAGGCGCAAGTACGTGCCCTTGTCGACGTCGACATCGGGATCGCCATCGTAGTCGTCGTCTTGAAGCGAGCGCGCCATCGTGTAGATGAAGAGGCGTGAGAGGGGCGTCACGACCGGATTTTGGCCAGGGTGATTCTTGACGTAGATGAGCGCGTCAAGTATTTCGATGCACTCGGCGGTGGCATTTCCAGCACATGAGCCGATGCTAAGCTGGTTCATGGCCGTGCAGTAGTCCCGGAGGTCAACGTCCCCTTCATGCGCAGCCGTCAGCGAGGGCAAGAGCTGCGCGGTGAAGCTGAAGTCAGGTTTGCCCGGTTCCGGCGGGGGGTCGGGGCGGTATTGCATTGCAACTTCGAAATTGAGGTTTCCCATGCCTCTAGGGTTCGCAAAGGAAGAAAATGCGAGGGGGCTTTTATACGCAGGGCTCTAGCTGTGAAGACCAAGCTCCTCGTTACCTTCGCGGTTCTCGTCTTGACGGCGTGCCCAACAACGCCGAAACCCCATTATGTCCCCGCCAAGGACAGTAACTTGCTGGGTGCCATGTGCGCACACCTCAAGGTTTTGGGCTGTGAGGAGGGTCAGGACGTCTACGATTCGGACAATCCTGGTCCCGCCGGGGTGCCCAATACGACCTGCGAGGCCGAATACATCAAGATTCAGAGCAATGGCACCTACCTCAACCCCCGGTGTCTTCTGAAAGTCACATCTTGTGGCGAGATTGAGGAAGCCCGCAAGCGCACGTGCGAGTAGCAGATGCCAGCATCTCCTGCTTGTCTGATCAGCATCAATGGGGGTCCGTGGCTATCCACGTATCACGGCGTTGATATTGATCCGGGCGCAAACATTGGCATCAAGCTATTAGATCCCACAGATGTGGCTTCTTGGTATCTGGAGGTCTTCGGCCGGGATGAGCTGAGCCCGATGCCTACGTTGGTCGGAGTCAATCCGACAACACATCTCGTCGATACGCCATCAACGATAGCTGAGTTTGTAAACGAGATCGATTTGGGGCGGGCGCTGATCTTTCGGTCAACGGTCATCACATCCGTTGGACCAACGCTCATCACGACGTTTGCGCTCTTCACGCTCACGGCCATCGGTCTTCGCGTAGGCGCAGTGGGCGAAACCGTTGAAGGCGACCCAGAGTTTGGTTGGGGCGCCATCGTCAACCCGGCCATTCGGCTGGCGGGTGGTGGGGGCGGCGGGTTTACGCCCGGCGGCGACCTTGGAGGCACAAGCACCAATCAGACCGTCAAGGGCGTCCAGACCGTTCCGGTTGATATTGGAGCAACAACGCCCACCGATCAGTACGAGGTGTTGATGACCAGGGGTGGTCCCGGCTACACCTACCGCCTAGCCAGACTGACAGAAGATATGATTCTCCCAGCCTTCTCAGTCACGTCCTTTTACTCTGACACCGTGTCGTCCATTCAAGAGGTCGGCACGGATATCGTCGTGCCCCCGCACTTCGTGGCCAGCTACAGCCAAGCCGCACCCTACGATGCCGTCACCTTGCGTGATACCGACAACCCTGCGGAAGTGGACGTCAGCGCTACGCCAGGAGCCTTCAGCAGCGGCTACACGTTCACCGGCAAGGTGACGTATGGGAACGCTGTGACCTTCACGTTGAGTGCGACCAAGGACGGCTTCTTGCGAACCCGCTCCTACACGATCACGTGGGTCAGGCGTGCCTACTGGTTTGCGGCGGCTAGCCCCGGAGCATTCCCAGCAGCGTTCACACAGGTGTGGGTTGAGGGCAATGACGCCGGAACGCTCACGACGACGAAGAATCGAACCTTCACAGTCAACGCAGGGGCTGGTGAGCACATCTACTACCTCTATCGCGCTGCGTATGGCGTGGGCGTCTTCTGGGTTGGGGGATTCGAAGGAGGGTTCAACTACCTTGGGGACATCTCGCTGACGGTCAACGCGGTGACTGAGAGCTACCGCGTCTATGAATCAGTCCAAGTTGGACTTGGCTCAACCCAAGTAACCGTGACGGACTAAGGGGCGCCATGTCCATCTTTGTCATCGACACGTTCAAGCAGAAGAACAGCGCGAAGTTCCCGCTGGTCGAGGACATAGACTTTCTTGGGGGCATGCGGGCGTTCCTCACGACCGCAGAGCGAAACGATCTCGTCAACTTCCCCGTGACGTACCGCAAAGTCGGGATGTTCGTATGGACGGAGGACACGGCCAAGCTCTGGCGTTTGTTGGCGGTACCGAACACGTGGGTCGAGTTCACCGGGGGCGGCGGGGGTTCAAGCTCCGCTTTGACCGACCCGCTTCCGCTCAATACGGGCGTGAGCGTGACCGCAGGGCAACCCTTGGCCTTGAATGCCTCGGGGAGCCTCGTGGCCGCTGACGCGGCTTCTGGGGCTAATCCGGAGGTCTTCGGGCTGGCTCAGGCTGCTGCTGGTCCTGGTCCGGCCTTGTCTACGGTCGTTACAAGCGGAATTTGCCCCTACGTCGGACCCGCTTTGACGCCGGGCGCCGTGCTCTACTTGGCCGTCGGCGGCGGCATCTCCGCTTCGCCTCCAGCCGATTCACCGGGCAACGTCATTGTTCGTGTGGGTCTTGCGGAGACAGCTACGAGTCTGCTTGTGAGAGTTCAAACGGTAGGCAGGATGTGACTTTACCGTGAGTGAGGTTTGCAATGGCACGATTCAAGTATCTCGGCGAGCCCCCCAGGGACTACGTGGTCACCATTGGTCCGTGCTTGAAGATTCGTGCGCCGCTCAAGAACGGCACGATTCAAACCATGATTCCGGTGCCGCCGGCCACAGAATTCGTGATCGGACAGGACATCGGTCACGACGTCACTGACCAACGATCCCTGATGTCAATGAGGGCTGATCCTCGTTTCGAAGAATTGCCCTGAGCAGTTGCCCGTCAAACCCAGATTTAGATGCAGATTCCGTGAACGTTCGCAGCAGGAGATTGAGAAATGGCTAATCTGCATCGGGCAATTTTCATCCATGGTGGTCTCATTTCGCAGCTTGACGCGACTGATACGCTTCAGCTGAACAACATCGACACCGCAGCAGCAGGTGCCCTGGTCATCGGCAATGCCGTAGCTACCTCGGTTGGGATTGCCTCTGCGGGTAGCGCCTGCACCACGGTGGACGTAGGCACAGCGGCAAGCGTCACGGCGTTGAGCCTTGGCGGAGCTGGGCTGGCAACGCTCGCGCTCGGCACGGGCATGGGATCTGGCGACATCATCAACGTCGGCGGCGCGACCCCCGGAACGCCTTCGGGCGCAACGATCAACCTCAACGCAGACGTGAACATCGCGGGCGTTTTGACGGAGATCGGAACGTCAGCATTCACCGACGCGGTGCTCTTCAAGGGTCCAGTCACCTACGGCTACGCCGAAGTTGTGACCATTGCGGCAGCATCGAATTTGGAGGTCTTGCCCCAAGCGACGATTCACGCCTCGAGCGTGGCAGGGTTCGCAGCAGGTGGCGGGACAATCTACGTCACCACAAGTACCGGCGAACAGACCGTCACGTACACCGGGGTGTCCGGCAACGACTTCACGGGCTGCACAGGCGGCACGGGAACGATGCTGACGGGCGGCCGAATCGGCAGTGAGGCCATCGGCACAGACACGATCACGTACGCAAGCGGTACCAGGGTCGTTTCCAGCATGCTCTGGAGCAGCGCTACGGGCGGCACCATTGGCGCTGCTGATCAGCGCGCCGTCGGGACAGGCGCGGCGTTCACCGTCAAGGCTGGTGGAGCCCTTGGTGATGCCTCTGTCGGTGGCACGCTCACTTTGACGGGCGGCGTGGGCGGAGCCTCCACAGGCGCCAATGAGGGCGGTGTGGGCGGCCTTGTTGTGCTTCAGGGCGGTGTGGGCGGCGTTGGAAGCGAGACCAGCTCCCCGCTTGACGCCTCCATGGTTGGAGATTCGCTCTCTCCCGACATCACCGTGCTCAGCACGACTGGCTTCGGAGATTCAGGGTACCTCAACGTCCCGATCACCCCCTCGGGCACGACACAGGTGACCTACAGCAGCAAGACCGGAACAACATTCCAGGGCTGCGGGTACGTTGCAGTTGCGACTATCGATGGATCTGCCGCCATCAGCCAAGCCATCTTTGGCCCGGCTTCAGCCATCACGGCGCCTTCGATTGGCGATACTGTGCCTGGAACAGCAGGTGGCGCTGGCGTTGGCATCATTGCCGTTACCAGTTCGACCGGCTTCGCGTCAGCTGGCAGCATCGATGTTCCGACAGCTGGCGGTCCCGTCACGATAGCCTATACCGGAAAGACCGCTACGACGTTCACGGGCTGCACCGGCGGTAGCAGCGAGGTGATGGCTGCTGGCAACATCACGCAAAGTGCTACCAGCACCACCAACATGGCCAACACGTCTACCGCCATCAGCATCGTGGTGGACAGCACGGCAGCCTTCCCGAATAATGGTACCGCTTCAGTTCCGATTTCGCCCAGCGGTACGGCGACCTTCACCTTCACCAGCAAACACGGCGACGGGGTCACGTTCCTCGGGTGCTTCGGAGCCGTTGGAACGATGGCTGCTGGCAACGTCATCGCGCTCTCCGATCCGGCTCCTGGTGTGGGTGGATCGATTCAAATCAAGGGTGGCGCGGCAGGCGCGGCAGGAACGGGCGTCGGGCACGCGAACGGCGGAAGCATTCTCCTTCAAGCAGGCGCGGCAACAAGCGCCCTGAGTGCAGATGGCGACGTCACCATCGACCCACTGACTTCTGGCAAGATCGTGTGCGGTAGCCAGCCCGGCAATTACGCGATCTACATGGGCGATATCGACACACAGAATCCTGGCATTCGTTGGGACGACGGAACGAACAAGTGGCAAGTTCGGGACAATGCTGGTGGCGGATGGTCGAACATCACTACGGCATCCTCGAGCGCATCTGTTGAAGTTGGTACGGCGCAGTACCAGCATCTGTATTGGGATACCGGCACCAGCACGTGGAAGCACGACAACGGCGACATCATGCTCAACGGAGCTGCCGCCAGGACTATCGCTGTAGACGTTCCGGGATCTGCCGGGGCTGGCAACGGTCTGAATCTGAACGCATCGGACGCAGTCACTTCCGGCGTGGGCGGCAACGTCACCATCACAGCAGGACGGTCGCGGCAGGAGAACATCGGCGGCAGCGTCATTCTCACGGGCGGCATGCCCGCGAACAGCAGCGGCAATCCTGGAAGCATCTACCTTCGTCCTGGTTATCGCCCCTCGAACGGAATGCCCTCTCTGGGCGGGCAAGTCTTCTTCGGAAGCACGGACGACGGAGCCCCCTACCTCCTCGCAGAGCAAGATGGAGGCGTTCACGTAGCCAAGATCGGGGCAGGGTCAAACGGTCAGGCGCTCCCCTTCGCGACGATCTACGCCAACACGACCCTCGGATTCCCCTCGGTGGGAACGATCCTCGTCACAACGGGCGCTGGCGTTCAGATTGTCAGCTACACGAGCATCACCGGAGGCGGTACACCCTCGTTCAACGGCTGCACGAATGGTACCGGGGTGATGTCGACCGGAGGTAACATCCTCAGCAACACTGGCGTCGGCTTCCATGTTGCTGACGGAACTGGAACAATGCAGTTCCGCAATCGTGCTGGCGTATGGGCGAACATTGGAGCGGCCAGCCCTGGCGGCGCGCTTCCTGCCAGCACGCTGTACGGCCAAGTCCTTCGCGGCAACGGCGTCGGCGGATGGACTGCTGAAACAGACATCTCGCTGGATGGAACAAGCGGAAGCAGGACAATCAGCGTCGGTCCCATCTCCGGTACTGGTGCTGGCAACAACCTGACCATCCTGGCAGCTGACGGACACGTCTCCGGCGGCGGCGGCAGCGTGATCATCAACGCAGGGCAGATGGTGTCGACCGGGGTCAACGGCAACGTGACCATCGGTGGCACAGCCATCGGCAACAGGGCTACGCTGGTCAACCTCGGAAATCGTACTGACGTTTCCGAATTCGGCGCGATTGCGATTCCCGCGACCGGAGCCGTTACGTTCACGGAAGACCTGACGTTCCGCGCCTTCCACTTGGGAGGTGCCAACCACACGATCATGGTGGGTCAGCCCACCTCGGCGGGCAGCTTTGGCGACACCTTGCGCATCTACGGCGGCTTGGCTCCTGCCAGCACCGACACCACGCTTCATTCGTCGATGAATACGCTGACCCTGCCCCAGGCGACGATCTACGTCGCTTCCATCACGGGGTTTGCAACGGCCGGAAAGATCGCCGTCACAACGAGCCTTGGAAAGCAGCAGGTGGAGTACACAGGCGTGGCCGCAGGGTCGCCTCCTTCGTTCACGGGTTGCACGGGAGGCAGCGGCGTCTTGAGCACGGGCGGCGCAGTCAGCTCCGCTATCGCGGGCGGCAGCGTCAACATTGACGGCGGCGCAAAAGACGCTGACGGCATGGCTCACGGCAACGTCATGATTGGCACGAGTATCGGATCGGGCGACGCCCAGACCGAACTCGTCGCCATCGGTACCGGCGGAGCAATGGGGGTCTTCAACACCTCGACTTCGGGTTACTACCCGCGCCCGGCAGTCGTCCTGGCCTTCAACGGCATGTATTTCGACGACGCTGGTGCTGGCGGCAACACACAGCTGGTCATGGGCAAGTCGACCGACACCAAGTTCGCGCTCTATGCGAACAAGGGAACCGGCACGGCTCAGGCAGGTATTCGGTACAACGACAGCACCGTCAAGTGGGAAATTCAGACCACGGGAGCCACGTGGTCGCCCATCACGGCAGGCTCTGGGGTGCTTCCGACCAGCGTCATCGACTATCAGGTTCTGCAAAACCTCTCTGGGGCGGCAACTTGGAGAAGCGACATCACGCTTCCAAACACAGCAAACAGAACGATTTCTGTCGAACTTGCGCCTACAGCAACGCCCGGACGTCTGCTCACCATCACCGCAGGTGCTGCTCTTGACACGAACAACGTCGGCGGCAACGTCACTGTTCAAGGCGGTGCGGGCGTAGGTTCCGGCGCAGGCGGCGACGCTCGGCTCTTCGGCGCAGTAGCCGTCGGTACGGGCGTAGCAGGCATCGGCTACGTCAAGGGCGGAGATTGTGCCTCCGGAGCAGCAGCAGGAAACGTGCTGATCTTCGGCGGCGACAACTCTTCCACGGGTGTCGGCGGCGACGTCAAGATCACGGCAGGCACTTCGACAAGCGGCACGGCGGGATCTACGAGGATCTACGGAAAGGTTGCATTCGTATCGGCTACTGGCACGACAGCAGCCATCAACTTCAATCCTGGTACGCAAGACACGCCGCTTTCGACAGTCACCAGCGACATCATGTTCGCTTCCGGCCATGACCGTACAATCGCCATGGCGAATAGCGCCAGTTACGGGTATACCCTCAACATCCAGGCTTCCAATACGACTGGCGCTTCCACGAGCGGTGGTCCGCTGGTTCTCAATGCCGGCACAGCGACCGGAGCCACCTCCAACGGCGGCTGGTTGTACCTAAATGGTGGTGCAGCCACCGACGGTCTCGGCGGACGCATTCAGATCGCGGCAGGTGAAGCGACAGTCGGTACCGGCGGCTGGGTGACGATCGACGCGGGCGCCGGGTCTGTGGACGCTGGCGACATCTATCTCGCTCGCACAAACGGCAAGGTAGTTTGGTTTGGCGGCGGTACCGACGGTGTCAGTTTCACCAGGCAAACAGGAGTTTTCACGGCAATCGGATCGGGTTTCATCAATCTCGACACCGTCGGCACCAGTCGCTTGAAGTTCAACGGCACCACGGTCACCGCGAACGCCGGAATCACGGCCGGCAACTTCCTCAAGCTGTTCGATGGAAGCGCGGACGTCACCAGCCACACCCACGGAGGCGGCGCTGCTACGCAGGCCATCGTCAACACGACTTGTGGGGAAATCGTCAGCAAGGGCATGGTCGTCGGCATC
>Ga0315284_10010539_pt1 | contig 13163 bp, 30 predicted proteins | sample YL17G09_16_MG_FD_203696 | JGI IMG/M metagenome (GOLD analysis project Ga0315284, IMG submission 203696) | Sediment microbial communities from Yellowstone Lake, YNP, Wyoming, USA - YL17G09_16 | ecosystem: Environmental > Aquatic > Freshwater > Lake > Sediment | place: USA: Wyoming | collected...
TATTGAAAATGGTAAGGTGGTCGTTAATGAAGGAGAAATTGAAATAAACACATTTTATTTCAAGAATAATGACAATAAATTTGGAGACTATTCGAATAGCACCTATACGATGTACGCCGCCCCAACACTATCGTTGGTTCAAAAATGGCTAAGAGAGGTACATGATATTGATGTGTGGGCAAAACCATTTGTTGTCGATGATTTAAAAAAAGAATATTTGGGATATACAGATTATTTTCCAAATAAAATTGAAGGTAAAACACATATAACTCATCAATCATATGAAGAAGCAATTGAATTTAGCATTGTTGTGGCATTAAAATCAATAGAATGAATTCTTATACCGTCTCTTTATTTGATTTAATCCTTGAAAAGTTAAAAGATGAAAAAGGATATAATGTTATATCGTTGGGAGATCAAGAAGAAGATATCGGACAAATATTTCATTTTGACACAAAAGAAGAATTTGAATTAAATTTCGAAATAACAAAACACCCATATTATCCGTCAGACATGATTATTCCAAAAAACAATATATTTAGTATTATTAGTCACCATAATTTATATCTTATTGTTGACGGTAAACTTGTAAAGGATATGTATGGATTTATTACGAAACAATGAAAAGTCTTAAAGAAATAATGGAGGAATATTCGATCGAATTATATCTTGGTGATCCTACATTTTGGACCGTTGAACAGGTTGAAGAAATCGCCAGAAGATATAAATTACAAGTACTTGATGACGTTAAATTTGGATTCGATCTTTGTAGTGATGCCAGTACGCATTGTATAGGATATAGAAATCTTATTGAAAGAATTAAAAGAGAAAAAGAAAATAAGCCAATCGATAAATCAATATCGCCTATAAAACCATATAAAAATGAGTAGAAGAAGTTATTTTTCGACTGAAGAAGATGAATCCTATCGTGAAGGTAGAAGAGATCAACAGAATCACCGACGCAATCATGAACGCGACAGATATTCGGAAGAAGATAGATCATATTTTCAAGGTGTTGACGACATGTCTCGTGAAGAAAGACAAAGAGAAGAAGAAAGAATGTTAGAGGAAGAACAAGAGAGGCAAGAACGGATAAGACAAGAAAAAATGGAATATGAACGATATTTGGAGGAAACTGAATTTTATGATCAAATGTTGAGCGACGAACAAATTAACAATGAAATTACAGAAATGTCGGAAGATCTCGATTCCGCGGATTTCTTATTTTTGGAAAATGAAGACGAAAGATAATTGCCGGTAACTGCCGGAAACGAGAATAGCTCTGTGTTAATATATTTATTGGCACAGAGTTTGTGTTTTTAATAATTATTGATTATTACCATATGAGACATGAAATATATAAAAATCATCATATATATTGTTCTTATTTTCGTTTATGGATATTCATGTCATCAAACAACAATTAATCCGAATAATTATATATGGGGGTATATTTGTGCGGGTCTTTTTGGGATACTTTTTTTCTGGACGATAAGTTATTTTACAAAAAACATCGGAAAAAAACATGACGAGGAATAAAAAAGTTAAAAAATATTTGGCAGATTCATATAAATGTTTTATCTTTGTACAAAAAGATATACGCCCATGAACAAGGTAACAAAAATAATGATAAGGCAGTTCGTCAAAGAGAAACTTTCAACAGATACTGTTTGGGCTAAAAAAGCACTTATCAAGATCTACGAATTTCAAACTCTAGACGAGCAAAAACAGAGGGATACGATTTATCATAATGGAGTTGGATTTACCGGAACTGATGGACGAATTCTCACATCCTTTGCTAAACAACTGTTAAAAACAGGATATCTCTCTGATAAACAAACGGAACTTTTAATGAAAAAAATGCCGAAGTACTGGATTCAAGTGGTTAAAATATCAGATAAAGAAAAACTTAATTCATTAATAAATGCCTAAATTACCAGCAATATTGACATATGCTTTTACCATGATGGACGGTATTCATGTTGGGCAAGAAGCGTGGAAACAAAGAATTCTTGACGAATGGGAAAAATCCAAGGAATACCCAAGAAAGAAAAAGAAATTGGTAAGAAAAAAACTGCAATTGGATTGGAATTTTGCTTGTTGGAGTCCTTTCGATATATAATATAATGAAAACAATAATAATATTAATATTATCTTTATTCTTATTTTCTTGTAATTCGCCAGAAAGAAAAATAAAAAACTCATTTCAGTATCAAAGAGGAAAATTTAAAATTACCGAAGTTAAAATTTATGACACCATCTATCTTAAAGATATAACGGAAAATACGGAATTTTTTAATAGACGAATTAGATACTTGGAGAGATCCATAAAAATGGCAAACGAATACAGAGACAGCGTACTTCAATTTCAATATCCAAAATCAAAGCAAGATTCATTATTATCAACAGGAAGATTATGGAAACGCCAACGCCAAAAAGAATTAGATCGTTTGTTGATTAGAGAGTCTCTCACCAATTATCTTTATTCAGAAATAAACGATACAATAGCAGGATATTATGCAAGAATTGTAACACGATATAATACGTTTGAATTCGTTGTCAGCCCAATTACATATCAAATTGTTTGTCCAGTATCTATGTACGAAAATAAATAAAATGAAAAAAATTAACATTGTTGCAAGATTAGTTATTATTACTCTAATGAGTTTTATCTTTTTAAATGGCTGTGAAGAAACAACACAACATTCTAATTTTAACTCACAAAAGATTAAAAAAGAAGATCCAAAACCACGAACTAGAATTAAAGTGATTGATAATGGACCCTCTTTTACTAATGTTCAGATAATTGAAGTGGACGGACATCAATATTTATACGCCATGGAAGGTGGTCTTGTTCATCTTGAAAGTTGTCCATGTAAAAATAGATAATTATGAAACCAAACATTTATGCGGGTATATTAAATACCGAAAGAATTGCCGCTTATCAAAAACTAGCGGAAAATTATAATCTTGAAGAAGGTACTGTTGGGCATATTTTCTGTGAGGGTGCAAATTGGGGCATTGGAGTTACTGAAAGAATACCCGAAGGGGAAAAATCTGAATGTTTTCCAAATGAATGTGATCATCCAAGAAATCGGCGCACATATTATGACGGAGGTTCTTCATGGTGTACCAAATGTTGGTCTTATGTTGATGTTCCCAGATCTCGAGCAGATTGTAAATATTTCGATGAGGCACAGGGAAGGCATAGATGTATTCATCCGAAAATTGGCCATCGATTTTTCATGCCCAAAAAGTGTATCGAAATTTGTAACTATTTTAAAGAAAAATAATTATGAAACTATTAAAACCCTCCCAATGGGTAAATTTTCCTTGGTTTATAATCGCTGCCGGTAGTGGATATCTATTTTTCAGCACTAGTATCGACGAATATGGTCTCTTTGATGTCACCCAAGCTCATTGGATTTTTGTTGTCCCAATAATTTGGTGGCTTTGGAAATATCTTGTGATCAATTGTTGGAATTTTTATATGGACGAAAGATCTGAAACCATTATTGAAAAAAAGGGTGTTTTCTCAGTCACCACGATCAAGATACAATATTTCAGAATAAAATCCATACAAGTTTGGCAACCGTTCTTTTTAAGGATATTTGGCCTTTCAACCGTTCAAATTATAACATCAGAGCCATTTAAACCATTATTACTTCTTTATGCTATTCGTGATGGCGAAAGTTGGTCGCAATATTGTTTAGATATGGCTAAATATTGGAGGACACAAAAGGGTGTTAAAGAAACAGATTTTCATGCATTTTAAATTTTATAATTATGATTACATTATTAACAATTTTAGCTTGTCTTATCTTCGTTGGTGGGGCATATTTTATGGGGAATTTTGTCAGCGATACGTTTAAAGACGATATTCAAGAGAGAGTCATAAGCACCCTATATGGTGTTCTGTTATGGGGCGGCATTGGCATTATTGGCGTTATATGTTACTTAATATATTTAGGAATATCATATTTATTAAAATAAAATGTTGCCCTGTTTTAACATATTAAAAAAGAAGAATACAGAGGTGAGCCCGACCCCAAGCCCAAGCATGCCACCAAAAGTGTTGCCATCACCTTCTCCTCCGAATATCACAACAAATATATGGAAGAGTTTAGAGTCAATTGATATTAACAAAATTAAACAATACGATTTTCCAGAAAACAAATATTTTCATGATGAGTATAATAAAACGCAAATAGTGCTTCATCATACTGTTTCTGGGCCAGGTATTGATGGTGATGTCAGTACTTGGGTAGATGGCAAATATAATGTTGGAGTTACAATAATAGTTGACAGGAATGGAGTTCCGTGGCAACTTTTTCCATCTAAAAATTGGGCATACCATCTTGGAACAGGAGATCATAGTCTGGATAAACATTCTATTGCGATTGAAATAGATAATTGGGGAGGATTGATTCTTGGTGATGGAACAAATAAACAGTTTGGAAAAAACGAAGACGGAACGCCAAGAATGATATTTACAGCAACAGGAAAATATTATGCATATTATGGAAACGCTGTGAACGTATTAATGCAAGAATATCCTGACGGATATAGAGGTTACAAGTACTTTGAAAAATACACACTTGAGCAAATAAGAACTGTTGGTGAATTGATTTTATTTTGGCATAATAAATACAACATTCCTCTTTACTATAATTCAAGTATGTTCAATCTTTCACAAGAGGCGCTTCGAGGAAAACCAGGGGTTTGGACTCACACATCATATCGCATAGACAAAAGCGATATACATCCACAACCCGAAATGATAGAAATGCTTATGGCTATACTAACAGATGAAATGCCAGTTTCATTTAAGCTAAAACGAAGAAAATTTATCCTTGGTCGAAAAAAAGGATTAGATGTTGAAAATCTTTAAAAACATTTGGTGAAGTCAAATATTTTTCATATCTTTGTACTATGAAAACAGACTACGAAAAAGCCATAGAAGCCGTATCTGATCTTCCCCGTTTTTATCTTGGACAGGAAGTAGAAACAGAACATGGAATAGGTATCATAGTTAAATTAAATATGGAATATAACGGATTGTATCTTAGTCCAGAACGATCAAAATGTGTCGTGTGGTTTAGTACAGAAACGGCAACTCCGTGGGTTAATCGGGAATATCGTTTACTTGAAATAAAATCGACTGATCAAACGAGTGAAATTCAAAAAATACAAAATGAGATTAAAAAATGGAGTGATGATGCGTTTGGTAAATATAGAAACGGATCTCCTATGATTAATCATTTAAAAAAAGAAGTTGATGAATTGATGAATGCTCTGGGAGATTATCATAGAGGAATATATAGTAGTTCAGTCGAAAGTGGAATAGAGTTAAGAAACAAAAAAATAGATAGAATCAAAATGGAATTAGCAGATTGTTTTATTCTTTTATTTGATTCTGCTGCTCACGAACAAATCAATATTAATGATATTGTGAATGCAATAAAAGAAAAACTTGAAATTAATAAGAAAAGAAAATGGGGAACGCCTGACGAAAATGGAGTAATTGAACACATAAATGAATAAAATATGACACAACACAGTTTTCAACATGAATTTAAGGGATATGGAAGAGTTCCATCCGTATGTTCGGTTAAAATTTTCTCTAATAATGGGGAATATATTATATATTTTGAAGACATTGGAGAAGGAACGTCAGTAACAAACGCATCAGAACAATTAGCAACAGAAATTGTTAATAGGTATGCAATCAATCCTAACGAATGTAAATTCATTGAAACATATCGAAGAGACACAAAAAAACTCGATGGAATATCATATTATTATAATTTATTTGACGAAATAACATACGACTGGACGCTTAAGAAGGGACGATGGGAAGCTAAAAACCCTGATTGGAAACCAGCATCAAATGAAATAAGAATTTTATTTATTAACGAAGATAATCAATGAATATTCAAACAATTTCAATAGTTGTTCCAACAAATGGTTGTGTTAACAAATGTCCATTTTGCGTTAGTAGGATGCACGATGGTACATATGAAAATAATTGGAACGAAAATCAAATGACAAAACGTATTCGTTACGCAACAATGAATAATGTGAACACTTGTATAATAACAGGAACTGGAGAGCCATTACAAAACAAATCGTTCCTTAATAAATTATCGATATTATTTCGTAAAATGGATAATCCATTCCCAAATATCGAATTTCAAACCACTGGTGTTTTTCTTTCCGAGACAGAAAAAGATTTTGATAATTTCGCGTACACAGAAAAAGACAAACTTATATATAAAAACATAAGACTTCTTCAAATACTTGGAGTAAATACCATAAGCTTATCTGTTGCCGATATTTTTGACGATGACAATAACGCTAAATTAATGTGTGTTCCTGAAAATCTAAAATTTTCATTACCTGAATTAATAAAAATATTAAAGAAACATAAATTTAATATTCGTTTATCATTGAATATGACAAAGATATATAGTCATAAGAGTGTAACAGATACTATAAATCGAGCAAGAGATCTTGGCGCAGAACAAATTACATTCAGGAAACTCTACTATCCAGAATATAATGAGTTTACAGAGCAGGGTCATTGGGTTCAAGAAAATTCCATAGAAGATGATTATTTTGGCCGACTAAACGATACAATTAAAAGTTTTGGTAAGCCGTTATATCGACTTCCATTTGGTCCTATGGTATATTCTATATATGGAATGAGCACTGTAATTGACGATGATTGTATGAGCAAAGATAATTACGATGCGTTAAAATACATTATTCTCAGAGAAGACGGAAGGATCTACACTCAATGGGATGATAAAGGAAGCATAATATTTTAAAGTTAATTAATATGAAAAACGCATTAATTGTTTTATTATTAATTTTTTTGTCATCTTGTTATAAAGTAACAAAAAGCGAACTTCTTACAATAGAAGGACATATGATTTATAGACATCACGAAGACGCAAAAACCGAATACGAATTTCATTATGGGTACGATGTAATGAAAGGCAAAATGTCTTATCATTATGGACCACATACAGAATCAGAAAGAAATGAAGTTACCTTCAGATTCCTTGAGGATACAGTAACATATAACAATAGAGAATTATATAATAGGGCAAATGTCATTATTACATATAAAAAAGTTTATCACGATGGAACGTTCCATCATAATCAAATAATAAAAATAAAGTAAAATTATGAAAGACACAACCAATTTAAATCCGATGTTCTTCCACGGGAAGACAATTGATGGCTACAGATATACAATATCTGGATTGATTGAGAATAGCATTCTTAGTATGGGAATCGCTGTTTGTGCTCATGGCGAACATTTTTGTAGGTCAAGAGGCAGACTAATTTCTAGCGGCCGTCTTCTTAACCAGAGGTCTCTTTCTCATGGAAGATTTTATGTCGTGATCGAATCATCCACAGAAAGAAAAGACTTTACATGTTTCACAGATCATGTATCAACATATAATAATTTCTATAAGAAGGATTTGTTACAAGAATTTGGGCTCAGATAGAAATGACAACTATTTTCAATGCATTATGGATAATAATCTTATTCTCCTATTTCCAAAAGGATCCTATGTATAATAAACAAGGAAAACCTTCCAAATGGGGGATTAATCAATACATTGAAAAAAACCAAGAAAACATAATTAAAGAATATGAATATTTGGTTGATACAATTTATGATGTATATGTTTTTACAGAAAATTTAAGTGAAACTAGCGACCCCAAAGATCTAGGTAATTTTTATTATCCCGATTACATTATAATAACCAATGAAGAAAATTATGTAGCATATGAATTTAAAGATTTAAGTAAATTCAAACAAAAAACATTAAACTATACTGACCGAACAGTTAAAGCGGTAATATTTCATGAATTAACACATGCTCTTGTGAATCAAATTTATTTAACAATGGTAAATCCATCTCCTGAATATGGAATGATCAGAATATATCCACAATATGGAAATCAATTTGGGTCTGTATTCATAGAGGAAGGAATATGTGAATATGTTGTTTACCATTTAAACGAGAGCCCACCTTTAAAAAATATTCCTGTTCCAGAAAGCACGGATGATTTAATAGATCCAAAAAATAAGGTAAATAATGTGTATCACTATTCTGTGGTTTTCCTTAAAGATTTTTTGGATGAACAAGGAATTGAAAAAGGAACTGAAATATTAATTGGCAATAGACCGCCAAGTTACGAAGAAATATTAAGTCCAAACACATATTTTAATAGATTAAATAAATGAAAACGCCAAAACCAAATCAAGAGGCGCTCGATATTCTAAAGAAAATTGAGAAATTAGATAAAAGAATAATGATGATGGAATACGAAAGGGAGGGAAGTACAAGGATGCTCGAACTCGTTTGTGTTCATGATGAAACCGTAAAGAAACACGATTACCAACCTGGCGGTTATCTCGATAGATGTAAATATATAAACAAAATTGTTTGTAAGGTTTGTGGAAAGGTCATCGAAGAAGAAATAATAATTGGAGGGTTTAACTAATGGATAATAAAGTATTTAATGTAAAAGGAAGAACAATTGAGCAGCTCGAAAAAGCGGTTGACTTGTTATTGTTCAATGAATATGGCAAATATGACGAGGTTAAGGGATGGTATTTTGTTCCTAATAAAGGATTGGTGTTAACATGGTATGTTGGAGAATCTTGTCCTAATGCAACCGCATTTACAAATAGAATGGGAATGCCCGAGCCGATAGGCAAAGAAGAATTGGTTGAAACTTTATGGAATTGGTTATTTACCGAACAAGCAAACCGAGTTACATATGAGGAACAAAATGATTGGGATAATGAACTTAATGATTCTGATGTGACTGAAAAATTAGGATGGAGGCTTTACACTGATTCTTGGGGGCATGTCGAAGTAATTAAGCACACTATTGACCATTATTCTGTCGCGGCATTTAAACCATCATGGTGTTGGTATGGTAAATAAATTTTAAAACATTTGTTTTTGTCATTAATTTTTAGTACTTTTGTAAAAAATAACATTTAAAGATATGAAATACTTAATAAAAAGGATTTTTTATGGTTTCTTAGTGATCTTATTTATAATAGGATATGTTACACAATTTTTGTGGACATTAAAAAAACCAACAATCTCATTCAATAAAACATTAGAGATGGGATTTGTGGCAATTGAGATTTTAACAAATAAAGAGGACGATGATATTATTGAAATTTCTATTTAGATAACAAATGAAAAGACATTTAAGTTCAGAATATGTGGGGGTTGGTCATCCCGATAAAGTTGCAGACCAAATTTCAGACACAATTCTTGATATGTACTTATCTAAGGATCCTAGAGCAAGAGTTGCTGCCGAGACGCTTGTCTCAGGAAATAAGGTTATTGTTGCGGGTGAAATAAATAGCACTGCCATTTATTTTGAAGATGAGATTAAATCTCACATAACGGATACAGTCGTTAAAGCAGGATACAATAAAAATGTTCCTTGCCAATTTAGAGAAGGAAATCTTGATATCAGTATTTTTTTAAAACCCCAATCGCCAAATATTCATGATGGTGTGGATAAATCGGATGGAGATATTGGAGCAGGAGACCAAGGAATTATGTTTGGTTTTGCAACATCAGAAATGGGTGAAGGATTTTATCTTCCAACGCCATATGTGATAGCTGCCGATATTTTATCAAATCTTAACTATAAAATTACAACTGGCAGATTACCTGGAATATATACAGACAATAAATCTCAGGTTTGTTGTTTCTATCAAAATGGAAACATATGGATCGATAAAATAATATTATCATCTTTTCATGACAAACAAATTAGTGTTAATGAAGTCAGAGAACTCCTTCAAAAAGAAGTCATTGACGAAATACTTTATATGTATAGACGAAATATTCCAAAAGATAAAGATATCGATATCTTCATTAATTCTGCTGGACCATTTTGGGTTGGCGGTCCCGAAGCTGACGCTGGATTGACAGGAAGAAAGATAATTGTTGATACATATGGGGGATTTGCTCCTCATGGTGGCGGAGCGTTTAGTGGTAAAGACCCATCAAAAGTAGACAGATCTGCTGCGTATATGGCTCGACATGTTGCAAAAAGCCTTGTAGTTAATGGATATACTGATGAGGCTCTTGTTCAGTTATCATATGCAATTGGACAAGTACATCCTTTTAGTATTGCTGTTAAATCAGATAGTGTTCTTCCCGAAGAGGTTTTGGTAAAAATGATTGAAGAAAATTTTGATCTGTCACCAAAAGGAATTATTGATTATCTGCAACTAACAGATAGTAATGTGGTAAAATATAGAAATGTTGCATCGGGCGGTCATTTTCTGTCACCAAATGTTCCATGGGAAAAAACAAAAGCGTTTTAATTATGAAAAGAAGTAAAACCACAACAAAAGATTGGACAAGACTAGTAGATAAATCAGACAAAAAAATTAAGTCTTTATTTACTAAATGGAAAAATGATGACGCCACTATGGTAGGATTGGTTCGAATTTTGATGATACAAGAAATCGAATGGTCAATTAAACAAAAAGGAGAATTTTACTATGGTCAATATGATGCGCTTTTAAAATCTGTCTATGAAAAATATTCTCAAGATTATGATAAAATTTAATTCCGAATGAAAAAACTGGTTATAATATTCCTTATTAGTATCTTCATATTTCCAAGTTGTTATGAAACCAAGCGACAAGGTTACACCGAAAGACGAGGTTTAATGATGTTAGAAAAACAAGAATACTCAAGAAATCAAGGAGTTTATAAGCCAACTAAAAAATATAAAAAGAATGTTTCAAAGAAAGTAAAAAAAGAACAAAAAAAATATAACAAAAAGAAATGATCCATAACAATATTCCTGTTGTCGTTTTATGGGACATATACAACTATTCGATGACCAAAGAGAATATTTGGTGTATTTATAATAAAAGACAAATGAGTCCGAAATTAATTAAAAATAGCACCCCCGAAGATCGTCAGAAAATTAATGATAATCTTAAAGAATGTTGGGAGATTCTCAAGGCAGGAATTATAAAGAAAAAACAATTAAAAAATTCCGCAAATAGTTTAGAAAACACTTAAAAAATAAAAAATGAAGGATTTATTAGAATTGATAATAAGCATATGGCCAATTTTATTGATATTGGTAATTGGTGGGGCAACTTTATTATTTACAAAAGAAAAGCGCACTAAAAAATAACGAAAATCGTAATGGATAGTAATAGTTATGCCAACACGCAATTTATATCGCTCAGCGAAGTTATTGCGAATCAATCATGGGAAGGTGGATGGATATGTCCTGATTGTATATATTATCGACACAATCTAACATGTGATAAGAATATGTTTATTTCATTTGAAGGTTGTTACACAAAAGGTTGCCAGGCATTTAAAAACAAAATACTTGTTACAGATGAAATTAAGAGAATTCAGCTTTGAAGAACGTGCTCATATAGTTTCACTTGCACGAACATGTGTAAAAAAATTATCGTCTCAACCGTTAATAGATTACTTTAATAAAATCTATCGAACCAAATTTGAAAATAATGGTAATGTCATTGCTGATACCATAATTAACAAATATTATCCCGATTGTAATGAAAGAATGAGAGATAATCTCCACGAAATAATGTTGCAATTTGTATTTGATTTTGAGGACACAATTGAAAAAGGAGAAAAAAACGAAATAAATCACGGACTCCTAGACCATTCATTTAGTCAAAAATTAGTCATACCACTGGATGCACGATATGGGAAGAATTCTAAATTTGCGTCAAAGAAAGAGTGTGAATCTTCTAATAGTCCTGATGGCAAACATCTTCCCATAGCATATTCATGCGATCCAAGTGAAGGATATTGTTGCAAATATTGTTGTATTGAAATATCTTCAAATTTTAATGAATAAAAATTTGGAAATCATTAAAATTGTTTGTACATTTGTACTCATAGTACGAATAATTAAACATTTTTAAAGTGAAAACAATCTATAAGTACAAAATCGAAACAAGAGATAGACAACATATAGCAATGCCTAAAGGGGCGGAAATATTAACTGTACAAATTCAACATGGAGAGCCACATATATGGGCATTAGTAGAGATGAATAGTGGTGAAGTAATGAGAACAATTGACGTTTTTGGGACGGGAAATCCCATATATGATCCCGACGGCTCAAGACGATTTATTGGTACGTATCAACTTTTTGGCGGAGAATTAGTATTTCATGTATTTGAAAAATTATAAAAATGAATACGCTTTATGTTAATTATACAAGAACGGGACAAGCAATTCCTGATCATCTTGTAGAAAAAGAACTCTTCGACCAGGCTGGTGAATGTATAAACGGTCAAGATAAACAATTCAATGTATCAACCGAAAATGTTATAAGTGCCGTGAGATCCATGAAACTCTCAGAAAGAATAACATGCGATGTTCAAATAATGTTTGAAGGAGAAATCCTACCTATGAATGAATACTGCCGCCTTGATAAATGGCCAAAAGGATTTTGTGATTATATTGACAAATGGGCAACAGAAACAATTATGCTTCAATTGAAAAAATATAAATTTAATATCGATCAAAATTAAAAAATTAAAAAAATGTATAAAGCAATACTTCTTAACGAGGGAGAAAAATTTGACGGCGAATCATTAAATAAATTAAACAAATATTTTGATGAGGCCTGGGAATATGTCGATTCAATAACCCAATCAATATCAGGAGGCGGTTACGTGACATATAGTAGAACCATAGTTATTCTTAAATTAAAAGAACAATCTAATGTTATTTAAATGAAAAAATTGTTAATCTTATTTGGTGCGGCACTGATATCTTTAACTTCTTTTGGACAAATAATATTTTCCAAGCTTGTTAAAGGAGACTGGACATCTTATCAGGTCTGTATGATCCCAACAGAAACAACGCCAACAATACCAGGGGCAACTGTTGCATATAATATTGATAATTATCATTTTAATATTAATATTAGAAATTTTCTATGGACTAAAAGATATGTTTTGACCACAACAAATAATTCTGATATATACAATATAAGTAAAGGAAAATATACTTTCGTCGATATTGCAAATACGGGAAACGATGGGGAGGTTATAGGTAGAATTTATGTACCTGAATTACGAATGGAAA
>Ga0315284_10010540_pt1 | contig 13162 bp, 11 predicted proteins | sample YL17G09_16_MG_FD_203696 | JGI IMG/M metagenome (GOLD analysis project Ga0315284, IMG submission 203696) | Sediment microbial communities from Yellowstone Lake, YNP, Wyoming, USA - YL17G09_16 | ecosystem: Environmental > Aquatic > Freshwater > Lake > Sediment | place: USA: Wyoming | collected...
CTTCCACCTGAAAAAGATCGTCTTTGATCATCAGGCGGAGAATGTATCTCGCTTCGATATCCTGAGCGGTCCCCAGAAGTTGGTCCAGATCGGAAACCCCCTCTTCTCTCAAAGTCCAGATGAGTTCGAGGAGTTCCTCGATCCTGTCTTCTTCAACGGGGATGGCCTTCCCCCACATTCTCCGATGAGGACCCTTCTTACTTTCAGATTCTGTGTTCATGGTTTACCCCGTTAGAAAACCCCGCTTATAAAAGCGGGAATGAGCTGTGTTAAGAATTTAAATACCTTTCAGACCTGCCTGCCGGCAGGCAGGAAGGGCAAAATTTAAAGCCCCGACCCGTTAGAAATTTAAGTAACCCCTATTAAAAATGTATTCCACTGAGGGTATACCGGAATCCACTCAGGGAGACTTATTTCTAACGGGTCCCGTCATTTCTAACGGGGGTTACCCCTTTCTTCTCAAAAAGGTTTTTAAAAAATCAACGATTGCTGATTTTTCCTTGTAGCTGTACCCACAGTTCGGGCAGCACAGAAGATGGCAGTTTTTAGAAAAAGGACATCCTGTGCATTTCACCTCGTCTTCAGAAAATTCTTTTCCACAGAGGGGGCATTTTTGCATATTGGATTGTGCCATATTGAAAAATCGAAATGTCAAAGTTCCTGCCTACCGCAGGCAGGCAAATGTCAAATCAATGACAAATGACCTAATGTCAAAATATTTTTGCTCATTTGGATTTTGGATTTCATTTGAAATTTGGTCTTTGACATTTGACATTATCTTTCTCCAAGATTATACCCCCAAATATTTCATCAAGAAATTTAGCACTCCGCCAACACCGAAAGCTATTGGAAAAATTACAGCCGACATCCATAGGGTTTTTCTTAACCCTCTTTCCTTTATCATCATAAAGAATTGGGCAATGCAGGGGATAAAGAGGGTGAGGGTCACCAAACTGACAAGGATTTGGTGAGGGTTGAGCAGTCCCTCTTTGGCCATGACGAAGAGGCCTGCGGCTCCGTAGTCTCTCCGAAGGAAGCCAATGATGAAAGCCTCTGTGGCTTTGGCAGGAAGGCCCAAAAAAAGGACGATCAGAGGAGAAAGGGCCCATTCCAAGAGGGTCAGCAGATTTGTTTTGTGCAAAGTGAAAAGAATGAGAGTGCCCAGAATGAAGAGAGGAACAGCTTCTTTCAGGTACCATTCGATACGGGCAAGGGTTTTGATCACTACGTTGGAGACCTGAGGAATCCTCAAGGGTGGGATCTCTAAGATGAAGTCAGACCCTTCCCCAGGGATAACCCGGGAGGCCAGGTATCCCACAATGACCATGATGAAAGAGATCAGAGCAACCCACGTGAAGATATAAAGAGAAGGAAGGCCTCCAAACATCCCAAGAATCACCCCTAATTGTGCAGAGCAAGGAACTCCAAGGGCCAATAGCAAGGTTACAATGGTGCGGTCCTTCTCCGTATCTAAAATCCGGGTCGTCATCGTGGCCATGGTATCACATCCGAGACCCAGGACCATAGGCAAGACGGCCTTACCATTGAGTCCCATCTTTTTGAATATCTGGTTGGTCATGACGGCCAGTCTGGGCAAATACCCGGAATCCTCCATAAGCCCAAAAGCAAGAAAGAAACAGCCGACAATGGGCAGAACGATCGCAATGGCATAGGTCAGAGCCATGGTAACGACTCCGTAAGGGCCAATGAGGAACTCCTGAACAAATGGTACGGGGATAAAGCGATGAATGAAGTAGGTAAGGGGGGGGAGGAGCCATTGTCCGAAAAAGGTTTTTTCCAGGAAATTGACACTTGTCTGGGCTCCGAAGACCCCGACAAATTCATAAGTGATAAGGAGGATGAACAGGAGAATGGGGATTCCCCAGATGGGATGAATCGCAAGGTTGCCCAGGAATGAGGCAAAGGTTCTTGGAGCATCTCCGGTGATCCCCATCACTTGTGATAAGAGCTCTTGAACCCTCCGGAGCCGAACCTGATTGATCAGGTATCCGATGGGATCGGAAAAACGGATCTGAATCTCTTGCCGGATTTTTTCAATCTGGTGAATCTCTTTTTCTGAAAGATTCTCGTGGAGCCATTTAGCGAGACTTTCATCTCCAGAGAGCAGCATCAATGCCAGGGCGCGTTTAGTTATTGGCGCCTCCGGCAGAAGCGAGATGATGCGGGAGACGCCATCTTCTATGGTTTCTGGGTAGGTCATGGAGATCGATGAGGAAGGGTTGGAATGAAGATTTTCTTTTATCTTCTCCAGCCCTTTTCGACTTGTGGCTATGGTCTTGAGGATCGGAGTTCCTAATATTTTGGTTAGGGTTTGCGTTTGAATCTCAATCCCCCGGCTCTTTGCCTCATCCCACATATTTAATATAAGGAGGAAGGGAAGTCCCATCTCTAACAATTGAAGGGAGATGAGAAGACCTCGACGAAGATTTTTTGCATCGATAATTTGAACCAGATGGGCTTTGGGTTCTTTAAGAAGAATGTCCCGGGTGACTTTCTCATCTTCTGACATGGGGATAAGGGAGTTGATACCCGGAGTGTCGAGAACCTGAAACTTCTTTCCCTGGGCGGACATTGTCCCAGTAGTCACCTCCACAGTTGTCCCGGGGTAGTTCGAGACGGTGACATATTTACCGGTGAGGTAGTTGAAGATCACCGATTTTCCCACATTTGGATTTCCGATAAGAATAACCTTCTCTTTGGAAGGATCGATCTGTTTGCTACCTGGTCCGCAGCACTCCATCCTTTATTCCTTTCTCCTGGGAGTTCCTTTTTTCGGGCTGCAATCAGCACATTGGCCATAAAGTTCCATGCGGTGATGGGAGGTTTTAAAACGGTAGCGCTGAGCAATGTTTTTCTGAAGGGTTTCAATGTCTTCATTCTCAAATTCAATGATCTTCCCACACCTAAGACAAATCAGATGATCATGATGGGTGCTTCCTGAAGTGGGTTCGTATCGAGTCTCACCATCGGCAAATTTTCTTTGGACGGCGAGGCCCGAACGGGTGAGGAGCTTCAGGGTTCGATAAACAGTCGTATAACCAATTTTTGGATTGACTTTCGTGACTTGGGCGTAGATTTGGGCGAGGTTCTTATGGCCGTAAGAGTTAAGGAAGATGTTGAGGATCTCCTCCCGTTGTTTGGTCGCCTTCAACCCTTGTCCAGAAATCCATCTCTTAAATAAGTTGGTTTTCATAAGATACTCCATAATTTGAAATTGAAATTCAATTTCATTATAATCTAAAATGATAGGGTTGTCAATCCATTAAAAAATGGATATAATGTTTTCATGATATCTAATAAAAATCCTGAATCGCTCGGTTATGAAAAGATCATTACTCACAATGACTTTGATGGAATCGTCAGCGCTTCTCTTTGTGCATGGGTATTAAAGGTCGAGAGAATACTTTTCGCCGGCCCACTCACGATCACCAAGTCCCAAATTACGATTACGGAGAGAGATGTGGTTTGCGATTTACCCTATCCTCTCCTCTGCGGACTCTGGTTTGATCATCATGAGGGAAATGTTCAAGAGCTTGAATACCGGAAGATTGATCCAAAATCGATTCCTGGCCGGTTTGATTTGAAACCAAGTTGCAGCCGTGTGGTCTTTGAATATTTCTCAGAACAGAAGGAACTTCCGACCTTCTTTTTAAAAGCTGTCGAGGAAGCAGATGTCATTGATAGTTTCTCCTACGCATCGATTGAGGATTGGAGAAAGGAGACCCCTGGAAAGGTGATCGACTTAACGTTAAAGGTCCGTTTTCAATCTCCAGAGGAGCAAGTGAACCATATGAGGAACCTGGTTCGAGAGCTTCGGGATCGTTCCATTGAAGAGGTATACAGCCTTCCGTTCGTTCAGAAACGGTTAAAACAGTTTCGGGAAGAGGAGGGAAGAATGTTACGGATCCTTGAAGACTCCTCCTTCTTTCTTGAGCAGGATCAGAAGAAAGAGTTGATTGTAGTCGATCTCACCTCTTATCAACGAAGGCCTCACCTCATCAAAAACCTTGCCTTTCCCATCTACCCCGAGGCCTTAGGGGTTTTAGAGATCTATAATTTGTTAGACCAAGGGGTCAAGAGTAACAACCTCGGTCTCTCCATGTCCCTTTCCATTCATGGGAATAAACCACACCATGCTAAAAACATTGGTGAGATTATGCGAACCCTCAACATCGGGGATGGACATCCTGGGGCGGCCGCAGGCACGGTTCGTTGCAGATCAAAGCAGGAGATGTTGAAAAAGAAGAAAGAGATTCTCAACCAGATCTTTAGACTCTGGTCCATCCAATAATCCTACCCTCATTTTTCTCTTTATTAAAATCCATCTGAAAACCCCGTCCTATGGACGGGGATGAATGGTATGTCTGCTGAAAGCAGAAAAAAGCAAACCAGATGCTGAAACAAGTTCAGCATGACACGAGGGTTCGGTTCTGGTCTTTTTGTCATCCCGAACCAGGTCCTGAACTTGATTCAGGATCTATCGATTTCGGGATCTCAGTTTTGGGTCTAGAGAATTTAGGTTTTAAAGCCCCGCCCTGTTGGCGGGGAGCTTCACTAAGGGATAAAGAATTGACACGTTGTTCCTATTAGGTTATCTCATTTTAAGAAATGAATCTACGGAGGGACGACGGATGCCAAAGATCATCGATGGTGTTTATTTTGTTCCAGGGCAAGATGAAATGATACCAGATTCCCATACCTATATTGTGGGCGACCCATCTTCTCACGATCTCTCACTGATTGATCCAGGGCTCACCGGAAAGGGTAACTATAAAATAGAGTCGATAAAGAAGATGGGGATTGAGTTGATGGACATCAAAAGGGTGATTATGACCCATACCCATTTTGACCATATTGGCTCTCTATCAGAGATAAAAAAGAAAATCCCAGAAGCAGAACTATGGATCCACGCTTTGGAGGCCGATCCCCTTGAGAGCGGGGACGAAAGAACCGTCTATGGGATGGAAATGTTTCAGCAGATGTGCCAGATGCAGTATGGGACGAAGCCAGGAGCGTTTACCTTTCAAGTGGTTCGAAAGCTTAAAGGAGAAGAGACGTTGGAGATAGGGGGTATGCACTGGGAGGTCATACACGTCCCCGGGCACTCCATGGGCAGTATTGCCCTTTATCACAAACCCAAGAAAATCCTTATCCCAGGGGATGTCATCTATGCCGACTACGCCATCGGTCGATTTGATCTTCATGGAGCGGATGGAGCGGAGCTCAAAAAATCCCTCATGCGATTGGCCAATCAGGAGGTAGAGATCCTCTTGCCTGGTCACAACCGAATCGTTACGAAGCTTCAATCTGACTACATTCTTCAAACAGTAAGGCAATGGGAGCCTTACCTGGTCTGACGATGAAATGAAGAGTCAGAGAGTAAAAGGTGTTTGCTGATATTTTATCCGCCTGCGCAGAAGACCACAGGTTTAATCGTGGATGAATGCGTGAATCTTAGCAAAATCCTTCATGAGCTAAAGTCTTGATGCTTCGGCGGATTTCGCTACTGGCGGATAACCCGACGAAGTCTTGGCGTAGGCGGGTACTTCATGAAGGTACCACGGGCTTGCCCGTGGGGGCTCCATGGGGAGGAAGAAATCATGCTATACAGGAGGTTAGGAAAGACTAATTTTCATGTGTCAATCCTTGGATTCGGATGTATGCGCCTTCCGATCCGGAAAAGCAAGAGAAATACCGCCGATATTTTGGATCCTAAAAAAGATATCGATGAGGAAGAAGCTTTCCAGATGGTCCAATACGCGATTGACCATGGAGTGAATTACTTTGACACAGCCTATTCTTATCATGAGGGCCAAAGTGAAACCTTCCTTGGGAAGGCATTAAAGGGATATCGTGACAAGGTCTTCCTTGCGACAAAACTGCCTGTGAAGAGGGTGAAAGGCCGGGAGAATTTTCATAAGTTTTTGGATGAACAACTAAGAAGGCTCGATACGGACTATCTGGATGTTTATCTTCTCCATGGACTGAATCGAACGGTCTGGCCCAAAATGAAAGCACTCGGGGTGTTTGAATTCCTTGATCAAATACGAGCAAATGGTCGGGCACGTTATGTGGGTTTTTCCTTCCATGATGATGTGAAAATCTTCAAAGAGATCGTAGATAGTTACGACTGGGCGCAATGTCAGATTCAATACAATTATTTCGATGAACATTATCAAGCAGGGAGAGAAGGAATAACCTACGCCGCATCGAAGGGGCTTGGCATTGTCGTGATGGAGCCGCTTCGTGGCGGGCAATTGACGGACCCGATACCGTCCGAGATCCAGTCCATCTGGGATTCCGCAGAAAAAAAGAGAACTCCGGCGGAATGGGCCCTTCGGTGGGTCTGGAATCATCTTGAAGTGTCGACGGTTCTCAGCGGAATGAGTACCCTGGGACAGGTCAAGGAGAATATTAGATCGGCAGATGGTGGCAACCCCGATTTGCTTTCAAAGAAGGAGCTTTCGATCATCCATCAGGCCAAAGAGGTTTATAAAAGAATGCTCAGAATCGATTGTACAGGCTGTGCTTATTGCATGCCTTGTAAAAGCGGCGTCAACATTCCGATGAACTTAACTCTGTACAATGATAGGTTTATGTTCAAAAATCCAGAGAGGAGTATGAGACGTTATAACATGACCCCTGAGCAAATGGCATTGAATTGCACGGAATGTGGAGAATGTGAGGAGTGTTGCCCTCAGCATATTAAAATCATGGATGAGCTAAAGATCGTCCATCAAACATTGTTTCGACCGAAGCCGTAAATAGATTTTGAGCTTTGACCAACAAATCCCCTATACGTCCCGCTCTTGTCTTCCTGAGCCTGCCTGCCGGTAGACAGGTGGGTGGGGTTACATCTTGAATAGAGATTCAAAGGCTTTGACTCCAGTCCTGTATCCTGCCTCATCTTTACTCCATTCTGTATGGCACCCATTGCACGAATTAGGGACCACATTTTTGGGATCTTTCTCAAACATCTCCAAACTTAACCGGGGTCTGATGATTTTAAAGTCATGGTTGTGAATATCTCCAGCTTCTGCTGAAGCAGCCGTTTTCACCAAATGACAAGAAGAACATTGGCTGGTTCCCCTCGTTTCTGGAGCATAGTTGTGCTTGGTATGGATCCGGATGGCCCAGCCATTGGCAAACTTTTTATCTTTGCCATGGCAAGAAAGGCAGAGGTTGTTATTGTGATCTGCTTTGGTTAATTGGGATCGACTGGGCCCTCCATGTGGATTATGGCAATCAAAGCAGAGGACCCGCGCATAGAAATGGCCACTCTTTTGAAAGTCGAGCCATAAATCGTTCCTCCTTCCTATAAAAAAAGGGGTGAACAAGTTTATCCATTCACCCCCCCCCCACATTTTAATCTTTAAACCAGCATAAGGAATTCAATACCTCTATCTTACTTCTTAGCCTTTTTGAAAATCACATTATACTTCTCGTCCATTGCAGAGGCTGACTCTTTCGTATGGCAGTAAAGGCTGCACGAATTTGGCATCTTCGGTTTTCCAGTCTTCTCGTCCATTCCGTACCGCAGGCTTTTTGAAGGGAGGATGGCCTCAAATGTGTGATTCGGTACCGACCCCGAGGCGATCGTATAGGGCAGGTGGCATGCTGAACATGAGGCGACTTCGGCACGGTGTCCTGAATGCCTTACTGAATCTGCCACGATCTCCTCGTGACACTTCCCGCATAGCGAGCGTTCTTCACTATTCAACTGGCCCGTTCGGTAACTGAGACTTCCAACGTGCGGGTCATGGCAAGTTACGCAGTTGAGATCAGGGATACCGTTGTGGCGACTTTTGATCCATTCGAGGTATTGCTGACGATGACGGTTTGCATTTTTCTGGTCCGGCCAGAACGACCCGGATGCTGTATAGGGTTCTGGATCTAAATCCTTCATCATTGTTTGAGGCTTATTAAGTTCATAATGGACAGGGTAGTTGAACTTCTTAAGGTCACCCTTCATGCGGGCACGGATGTGACAACGACCGCAGTTTTCAGTGTTTTTGTCGATCACCGCCTTGACCTTCTTAGGGCTCTTGGCATGGTCAGCAGAGGGTCCATGACATGCCTCGCATCCGATGTTGAACTCAACAAAGGTGCGTTCTTTGTAATTGGTGCCGGTAGCATGGCAGTAACCACACTCATTGAACCAATCGAGCCGTTCAAGTGCCCCTTCTTTATCCTTGCGGATGGAGAAATGCTTCCTCGGTCGATTATACTCGAACTCGCCAGAGATGATATTTCCTTTTTCATCCCAAAAAGCATAGCGCTCCTCCTTATACCAACCACCGATGACATAAGCCCAATCGTACTGGTCAGATTTGAGTGCACCCTCGACGGTAAGATCCGCTTTGGCATTTTTCAGATCGCCCTTGGCAATAGGGCGAATCATCCAGGCATGAATGGTATTCTTCCAGGAATCGTATTTGGCCTTGTGACAAGTCTTGCATTTCTCAGAACCTGCATAAGCCTTACCGGTGATCGGATCCTTCGATGGGCCAGGTGCCAATTTAGCAGGGGCTGTATAAGCTTGTGACACCAACAGGAAAGCAAGGAAGATGAGGGATACCCATAAAACTTTTTTCATCAAATCTATCCTCCTTTCATCAAATTGATCTAAAATTTAAAACCTCTTTCACCTCCTTCCTGCTTAAAATAAAAAAAGGGTGAACGGATTTATCCGTTCACCCCCCTTGAACGATTTCCATCTTAAATAGCATAAAATTTTACGAAAAATCAAGTTTATGGATAAACCCCAAAATAGACATTGATATCGACCCTTTTCCCCTCTCCCTTGATGGGAGAGGGCTTCGTCGTGAGCTCAGCCGAACGGTTGGGGTGAGGGTGTCACATCACCAATTGGGTTCCCCCTCCCCTTCATCCCCTCCCGCCAAGAGACTGTGTCGTAATCCCATTTTGATGGTAGCCGCAGGCTTTAGCCTGCGTGTAACTCATTGATTTTATTGAAACTGACCGCAACCTAAAGGTTGCGACTACCAATTACGACACAGTCGCCAAGGGAGGGGAGTTACTCTTGTTTGTCCTTTCCAATGTCTATTTTATGGATAAACAAGCAATCCTTTTCTTGCTAAGGAAATATGTTCCTCCTTTTCGATGTGAGGATGATGGCACCGGGTGCAGGATTTCAGTCCATTCTCTCTCGCTATCTTTCCACCCTCAAGAGCCTCTGCTCCCATCATCATTTCCTGATATTTTTCTCCAGGCCCATGGCAAGCCTCACACCCCACGTTTTTCTCTTTATAGGTCTTCTTTTCTGGGTCGAATCCAGTCGCATGACAAGGGATACATTTGGTCTTATCCTTTTCGTTCTGGATGAGGGAAAAGGCTTTTGTTGCCATGGGTGACTTTTTCCAAGTTTCAATATGTTTCTTGCTGAGGCCTTCATGGCATCCAATGCAAGACTCGGAGCCGACATAAGCAACTTCCTCGTGGGTAAAAACAGGCCTCTCTTTGGATGGGGCTTCTTCAGGAAGTGTAGGTGCCGTCTTTTCCCAGTTTCGAATGAAAGCTACTAATTGGTTGATCTGTTCTGGATTCAGTGGTCCTCCTTCTTTGTCTCCAAGGGCAACCATCCCTGTCCGTGGGATCCCCCTCTCGATGATCTTATAAAGGATGGTGTCATCCACACTCTTAAGATAGTTCTTCGAATTGATAGCCCTGATACCCTTCTGAGGACCTCCGATCTCTCCATGGCATCGGGAACAGTGGGTCAAGTAGAGGTTTTTTCCCTTTTCGGCAGCCTCCAATCTCATTTTTTCGGCCTCCACCTTCACTCGATGAGGTTCCAATAGCAAATAAACAGATAGAAAGACGGCAATGGCTACTGTCAATATCATAGCTAAGAAAATCTTCTTCTCCATTGGCTTTTAATCTTTCTTTAAAATGACAGAATTTGTAGCGCAACCCTTTAGGGTTGCTTAAAGCAAGGCTAAAGCCTTGCGCTACGGCTAATTTTTAGGTTTTAACAATCTGTGAGGGATCGAAGTTTTTCCTCTCGATCAGAGTCGCCGTATCGACCACCAGTTTTTCTTCGACAATTTGGAGTTTGTAAAGATCTAAAGGCCGCGGAGGTGGTCCCTCAAGAACCTCTCCATTCTGGTTGAATTTAGCACCATGGCAAGGGCATTCGAACTTCTTGAACACCTCATTCCAATTAACGATGCAGTGGAGATGAGTGCAGATGGCTGAAATTGCTAAAAACCCTCCCTCCGTTCTCAAAACGAAGGCTCGTTCTTTACGAAAAGGGATTACTTCGCCTACCTTGAAATCGCTTGTTTTGCCAGCGATAAAAACCGTTTCAACTTTTGGACCTTTACGTCTTGGCCAAAGAAAAGCAAACGTGCCAAATATCAACTCACCCATGACGACAGCCCCAGCTGCAACCCAGGCATATCCAATCAGCCTTCTTCGGGAGATAGTTTTTTTATCTTTTATTAATTGATTATCCATTTTTATTTCCCATTATCCTTTAAAATCAACCCTGAAGGGTTGATTTACATAATTCCAAAAATCTGTAGCTCAAGGCTTTAGCCTTGATATGAATCATTTCCATGGTAGAACAAAGCCCCAATTTTCACCTCGGAAGAGGGAGCCGATAACAGTGAAGGTCAGGACTCCAAAGACGAATAATGTGAATAAGATGATCAATACTTTTCGTTTTTCACCACCAATAAAGATCCGGTTAAAAAGGGAAGTAAACCGTGTTTGAGGTTTTCTATCAATATAAGGAATCAGAAAAAGCCAAAGGACAATAAGCAAAGGAATAATGATTGCTGGGATCACCGGTTTGTTGGTGTAATGGATTAACTCCTGAATTCCTGTAAAATACCATGGTGCCTTGCCCGGATTGGGAGTCACAAAGGGATTCGCTAAGTCTTCCAATGGAGCATCGAAAAAGAGGGAAAAGATGAACAGAACAAAGATGACCGCTAAAGAGGAGAGGGTTAAAAGAATGATGTAATTTGGAAAAGTCTCCACGGTATCTTCAGGAGGTTTTTCGACCATGGGTGAAGTTCCATCCACAATCTCCATCATGCCGTAGGTCTTGTTGGGATCTTTGATGAAGACTTTCTGATTGTCATTCTCCATTGAATTTCGACCTCCTATCAATTTCGGATTTCGCCCCCTCACCCTTCCCCTCTCCCCCAGGGGAGAGGGCGGGGTGAGGGGAATTCCGAAATCTGCAATCCGCATTCCGCATTTGTATGTTAAAGGGGTCCTGATATCCCTCCGTCCTTCCTCACCCTCCAGAAATGAATGATCATCAGTAGGCCGGCAAGAAAAGGGAGAACCACACAATGAAGCACATAAAAACGAAGCAAAGCCTCATGGCCTACTTCATCCGCCCCCAAAACAAAGAAACGGATATATTTCCCAATGAAGGGAGTATAGCTCATAATGGTTGTTCCTACTGTAATTCCCCAATAAGCTAATTGATCCCAGGGAAGGAGGTATCCTGTGTAACTCAAGGCAAGAGTGAAGATCAGGAGAAGGATTCCGATCACCCAATTAAACTCCCGAGGTGGCCGGTAGGACCGGGTGTAAAATACTCTCACCATATGGAGAAAGACTGTCACAACCATCCCATGGGCAGCCCATCGATGTAAGTTTCTTAAAATCTTACCATTGAAGATGAGAGCAATGGATTGCATATCGAAATAAGCCTTTTCGATGGAGGGCGTATAATGAAACATCAGGAGGATGCCAGTGATAGTCAGAATGAGAAAGAGAAGACAGGAGATTCCTCCAAGACAGAATGTATAGGAGAATCGGAGACCATGGCGTTTCATTTTCACCGGGAAGATGTGAAGGAAGAAGTTATGATACATCAACATGGATCTTTTCAGATCCGTATCGGGTATTCCGGTTCTGAAAATGGAATGCCACACGGCCGAATCTAAAATATGCTGGAGGATTCCTCTTTTCATCTTCCTTCTTCTCTATAAAAAGTTGACTCTCTGTGGTACTCCTCCATCGTGATCGCACCGGTTGGACATCGTTTGGCACAGAGGCCGCACTGGAGGCATCGAGATTCGTCCTTGATCATTACTGTGGCCAGATTAAGCCCTCGGGCCTTTTCTAAAGGTATCCCATAAAGGGTTTCGATATAGGCCTTAAATTTATCATCACCTTGAACCTCATCGAGGCTCACCATCCGAAAACAGAATTTTGGACAGATATCCACACAGCCACCACAGAGGATGCATTTGGTCCGATCGAATATGGTGAAGATGTGACATTGAAGGCATCGTTCAGCCTCTTTTACCGCCCTCTCCTTTGAAAAGCCCAATTCCACTTCCTTATCGATGGATTTCCGTTCCTGAACGGGCAGGGTATCGATTCTTTGTCGGGGTATCTTTTCCAAATTCGGATCGATCTCAACCTCCGGAACAAGAGTAAAATAAGCTGGACTCTTTTCAATCTTCTCTCCACTGAGATAGGAGTGAATGGAGAGTGCTGTCCTTCTTCCATCGGCGATCACCCTGATCACATCCCTGGGACCTGTGACGAAGTCTCCACCGGCAAAGATGCCGTGGACATTGGTCTCAAAGGTTTCTGGATTGACTGCAAGGCGATCCCATTTGGAGATTTCAAGACCAATCTCTTCGGGAAGAAAGGAAATGTCAGGTGATTGGCTGACTGCTGGGATGAGCAGGTCGATATCGATGTCAAATTCAGTGCCTTCAATAGGGATAGGCCTTCTACGACCATCCCTTTCAGGTTCGTCCAATCGATTTCGAATACATCGAACCCCAGATACATTGATCCCATCCCGGGAGAAGACCTGTATCGGTTGGGTGAGGTAGTGAACCTTAATCCCTTCCTCCTCCACTTGCTCCAGTTCTCTCGGGTCTACCGGCATCTCCTCTTTCGTTCTTCGGTAAAGGATAAAAACCTCTTCAGCCCCTAATCGAAGGGAAGAGCGGGCTGCATCCATGGCTGTGTTTCCACCTCCGACCACAGCCACTCTTTTTTGGCCAATTTTCAAATCCCCTCCCAGATTCACCATTTGCATAAAAGTCACACCATGGATCACACCTTGTAGATCCTCTCCGGGGATTCCTAATTTTTCAGCCTTATGCGCGCCTGCAGCAATATAGACTGCATCATA
>Ga0315284_10010541_pt1 | contig 13162 bp, 15 predicted proteins | sample YL17G09_16_MG_FD_203696 | JGI IMG/M metagenome (GOLD analysis project Ga0315284, IMG submission 203696) | Sediment microbial communities from Yellowstone Lake, YNP, Wyoming, USA - YL17G09_16 | ecosystem: Environmental > Aquatic > Freshwater > Lake > Sediment | place: USA: Wyoming | collected...
ATCCCGTCTGCAGCGGGAGATAGCAGCCAACGTGCAGTTCACTCCTGATCCCCAGGACATCAGGGAAGCGTGCGAACTGGTGAGCCGGAACCTGAAGGACTTTAGTGTGGAGGACAAGCGACAGGCAATGGAGGCCCTTCAACTGAGAGTCTGGATCGATGGCAACACCATCGAGGCCGAGGGATCGATACCTCTGCCAAATGTGTCAATTGCGTCCAGGTCACTGACGTGGCCTGGACACAATACGCACCAGCGGGTTCCCTTCGTGGTGGCCCTTTGAGCATCCGGTCAGGTTTGCGTCGCAATATCATCTATGCATTTGGGTGGTGACTTGTAGTCAACACACTGCGCCCAGTTGCTTGGGCAGAAGATTACGACATTGGTGGACCTGGATAGACAATTCCTGTTGGTTACCCATCCAGTGACTGAATAACGCAGTGAGGTTTGGACTGGCAATATGGTAGGATTACCTAAGTCAGTGGCGATGAAGACCGCCTAACAAAAGGACTACGAACTGGGAGGCAATGATGAGTATTGGGGGCATACCGGGGGTCAGGTCACCACTGTATACACATGTTTTCACCAACTATGATGCCTTACAACTCAGCCAAAGGGTTGCCTCTACCAAAGGAAGTATAAATGACCGATAGAGAAGTTAATCCGCGAACTAGGTATCCTCGCAAGGAAGCAGAATCGAATGTCGATGAGCGAACCCTCGAACTTCAGCGAGCCAACGAACGTCTGAAAGCAGAGAACATTGAGCTCAAGCGCGCAGAAGAGCGGCTTCTTATCGCGGAGCGTAAGTACCTAACGATTTTTGAGAATTTGGATGACTCCATTTTACTATCGCAAGATGATATATGGACCGACTGTAATCCCAAAACGATGGAGATATTCGGTTGTCGCCGTGAGGATATCATTGGGCATGGTCCCCATGAGTTCTCGCCACCCCAGCAACCTGATGGTCGTGACTCGAAGGAAAAGGCGCTGGAGAAGATTTTCGCCGCCCAGGCTGGTAATTCCCAAATATTTGAATGGAAACATAGGAAACTAGATGGAACCGTGTTCGATGCAGAGGTTAATCTAAATCATATCGAAATCGAAGGTGTTCCCGGCCTTCTAACAATCGTCCGGGATATCTCCGAACATAAGAAGGCTCAAGAAGAACTTAAAAGAGCTCACAATGAGTTAGAAATACGAGTCGAACAGCGCACCTCTGAGCTTCTAAAAGCCAATGTTCTTCTGGAAGGAGAAATGGTCCAGCGGAGGCAGGCTGAGGAAGCGCTACAGCAGAGCGAGATTAAGTATCGGCATCTCGTAGAGAATGCGAACAGCATTATTTTAGAAATGAACACCAGCGGTAAGGTAACATTCCTTAACAAATTCGCTCAGGAATTCTTTGGTTACGGCGAGGCAGAAATACTGGGGCACAGTGTTATAGGCACTATATTCCCAGCAAGGGATTCGGCAGGGAAGGACCTCGAAGCCATGATTGAGGATATGGTACATCATCCTACAAAATACGCCCATAACGAGAGTGAAAATATGCGCCGAAACGGCGAAACGGTCTGGATAGTTTGGACAAATCAGCCGCTCTATGATGAAGAAGGGCATCTCAGTAAGATCCTTTGCAATGGCATTAACAGGACTGAGCAAAAACGAACAGAGGAGACACTGGCACAACAGACCAAAGAACAAGTAGCCGCCGCCGAGCGCAATCGTCTTGCCCGAGATCTCCACGATGCCGTGAGTCAAACTCTCTTTTCGGCCAGTCTTATTGCTGAGGTACTACCCCGTATTTGGGAGCGTAATCCCGAGGACGGGCGTAGACAACTTGAAGAGGTGCGTCAGTTGACACGCGGGGCTTTAGCTGAAATGCGGATGCTACTCCTGGAGTTACGTCCTTCGTCACTCATTGAAGCTGAGCTACCTTATTTGCTAAACCAGCTTGGCGAATCAATTAATGGTCGGGCATGTTTTCCAGTGATTGTTTCAATAGAGGGACAATTCTCCTTCCCGCCTGAGGTGAAGGTAGCGCTATACCGAATTGCCCAAGAAGCTCTGAACAATGTGTTAAAGCATGCCGGAGCTAGGCAGGCGAGTGTGAACCTGCTCTGCGAATCAGATAAAATTACCCTAAAGATAACCGATAACGGACGGGGTTTTGATATGACAGGGGTCCCTTCCGATAGTCTCGGTCTAGGCATAATGCGTGAGCGGGCCGAGGATATTCTGGCTTCACTTTCAGTGCAAAGCAGAACGGGCCAGGGTACGGAAGTCATGGTTGTCTGGCAAAATGTGTCAAGGGAGAGTAAACAATGACCGAGCTAATACCGATTCGTGTTATGCTTGTTGACGACCATATTATAGTGCGACGTGGTCTTAGAGCCGTCCTTTCGGTTTCTGATGACGTGTGTTTGGTAGGGGAGGCTGGAAACGGTGAAGAAGCTATACATTTGTGTGAGCGGCTTCAACCTGATGTGATATTGATGGACCTGCTTATGCCGAAGATGGATGGTATCGCTGCGACGAAAGCGATTCACGAACGATGGCCGAAGGTTCGTATTATTGCTCTGACCAGTTTTAAGGAGAGGGAGTATGTTGAAGGGGCGTTAAAAGTCGGAGCTACAAGTTACCTGTTGAAAAACGTGTCGGCGGACGAGTTGGTATCTGCAATCCGTCGTTCTATGGCTGGGCAGCCCAGCCTGTCTCCGGAGGCCGCTCAGGTACTTATCCAGAAGGCAATTGAACCAGCTCAACCCGGCAGTGATCTGACAGACCGCGAGCGCGATATACTGGCTCTGATGGTAGAGGGAAAATCAAACGGAGAAATCGCTGAACGCCTCTTTGTCAGTCAGTCTACCGTGAAGTTTCATGTCAGCAACATCCTTTCTAAGCTGGGCGTTTCAGGCCGAACCGAGGCGGTTGCTATCGCAGTAAAGCACCACCTGGTCAAGTGACCAGCTAAATCCTGACTTATCAGCCTATAAAATCTCCCCTGATGCACGATGTATCAGGGGAGATTTCTTTTTATGATGGAGGATGTAAGGTTGAAGCGGTTTACGATACGAAGTGGAGTGACACTAAAAATGCGAGTTCTAATAGCCGATGACCAACCCAGTGTACGTTCTTCGCTCAAGTTAGTGCTGGAACAGCAGGGTATTGATGTGGCCGGCGACGTTGCCGATAGCGGGGAACTACTGGCTTGGTTCAAAACCAATCAAGCTGATCTTCTGCTGCTTGATTGGGAGCTACCCGACCAGCCGGGCAAGAAGATAATCCCCATTTTACGGGCCGGGTACCCCAGGCTTGTGGTGATTGTCCTTAATAGTCGGCCGCAAACGCGGACTGAGGCTATCTCGGCTGGAGCCGATGGCTTTGTCTCAAAAGGTGACCCCCCGGAGTATTTGCTCAGTCTATTAGCAACTGCATGGCGAGCAGGTAGACAAAAATAACTTAATGTCAGTGAGGAGGTCGATATGTTAATTATTAATTACCTGGTTTGCATGGTACGGGGGCATGCCTTTTCAACTATCACATACAAAGGCTCATCTTATCAATATTGCCTGCAATGCGGCAAATTAGAGCCTCATATTCACAATAGTGAAGAACTTGGTCAGAGAGTGGAAATGAGCCCCATCCTTTGGACAGGATAGGGAACTGAACTGCCAATCAGCAGTCGAGTAAATATTAAACATGCTAATAAATTAGGAGGATAAAAAATGAAAATGAAACTGATCGTAATATGTATAGTGACCGCGATACTACTAAGTCTGCCTGCCTGTTCGTCAGCAATGGCTAAAGAATTTTCAACTGATATTACAAGTTCCGGTAAAGACATTACGATGACTGCTGGTGATACTTTAACTATTACTTTGGAATCTAACATCACAACAGGCTATAGCTGGAATGAAAATTCCAACATTGGTGATAATACAGTTATTCAGCAGACGGACCACAAATACCAACCGCCAGCCGTCACCATACCCGGCGCCGGTGGTAATGAAATCTGGAATCTTAAAGCACTGAAGGTAGGTAAAAGCACGATCTCAATGGAATACCGACGCCCCTTTGAGCCGAATGCAGCACCAGCCAATACCTTTACCTTGACCGTGATTGTGCAATAAAAATAGTAATCGCGTGGCAATTACACGAGTTATAAAAAAATGAAAAGGAGAAATACAAATGAACTTATCTAAAATGCCGGTGACTCCCCCTACTTATCCAGCAACTTTTGTGGTCGATTACCCTGAAAAGAAGTTGAACCGGTTATCCAGTTTCTTCCGCATATTCACCGCAATACCGATTTGCATTATTATCGGGCTTATAAGCTACGGCGTTTTTAACTGGGGCGATCATAGTGAAGGATGGCAAACCGGATTAACTGCCGGAGGGATTCTCTTCCTGCCATTGGTCTTAATGATTCTCTTCAGGGCAAAATACCCCAAATGGTGGTTTGATTGGAACCTGGCGTTTACCAGATTCAGCCATCGAGTTTCAGCTTATATGCTTTTACTGAGAGATGAATTTCCCTCGACAGATGAAGAACAGGCAGTGCATCTGGACCTGGTATACCCGAATGCTCAAACCCAACTGGGGAGAGGTTTGCCTTTAGTAAAGTGGTTCCTTGCGATACCTCATTATATAGTCCTATTCTTCCTTGCTATCGCAGTATTTGTAGTATGGATTATTGCCTGGTTTGCCGTCCTATTTTCCGGCCGTTACCCTCGAGGTCTATTTGATTTCACGTCAGGCGTGTTGAGATGGGCTCTCAGGGTAGAAGCGTATGCTTTTTTGTTGATAACCGATAAGTATCCCCCTTTCTCTTTGGAGGCTTAAATCTAACAGGCAACCACTAGCATTGAATTATCAAATGAGATTCACTGCACCCTGGTCTTCAGTACGGAATGTTATTTATATAGTTAAAAAAGGAAAAAACATGAAAACCTTGCAGAAATTCGGCGGTTTCGCCGCGCTGTACCTGGCAGTCGCCTACCTGATCGGAATGGTTCTCTTTCTAGTCGTTCTGGACTACCCCAGCATAACCGACTCGGCTCAAAAGGTGGCCCTGCTCGTCGAGAAACAGACGGTTATCTTTTCAACCAACCTGATAATGTACGTGTTCTTTGGCGTTTTTCTGGTTGGACTGATGCTGGCGTTGTACGACCGGTTGAAGTCCAGAGCACCGGCTATCATGCAGGTGGCAACCGCGATTGGGATTATCTGGGCTGGCTCGCTGATTGCCAGCGGCATGGTCTCGAATGCCGGGATCGACCCTGTCGTCGCACTCTATGCCAAAGACCCGGCCCAGGCTGCGTTGACCTGGCAGGGAATTGAATCCGTGGCAAGCGGGCTGAGCTTCGGCAATGGCGAAATCCTCGGCAGCCTTATGACGCTGCTGGTCAGCTTAGCCGCGCTACGGGCTGGCGGGCTTCCTAAGGTCCTGAATATCCTCGGCTTGTTGGTTGGCGCTGTGGGCATCATCTCCATTATTCCAGGGTTGACCGACCTGACCGGAGTTTTTGGCTTGAGCCAAATCATCTGGTTCGTATGGCTGGGAATTGTACTGCTGCGCAGCAATCCGGGCAAGACAGCGTAACAACCAGATGAGTTCGGGCAACAGAGCAAAATATAAAAAGGAGAATAATATGAAAGTTTGCATTATTGGAGCCTCCGGGAAACTCGGCCGATACATGGTACAGCACGCGCTTGACCGCGGCTACGAGGTAGTTGGAGTCTGCCGAGAGCGCAGTGTGAGCAAACTCGACGCATTCAAAGGGCGCATCACAGTCATTCCCGGCGCAACGAACGACCGAGAGGTGATCAAGAAGGCTGTCGCTGGCTGCGACGGGGTCCTTACTGTGCTTGTACCTTGGGGATCTCACCATTATTCGTCGGGAACAGCCCAGGCAGTACTTGACTACGCCCAAACGGGAGCACGTTTAATCTTTTCCTGCGGCTGGCATATCACTCGTGATGGTCAGGATGTATACCCGAAGTCCTTTAAAAGAGATGAGAAGTTCGCCCGCCTGCTCGGGTTTTTTCGCATTATAGATATTGATGACCAGGTGGAAGCGTGCCGGCGAATATTTGCCAGCAACACCCGGTGGACTGTCGTGCGAGGGAGTGACCTTGAAGAGGGCGAGAGCCAGGGGCTGCCCGTCTGGAGTCGACACGTCGGTGACCCCATCCTCGTGAGCAACATCACGCGTCGTGTGGACTATGCCCTCTTAATGGTAGCTGGGCTTGAGGACGACGAGTTAATCCACGAAGCCCCGGCGATTGTCGGATGCCGCACACCCTCGGCGCTTGCACACACTTCCGCAGCTGGACCGGGTCATGATCTCTAACGCTTAGAAAAAGGGTGGCGACTACAATTTTATTCATGTCCGATGTAATGAAACTCATCAATAAAGTTTAATAAAAGGAGAAATACAAATGAATACAATCATAAAGACCGCCAAAAAGAATACGAAAATTTTACTAGTACTATTGTGGGTGTTTTATTCGCTAAATTTTATGTATGCCGATGTGCAATCATCTTTGGAGCCTGGGGTTTTGGCAGAGACTATGTCAGGATACACGGGAGGTGGAACGGTTAAAATCACTGATGGATTTTTGTTGGGAGTCGCTATAATGTTTGCGATTCCGGTTTTAATGATTGTCCTGTCCTGGGTATTAAAGTACAGAGCCAATCGTTGGGCAAACATCATCGCAGGTACACTATTTGTTGCCACTCAAATCGGTTCATTGTTTCTTGGAACCCCGTCTCCTGCATATATTTTTTATAGCACAATAGAAGTTGCGGGTCTATTACTAATTGTCTGGAATGCTTGGAAGTGGCGCAACCCTGAAGGTCAGCTCTCACAATAAAATCTAACAAATACAATACTTTCGCTCATGAATGGATTGGCGAAGGTATTGTGCTACTCAAGGAGACAAAATGAAAGCGATTGTATGCACAAAATATGGATCGCCGGAGGTTCTTCAGCTCAAAGAGGTAGAAAAACCCACTCCCAAGGACAATGAAGTACTGGTGAAGATTCATGCGACATCAGTACATATAGGGGACTCTAGACTACGAAGTTTCACGGTCCCACCTTTGTTCCAGCTCCCCTTCCGATTGTCTGTGGGTTTCAGAGGACCCAGAAAGAAGATACTAGGGTCTGAACTAGCCGGAGAGATCGAAGCAGTCGGCAAGGATGTGAAGCGATTTAAGAAAGGTGACCAGGTTTTTGGGGATGCCGGTGCTGTTCTGGGTACTTATGCCGAGTATGTGTGTCTGCCTGAAAAGGCGATTTTAGCCACAAAACCGAACGATATGACCTATGAAGAAGCTGCTGCCGGTCCTGTTTCGACATTGTCCGCATTGTATTATCTCAGAAAGGGGGGTATTCAAAGCGGACAAAAAGTCCTTATCAATGGGGCTTCAGGTGCGCTCGGTACAGCTGCGGTACAGCTCGCCAAGCACTTCGGGGCGGAAGTTACCGGGGTATGCAGTACTACGAATTTAGAATTAGTGAAATCGCTAGGAGCTAATAAGGTAATTGATTACACGAAAGAGAATTTTATGAACAGCGGGGAATTTTATGATTTTATTTTTGATGCCGTTGGAAAAAGATATAGCTCAAAACTACAGTGCAAAAAAGCGCTAACTCCGAACGGGAAATACTTATCAGTCGATGATGGAACAGCCAAGATAAATTTAGAAGATCTAATTTTCCTCAAAGAGCTGGTTGAGGCGGGAAAGATAAAACCGGTCATTGATAGATCCTATCCGTTGGAACAGACTGCCGAAGCTCACCGGTATGTCGAAAAAGGACATAAAAAGGGAAATGTAGTCATAACTTTGGAACATGACAACAAAACCTGACAAAGCGCTGCAGTTGACAGTTATTCCGATGCGTTTTATATACGTAAAAGACAACATAATAAAAAGGCCAGGCAAGAAGATCCTCCCGGTTCTACGTTCCTGGCACCCCGAGCTTACCGTGATAGTTCTTGATAACCGACTGCAGATGGATTGAATCCTTTAAAGACCAGCGCGCGGAAACCCAAACCCAAACGGGTTCAAAACCAGACCATAATTAGGCTGACCCGTACAGCCTTTTGTATAGATACCCCTCATGTAGCAACTATTGGGCGTAATTTGTATACTTTAGTCCACTTAAGGAGACGATACCGAGAACTCCTCGGCATTCCAAAGACTGGTCGGGGAGAGTCTTTTCAATAACATTTCCGTGCCGATCTTGACTCCGTATTTCTCAAGTTCTTCCACTCCTCGATAACCGGGGGAATCATCCGGCAACGAGTGTCTCCTGGTTCGGTGCGGCTGTTTACTGCAACTGGCTTAGCGTAAAAGATGGATACCAGCCGTGCTATAACACCGGTACGTGGGATTGCACTCTGGACAATCTTGTGGATTGTGCTCCTTTAATTCCGATTCGGTCATTGCCGTATTTGCCTCCCGTTTCACTCTTATTTTTTCGGATAGTTGCTCTGCAATCGTATCGGCTAATTCGGAATAATTAACGGCTTTTGCCTCTTTCTCAATAGGTGATGAATCGGCATTTGCCGCAAGATTTGCCGATTGATGCCGTTGATACGGGACATGATGTGCATAGTAAGGATGCCCGCTTAATCCCACAGAATCCAATTCTTTGCCGCATTCAGGGCAATTTACTCTTTTCCGCATTTGCCGATTCCTCCGATTATCATTTTTGCCGTATATTCCGCTTCTGCCTTAAGTAAAAAACGGAATAATCCGTATGTCAATCAAATGAGTGCAAAATTGATTTATCATTTTCGGCAAAATCAACTGAAAAAGAACAAGCTCAAGAGAGCCAGGTTTACTGATGGAGTGCTGTTGTTGACATAAACACTATTTTGTTATACGATTATTTTCCTCTGCCCCTGCCCTGCTCGACCTATCTTTATGAAAAGTGAAGATATTTGTTGATAAGTCTTTTGAGGAGTTGGGAAAATGGGATTCTTTAAAACGCTGATATTGTATTTTTCCACACTTGCGGTATGTTTTGGCATAGACTTGATATGGCTTGGTTTAATGAATTCTCGTTTTTACAAGCCACAATTAGCCGGATTGATGAGCGACAAAGTAAACTGGCTTCCGGCTATATTGTTTTATATACTTTTTATTGTTGGTTTGCTCTTATTAGTTGTTCTGCCTGCCGTTGACCGTGGCTCCTGGATACGTGCGATGTTACTGGGAGGGCTCTTTGGGATGGTAGCCTATGCGACTTATGACCTCAGCAATCTTGCTACAATCAAGAATTGGCCGGTCGTCGTAACAATCGTGGACATTGTGTGGGGAACCGCCTTGTCAGCCATTTTAGCTTCAATAAGCTATTTTATAGCCAAGGCGTTAAGCTAGGCAAACATAGAAAATAACCCGATATTATAAAAATCACTAAACGACATGGTTGTTACGATCAACATGGTCATCCTGGTTGTTGACAGTTAGCAGATCAAAACCATCGTGAAGGAATAAAGGAGGCATAACATGGCTATTGACCAATCCATCGAACGGCAACTTGGCCGGCTACGTATCTGGAATATTGTTGTCGGCCTTATCCTCGCAGTACAAGCGGTTATGATCGCGGTACTCACCAACAGTTTTTCTCTCCCGGTGACGGCCACATTCATGGACGGGCCTCCCGGCACCACTGCCAAGCTTCATCATTTATTTAATATTGCCACCGGATGGGGTGTATTTGCATTCCTCGCTATTTCAGCTATTGCGTTGCTGATTATCGCATCACCGCCCGTCTTTCCGTGGTACAAGCGCAACCTTCTCCAGAATCGTAACTACGGGCGCTGGATAGAGTACTTCTTTAGCTCTTCGATTATGATTGTGCTGATCTCGCAAATCACCGGCATCAGCGATATCGCCGCGCTATTGGCTATCGCCGGTATTAATGCCAGTATGATTCTCTTCGGCGCACTACAGGAAAAATACGAGAAACCGGGGAAGCCAGGGTGGTTACCGTTCTGGATGGGTAGTTTTGCGGGCATTATCCCATGGATCGCAATTGTAATATACGTCTGGGCACCGGGTCTCAAGGTATCGCCACCTGGGTTCGTGTACGGTATTATTGCCTCGTTGTTCGTCTTCTTTAACTGCTTCGCCGTTAATATGGTATTGCAATATAAGAAAGTAGGACCCTGGCGAGATTATTTATTCGGTGAGAAGGTGTACATTATCCTTAGTCTTACTGCCAAGGCGCTCCTTGCTTGGCAGGTCTTCTTCCCAGTCCTGACTATAAAATAGAGTGTATTTGGCTTCTGACATAACATCTCCTAATGCTATCCGCCAGCATAGGCTAAGTGAGATCTTTATGAAGCTATTAATTGTTTTTGGAGGTTAATATGGATACCACAACCAAATGTTTGGAAGTCCTGGATTTTGCTGCCGACTGGAAAGACTGGAGAAAAGGGCTGAAAAAGACGATAGATAGCAGCCGATCTTACTATGAAGATGAGACGGTTCAGATATTATTAACCAAACTAAATTCATTCTTGAATAAACAAGTTTGCGTTTCCTCTAATGAAGAAAAGCTGATTCAGGATATGTGGGCCGTTGCTGACAATAATGAGCGGAAGACTATTACGACAATACTGCTGAAGACAGCTAGCCGACTTTAAAAAAAGGGGGAACTGCAGGTGGCAATAGAGACGCCTAAATATGATCTTCTACAGAAAGACGGAAAGTTTGAAATTAGAAAATATCAAGAATATATTAACGCTTCTGTCGAAATCGATTCTGACTTTAGAAATGCTTTAGGGAAAGGATTCGGTATCTTGGCTGACTATATTTTTGGAAATAACCGGGCAAAAACGAGTATTCAAATGACGGCACCAGTGACAGAGCAAATAGTCAGGAGTAAAAAAATAGAAATGACGGCGCCGGTTACTTCGGGAACAATAACAGAAGGTAAGAGATATCTAATCTCATTTACGATGCCGTCAAAATATGATATTGAAAACTTACCCGAGCCTGTGAATAAAACGATAACTATCCACAAAGTTGAAGCTCACAAAGCGGCCGTGGTGAAGTTTTCCGGATATTTAAACGAAAAAACCACCGCAAGGAAAACACAGGAACTGGAAGCATGGATAAAGAGAAATCATTTGGACTATAAACCGGGATTTACGTTAGCTCAATATAACCCACCCTGGATACCAGGTCCTTTTAGGAGAAACGAGATTATAGCTGATCTTTCGTAAAGAAGATCTTCTTTATCTGGCCCGACTTTTTAAATGAAGAGACTGTAATGGAAAAGAATCTAGAATATGACCTTGTGGTGATTGGCGCCGGCATCGCTGGTCTTGTATCTGCCGTAACCGCTAATGGTTTAGGTCAGAGAGTTGCCATTGTTGAAAAAAGAAGGTTTGGTGGCAACTGCGGTTCGTACACCTGCCTTCCCAGCAAAACTCTTATACGTGCAGGGCACATTACAAGATTGTTGAACCAATTGGAGCATTTTGGCCTCAAGAATGCGTCACCTATTGATATAGATACCACAGGCCTCATGTCCCACGTTCGTTCGGTGTTACAAAAGACCCATGAGAAAGATATGCCTGAGACTTTTCAAAGAGTTGGTATAAGTACGATTATTGGTCAAGCTGAATTCGTTGATAATCACCATATAAGAGTTAATGACACAATTGTTTCGAGTGAAAAATTCATTGTTGCCACGGGTACTCGACCATTGGTACCTCCTATTCAGGGCTTAAAGGACATTCCGTATTTCACAAATGAGACTTTACTCGACCTAAACAAGCTTCCGGTATCCATGATTATCATGGGTGGAGGGGTTGCTGGGCTGGAGTATGCTTCAACGTTTGGACATCTTGGAGTAGACGTTACGGTTATCGAGATGTCAACTCGCCTCCTTGCGAGTCAAGACCGGGAACTGGTGAACTGTCTGCTAGACCAATTAAAAAATGAAGGCATAAAAATTCTAGCTGGAACCAAAGCCACGGGTTTTTCAAAGGATGGAGAGCGGGTCGTCCTTAACATCGAAGGACCTGATGGAAAACTGGACCATATCCAATCTGATACCGTACTCCTAACTATCGGACGGAAGGTGGAACTGGAGAGTCTTAAACTCGACAATGCCGGGGTGAAGTTAACACCTCGCGGTATTATCACCAACGCGAAAATGCAAACATCCGTCCCCAATATCTACGCTTGTGGAGATATTGTCGGGCCATATCAACTTGCCTCCATGGCAGAGTACCAGGGTATCCTCGCTGCGACCAATGCCGTCCTGCCGATAAAACGGAAAGCCGATTACTCTAATGCCGTATTTGCCATCTTCACTGAACCAACTCTTGCATATCTCGGACTTACCGAGGAGCAAGCCCGGCAGAAATATGGCGATAATATTAAGGTATATCGCTTTGATTACGGGCAAATGAGACGAGCATTGGTCGACGGAACTGAAACCGGCCTGGCGAAGTTTATATGTGATATAAATGGGAAGCTAATAGGAGCACATATCCTTGGGGAAAGTGCCGCCGAAGTGATTCACGAAGCGCAAATGATCAAAACTTTCAACAAGCCGCTTTATGCGGTGCAAGCCGTCAAGCATGCCTATCCAACCTATGCTCAGGCTTTGGTCGGCCGTGCCGGTCAATTAGCATATCTTGACCATATGGCAAGCAATTTCTTTGTACGGCAATTTCTGAATTATTACCCGGGCTATAACAACAGACTATTTCTTACCAGGCAAAGGTTGGCTGAAAATGAGGGGATCACCCAATTGGGTGCCGCAAAGGAGTTTATGGTGAACGCTGTAAAACTGAATGAAACCACTTATCTTTTGGAATTACCTCCAGAACTGACCAATCAAGATGAAAAACCATTTCTGACCGCCAGCGCTCCTGATTCCTCTGGTAAGAAATCACATTTAATTCTGGATTTCAGTTCGGTTCAAATTATAAATGGACTCGGCGCGAGCATGCTTGTGAAGTTAAGTACACTGGTTAAACGACGGGGACAGCGTTTAATAGCCTTTGGGGTGAGCGACCATTATCGAGATGTTTTCAAAGTGACAGGTCTGGCAAAAGTAATTTCAATTTGCCCTAACCGTGAAGAGGCTTATGCAATTGCAGGTGTATCTGGAATTACAGTGAATGC
>Ga0315284_10010543_pt1 | contig 13162 bp, 12 predicted proteins | sample YL17G09_16_MG_FD_203696 | JGI IMG/M metagenome (GOLD analysis project Ga0315284, IMG submission 203696) | Sediment microbial communities from Yellowstone Lake, YNP, Wyoming, USA - YL17G09_16 | ecosystem: Environmental > Aquatic > Freshwater > Lake > Sediment | place: USA: Wyoming | collected...
GGATATTTCGGCAAATTAACAGAAAAAGCAATTAAGAAGTTTCAAAAATTAGCCAATATTAAAGGAGAAGACGGGCTTGTCGGACCGAAAACATTGTCTAAAATAAATGAATTGCTTGAAGAAGGAGCCGGTTCTTCGGGCAAGGTTCCGCCTGGTTTGCTGGTTGCGCCCGGAATAAGAAAGAAACTGGGCTATGAGCCCGAAGCGCCGGAAGACCAAGATCTTCCGCCTGGCATCCAAAAGAAATTAGATGATGATGAAGAAGAAGATACAGAATCTCCTTTTATTTCTGATATTTCAGTGTTAGATGTTACTAGTTCTTCGGCAAAGATAATTTGGAAGACAGATGAAAGATCGAACAGCACAGTTTGGTATGATGTTATTACTCCGCTTAGCAGCGCGAAAAAAACTAAAACCTCTTCAATGCTTGTCTTTAATCACGAAATTAGTTTATTTGATTTAATTTCCGGAACAAATTATTACTACAAGGTGGGCTCTTCTGATATTTTGGGCAATGCTACCAGCAGCAGTGAAAGAGTATTTACTACTTTCTGAATAGATTTCTAAACAGATATAGATCAAGTAAAGCTAAAGATTACCAAAAAATCGCCTTCTCGGCGATTTTTTGGTTGTCCCGAGTGGAATAAAGGAGTAGAATAAATATAATATGGGATTTTCTGAATACACAACTAAAAATATTAAAGAGGTTCTTAATATTCTAAACACAGATGAAAATGGACTTTTGAATAAAGAAGCAGAGAAGCGTCTTAAAGATTACGGTTTTAATGAAATTAAAACAAAAGAAACCAGATTGTTTGATATTTTTTTAAGGCAGTTAAAATCTCCTTTTTCTTATCTTCTTGTTATTGCTTCTCTTGTCGCTTTTTTAATCGGCGAAAAAATTGACGGATTGATGATTTTACTTTTTGTTTTTATCAATGTCTTTTTAGGTTTTTTCCAGGAAGCTCGAGCTCAAAGAGCGGTAATCCTTTTAAGGAGATATCTTCCTTCAAAGGTGAGAATCTTAAGAAAGGGAATTGAAAAAGTTGTTGATAAAAGATTTTTGGTTCCCGGAGACCTGGTTTTGCTTGAACAGGGCGATATGGTTCCGGCTGATTTAAGAGTTTTAAAATCCGAAAACTTTTTAATTGACGAATCAATTTTAAGCGGTGAATCGGCGCCGGCGCCGAAAATCTCCCGGGCCTTATTTAAAGAGGCCAAAGAGGTATTTGAAGCAAAAAATATTATTTTCGCCGGCACTTCAATAGTTTCAGGCGAGGCCGAAGGAGTGGTTATTAATACCGGGAAAAAGACAGTTCTGGGGGAAATCACGAAATTAGTTTCAGGAATAAGCCGGGAAAGCGTCTATGAAAAAGATTTATTAAAATTTTCCAGTTTTATTTTAAAGGTGGTAGTAATAACTGTCATTCTTATTTTTTTAGCAAATTTAATCATTAAAGGAACAGCAAGCTTTTTTGATTTTTTGCTTTTTTGCATCGCTCTGATCGTCAGCATTATTCCTGAAGCCCTGCCCCTAATCGTAACTTTTGCTCTTTCTAACGGAGCTTTGAAACTGGCTAAAGAAAAAGTAGTTGCGAAAAGGTTATCGGCAGTTGAGGGCTTGGGAGATATTGAAGTTTTATGCACTGACAAAACCGGCACCCTGACCGAAAATAAGCTTAAATTAGAAAAAATCCATTCTTCAGATGAAGAAAAATGTTTGCTCTATGGGCTTTTAAGCTCTTCTTATATGGAAGAGAAAATTGAATCCAGCTTGAATTCTTTTGATTCGGCTATTTTTAAAAGAAGCTCTGAAAAAATTCGTTCGTTTTCAAAAAAATTTAAAGCAATTTCCGAAATATCTTTTGATCCGTTAAGATTGAGAAATAGCGTTTTAGTTGAAGATAAGAACAAAAACTTAATTTTGATTGTTAGGGGCGCGCCCGAGACAATTTTAAAACTTTCCTCAATGCCCAAAAGCGATTTTAAAAAAATATCTGAAGAAATAAAAAAAGAAGGCCGGGAAGGGAAAAGAATATTAGCGATAGGCTTTAAAAAATTTAACAAGAGAAATTTTTCAAAAAGAAATGAAAAGGGTTTGAATTTTTTAGGTTATTTTTGCTTTTCCGATCCGCTCAAAAAAACTGCCAAAGATGCAGTTAGATTATCTAAAAAATTAGGCATTAAAGTAAAAATTGTCACTGGCGACAGCAAAGAAGTTGCCGAACGGGTGGCGAAAGAGGTGGATTTAATCAAAGGTCCCGGAGAAGTTATTTTGGGAGAAGATTTGGAATCTTTGTCTCAAGAAGATTTTGAAAAAGCCTGCGGAGAGTTTTCGGTTTTTGCCAGAATTTCTCCCAAGATGAAGTATAAAATAATTGAAGCCCTGATCAAAAAATATGAGGTTGGATTCTTGGGCGAGGGGATTAATGATGCCCCGGCTTTAAAAATCGCCCATTTAGGAATTGCGGTTGAGGGCGCAGCCGATGTTTCTCGGGAAGTTTCAGATATTGTCTTACTTAAAAAAGACCTTAAGGTGATTGTTGAAGGAATTAAAATAGGAAGGAATGTTTTTTCTAACATAAATAAATACATTAAATGCACCTTAGCAAGCAATTTCGGGAATTTTTATTCAATTGCCGCCATTGCCGTGATAATTCCTTTTTTGCCCATGCTGCCTGTTCAGATATTGTTGGTCAATCTTTTATCAGATTTTCCTTTGATTTCAGTGGCTTCGGACAAGGTTGATCCGGCGGAGTTAAAAAGGCCGAAGCTCTATCGTTTGGATAAAATGATCTTGCTTGTTTTTTTATTGGCTTTTGTCAGTTTGATTTTTGATTTTATCTTTTTCGGAATTTTTTATAAAGCTGAACCCGATTTACTCCGAACGCTTTGGTTTATTGAAAGCATTCTTACGGAAATTGCGCTCATATTTTCTATCAGAACTTCGCTTTTTTTCTTAAGGGCGAAAGGGCCGAGCATTCTCTTAATCTTTATTTCCTGTTTGGTTTTTCTAATCACAATTTTTCTGCCCTTTACTGATTTTGGAAAAGAAACGTTCCATTTTGTTTCCCCGCCCTTATCCGGACTTTTAATGGTCTTGGCTTTGGTTTTCAGCTATTTCATAATAAGCGAAGCTGTAAAATTGTCTTATTTCCATTATCGGAAATTAAAATAAAAGCAAGGAGTTAAATTCCTTGCTTTTTTTGTTTGATTAGAATTAGGGCAATAATTGCAAAAGACATTGCCCAGGCCAAAGGAGTGTTTTTGTTCGGTTGGTTGTTTTGATAAAGCTCAGGGATGTGATAGTTGTCAGTCATTTGATTAAGGCCTTTTTCCAGCCAGAATTTTGCTTCTTCAATATTGCCAATTTGGAATTCTGCCAAAGCCAGCCAGAAAAGTCCTAAGGGCCATTCTGCCGGACTATTGTCATCTGATTCATAATATTGATCTCCCAGATATCTGTTCAAGCCGTGTTCTTTTGCTAAATTTTCTTTTATTCTTTGAAGAATAATTTCAGCCATTTCTTTTTCAACAATATTGTAAGGCCAGATAAGAGACAACTGGGCCATGTCTGTTTCCCTATCAGAAGATTCGTTAGGAAGCAGAGCTTCAAGAGATTTTTTTCCATTTGTTATTAATGGTTCTGGAACAGACATAATTTTTTCTTTGTCCAGCCAGATAAGGCCGGTTAAAACTGATCCGATTGAAGAAGAGCGAATCTTTAAATAATCTTCCCACATTCCATGGTCTGGCTTTTTCCAATATTCAACTGTAAACAGGTAAAAAATTAAAACTTTAATTAATTCTCGATCTTTTTCTTCAACTAAATTTATTTTCTTTGATTCAACAAAAGCAGTCAGATAAAGCAATAGGCCGAGCGCGTCTAATTGATGGTGGCCCCAATCATCAGTTATTTGTTCAAAAGTAAGAGCGTCATATTTGGCGTGGATATAATTGCCGCGGTCTTTGTCTATTTTATTCCAATGCTTGCGCAGGATTTCAAAAATTACTCTGATGCTTTTTACTAATTTCTCAATATTTCCTAAATAGTAATAGCAAAGCGCGCAATAAAGCTGGTCTCTTATCCAGCAGGCCCGGTATTCTTCGCTGGGAGCGGCGATAAAAGCGCTATTAGGCATTTGAAGTTTTTCCAATTCTTCCAAGAGTTTATTTATTAGATCCATTTTTATCTCCTTTTTTCAATTGTTAATGAGCTTTCAGCTATATTTTAATTATTACCATATTAATCAGTCCGAAATCAACCCCCGCTTAACGGGGTTGTTTTATTTGTGGTATAATGATTTAATAAATAAAAATGGGAATAACGAGTAATAAATTAAGGCAGTTAGTTGTTGAGCCGGGCCATGTTGCCAAGCCCGATTTTGAGTCAGCTTTAAAAAAAGCTAAAGAAGAAAAAAAAGATTTAAGCCAGGTTTTAGTGGATAACGAATTAATTAAAGATGAAGAGTTGGGCCGATTAATTGCTGAAGAAATGGGCTTTCTTTTTATTAATTTAAAAAAAGAAAAAATAGCTGAAGAAGTTTTAAAAATTATCCCTGAATTAGTGGCTAAAAACCAGCAGGTAATTGTTTTTGATAAGACCAAGGAGGGTTTAAAAGTGGCTATGGCTGATCCGAAAAACTACGAAATGATTAAGTGGCTGGAGAAGAAAACCGGAGAAAGGATAGAAGTTTACTTCGCTACTTATTCAGGCGTTAGGGATGCTCTAAAATTTTATAAAAAAGGAATAAAAAAGGAGTTTTCAGATATTATTGAGGAGGAATTGGGAAAAACAAAAAAACAAGATCTTAAAACAAAAGATATTCCGATTATAAAGATTCTTGATACCTTGATTGAATATGCTTATGAAAACGGAGCTTCGGATGTTCATATTGAACCCTTAGAAGGAAAGACCCAAATTAGATTCAGAATAGACGGGGTGCTCCATAATGTTGTTTCTCTGCCCAAAAATATCCATGATTTATTAGTCAGCCGAATCAAGGTTTTGTCTAAACTCCGCACTGATGAGCATTTTGCCGCTCAAGACGGGAAATTTGTGGTTAAACAGGACAAAGACAGGTTTGATGTCAGGGTTTCTATTGTTCCGGTAACTGAAGGAGAAAATGTAGTGATGCGTCTTTTATCTGAAAAAGCCCGAAGATTCACTTTAGAAGATTTGGGATTTGGAGATAAAGATTTAGAGAAAATTAAAGACGCCATTAAAAAGCCTTACGGCATGATTCTTTCCACCGGTCCGACCGGCTGCGGAAAAACAACTACTCTTTACGCTATTTTAAAATTATTGAATAAGCCAAAAGTGAACATCTGCACAATTGAAGATCCGGTGGAATATGATATTGAAGGAGTAAGCCAAATCCAAGTCAATTCCAAGACCGAATTAACCTTTGCCAAGGGTTTGCGCTCTATTGTCAGGCAGGACCCTGATATTATTATGGTCGGAGAAATAAGAGATGAAGAAACAGCTGGAATCGCGGTTAATTCCGCTATGACCGGCCATTTGGTTTTATCCACTATGCATGCCAATACTGCCGCTACCAATACCGTCCGTTTAATAGATATGGGCATTGAGCCGTTTTTAACCGCTTCTTCTATTAATGTCATCATCGGTCAGAGATTGGTCAGAAAAATATGCGCTAAATGCCGGGAGAGCCGGGAAATAAAAAGAGACAAGTTAGAAAAATTAGGCTTTTCCGAAGAGCTGATTAATAAGTTTTTTAAAAAAGGAGATAAGATTAGAATTTATTACGGCAAGGGTTGCAAGGGTTGCGCCAATACCGGATACAGCGGAAGAACCGGCATCTTTGAATTATTAGAAATAGAGGATAATATAAAAGAGATGATTATGGCTAAGATCAATAGCGATAAAATTGAAGATCAAGCTGTCAAAAATGGCATGAAAACAATGGTTGAAGACGGGATTGAGAAGGTTTTAAGCGGAGTAACCACGATTGAAGAGATTATTAGAACAACTCGCCAATAAATATGGAAAGCAAGCATAAATTATCAGAAGTAATTTCAATAGTTTCCCATCAGTTTAAGACCCCGCTTTCAGCGATAAAGGGTTATCTTGAAGTGTTGCTTAACCAAGATTTAGGCAAGATAAATTTAAAACAGAAGGAATATTTAGAGGATGCTATGGAAAATACCGTGAGAATGATAGCATTGGTTAAAGATCTTTTAGATGTTTCTCAAATTGAACAGGGCAAATTGGATTTTAAAGTTAATCTTTCGGATTTGGAAAAAATTATCAAAGGAGTTATTAAAGATTTTTCTTCTTTTTTCAAAGCTAAAAATTGCGAAGTTTTATTTAAGGCCTTAAATAAAATACCGCTTATCAATATCGACTCTTTAAAAATAGAACAAGTGATTTATAATCTTATTTCTAATGCAATCAGATACAGCGGGACAAAAGGCAAGGTTGAAATTACTTTAGAAAAAAAAGAGGGAAACGTTTGCTTCTGCTGCAAGGACAATGGAATAGGCGTTCCCAAAGAAGACAAAAAAAAGATTTTTACTAAGTTTTATAGAAGTGAAAAAGCAATAACTTTTTCTACCGGCGGTTCGGGTTTAGGCCTTTTTATTTCAAAAGCAATAATTAAAAAAAGCAAAGGAAGAATCTGGTTCAAATCGAAAGAAAACGAGGGAAGCATTTTTTGTTTTTCTTTGCCCATAAATTAATATGACTAAGAAAAAAATATTAATAATTGAAGATGATAAGTTTTTATTAAAGCTTTATGGCGATAAACTGCGCCGAGCTGGTTTTGAGGTGGCCGAATCAGTCACCGGAGAAGAGGCCTTGAATAAAATTTCAGTTGATATGCCGGATTTGATAATCTTGGATTTAATTTTGCCTAAAAAAAGCGGTTTTGAAATTTTAACAGAATTTAAGCTCAATCCTAAAACTAAAAATATCCCGGTTATTATTCTGACCAATCTGGGTCAAGAAAGCGATATTAAAAGAGGACTGGAGATGGGAGCAGTTGACTATCTGGTAAAGACAGATTTTTCAATGAACAAATTACCCCAGCTTATCAAGGAAAAACTGATCAAAAGATAATTACTAATCTTATGGTTTCTCATTTAGATAAATTGTTTTTTGCCAAGCACTTAGCAATGATGATTAAAGCCGGTTTGCCCTTGAAAGAAGGGGTGGCTACAATTGAGGAACAGACCGCGTCTAAGAAATTTAGAAGAATTTTAAGGGACGTTGTTAAACGGCTTGAAAACGGAGAATCATTAGGAGAAAGTTTGGCCCGATATCCTAAAATTTTCAGCCAGCTTTTTATTGATATGATTAAAATGGGCGAGCAGAGCGGAAATCTGGAAAGAAACTTAGATTATCTGGCTGACCAGATTGAAAAAAGCTTTATTTTAAGAAGAAAAGTAATATCAGCAATGATTTATCCGGTTATTATTTTAACCTCTACTTTCGGCCTGGGCGCAGCTTTATCTTTATTTATTCTTCCCAAGCTTATTCCTTTCTTCAAGAGTTTAAAAGTTGAACTTCCTCTTCCAACTAAAATTCTGCTTTTTATTACCGAATTAATCCAAAATTACGGCCTTTTCTTTTTATTCGGAGCGATTCTATTAATTTCATTCCTTATTATTATTTCTCGCTTGCGTTTGGTGAGGCTGATAAGCCACAAAATAATTTTAAAAATGCCTGTTGCCGGAACAGTCAGCAAAAATCTTAATTTGGCCCTTTTCAGCAGAACCTTGGGCACTCTTATCAGAAGCGGAATATCAAAAGTTGAAGCTTTGAATATTACCGCTGAGACTTTAAATAATTTAGTTTATCAAAAAGAAATAAAAGAAATTTGCTCTAAGGTCCAATCAGGAAAAAAAATATCAAGTTATTTAAAGGCCAAGAAAAAATTATTTCCAGCCACCTTTTCCAGAATGGTTATGGTGGGGGAAAAAACCGGCAATTTAGAGCAATCGCTTTTTTATCTGTCAGAGTTTTATGAGAAAGAAGTTGACAACACCACCCAAAGGCTTTCCACTATTTTAGAGCCGGTTCTTTTAATTATTATCGGCCTGATAGTTGCTTTTATCGCCGTTTCAATCATTTCGCCTATTTACCAATTGACTCGGGGCTTGCAAAAATAATTTGGTTTCTTTAAAATAGATTGATCTGAGCTAACTTTATAAAGTTTTATATAAAAAGAATTTGCCCCTTGCTATTATTAAACAACAAAAAAACTTCTCTATAATTCCTGTCTTAGAAAGGAAATAAAAAATTTGTATGGTATAATAAATAAATGAAGGGATTCAGTTTGGTTGAAATTTTAATAGTGGTTGCAATCTTGGCTTTTTTATTTGTTTTAATGGTACCTTCAGGCATTCAATTCTACCGAACTCAGCAGTTAGATACAATAACTGAAGAAATTATCCAGGCATTGAGAAGAGCTCAATTAAATTCAATGTCAGTCAAAAATGATTCGGCTTTTGGAGTTTATTTTTCTTCAAGCCAGTATGTATTGTTTAGAGGAAATTCTTATCTTAGCCGCGACCAGGAAGAGGTTTTTGAGATTTTAAATGACATTTCTTTTTCCGGAGATATTTCAGAAGTGGTTTTCTCCAAACTGAGCGGCGATCCAAATAATATTGGGAATCTTATTCTAACCCTTAATAATAAAACAAAAACAATAAATATTAATTCTTTAGGGAGAATAAATCTTGAATAATTTTATGAAGTTTCAATCGGGCCAATCATTAATAGAGTTGCTTATTGCGATGAGTATATTCATACTTGCTATTTCTATTATTTCTTTTCTTGTTTTAGATGCTTACGTTGCCAACCGCTCCGCTTTAGAAAGAACCCAGGCGACTTTCTTGGCCGAAGAAGGATTGGAAAAAGCCCGGGCCAGCCGCGATCTTAATTGGCAGAATTTAGTTTCAATTGGTTCGGAACTGATTGATGATAAATTTACCAGAATAGTAACAGTTCAGGAAATTAGTCCCAATAGAAAACAGGTTGTTTCTCAAGTTTCTTGGCAATTGGTTGAAAATCGGCCCCAGGAAGTGAATTTAATTACTTATCTAACCAACTGGCAGGCAATAGTTGTATTAAACTGTAATACTGTTTGTCAAAACAATGGTTATTCGGGGGGATCGTGTAAAACTGCTAAGGCTTGCAAGGGTACTCCTTTAGGCGGTTTAGGAGAATACCAGTGTCCTTCTAATAGAATTTGCTGCTGTCAATAAATTTATGAAAGGATTAACCTTAATTGAATTTATAATATATATTGCAATCTTGGGCGCAGTCTTGGTTTTAATGGTTGGTTTTAGCTGGAATATTATTCATAGCGATATTAAAACTATGGCCTATCGAGAAGCTCAGCAAAATGCCCGGTTCGCAATGGAAAGAATCACTCGGGCTATTAGGGCCGGCCAGAATCCCTTAACGGTTTTTACTCTTAATAACGGTATTATTTATCAAAATGGAGCAGCTTTGACAACAGATCAAGTAAGGGCAACCGGTTTAGGATTTACTAATATTAATAATGCGTATAAAATTAACTTAAGCATTGAATATTATAATCCGGACAACCGGCTTGAATACGAAGCATCGGTTGATTTAGAAACTACTTCAATGCCGAGACAGTAATTTCATGAATGGTTATATCGCTTTAGTTTCAATTTTAATAATTTCAGCCATTATAATGACAATTGCGATCAGCGCTGGTTTATTAAGCATTAGCGAGGCCGATATGGGTTTGGAAAAAAATCTGGCTTCCGAGGCATACTATTTAGCCAGCGCTTGCGCTGAAGAGGGCTTGCAGCAAATAAGGGACTCGGCAGCTTTTGAGGGCGGTGGCAATCTTTTTTTTAGCAATGGCAGCTGCAATTATAATGTTATAGCTCAAGGCCCTAATAACAGGACTATTAATAGTTCAGGTTTAAGCGGGGATATCATAAGGAAAATAGTTGTGACCCTTGATTCCATTAACCCAAGCATTAATATTGTTTCTTGGACAGAAGTCCCTGATTTTTAATTATGTTCAATAAATCATTATTCGGTTTAGATATATCTGACTATTCAATTGAGGCCTTGCAGATAAGAGGAGGCAGAATTTTTCGTTCGGCCAGAATTGTTCTTAAAGAGGGGATTATTGAAGACGGAAATATTCTTGATAAAGAAAAATTAATAGAAAAGATAAAAGAAGCCGTTTCTAAAGCTAAAATTAAAACCAAAAGAGTTGTTCTGGCCCTGCCCGAATCAAGAGTTTTTATCCACAGTTTTCCTGAGAAAGAAAAAATTAAAGAAGAAGCAGTTAAAACAATCCCTTTTAATCCGGAAGAAATTTATTTTGACATTTTAAACGATCTTTATGTTTGCGCGCCCAAAAATATTATTGAGAGCTATGAAGAAGTTTTAAAAAAATCCGGTTTATCGCCAATTGTTTTTGATATTGAACCGCTTTCTTTGGGCCGGGCTTTTAAGGCAAAGGACTGTTTAATTATAGATATTGGAGCCCGGACAACTAATTTTAGCATTTTTGACAACAACGGCCGGATGAAAATATCAGCCAGCATCAATAAGGCCGGCAATCGTTTTACTCAAGCCATATCGGAGAAATTAAAAGTTTCTTTAGAAAAAGCAGAGGAGATTAAAAGGCAGTATGGCTTAGATGGCGCTAAAAAATCAGGCAAAATAATGCTTATTCTTCAAAAAGAGCTTCAGCCGATTATTAAAGAGACCCAAAGGATAATGGATTTTTATAATAAAGAAATAAAGCAAATTTTGCTCGTTGGCGGTTCGGCTTTAACTCCGAAGATAACAGATTATTTTTCTTCCAACCTTGACTTAGAGGTAAAAATTGGAAAGCCGGCTCTGTTTAACCAGTCGATTCTTTTTAATACGGTGATCGGTTCGGCTTTAAGGACTGTTAAAAAAGGCATTAATCTTTTGCCAAGAGAAGATAAAAAAATAAATAAAAGAAAAAAGATTTATAAGGGCTCAGGTTTTCTTTTTGTTCTTTTGGGGCTGTTATTTTTAATCGGAATATTCTACCAATATATTTATAAAGCTGATTTCCATTTGCCTGATCTTAAACTTTATTCGGTTTTTTCAGATAAGGGCCAAGAAGAAAATGAGGAAATTATTGAACAAACAGTTATGGTTATTATTAAGGAAACGCCGACCGGATGGTTAAGGGTGAGAGAAGGCCCGGCTATAGATTATCCTGAAATAGCCAAAGTTTATTCTGGAGAAAGTTTTCCACTGTTGGAAGAAATAGAAAATTGGTATAAAATAGAATTAGAAGGTCGTATCAATGGCTGGATATCAGCCAAATATGCTAATAAAATAATAAATTAATAAAAATATGAGCAAAAAAGGTTTTACGCTTATTGAGGTTTTGATTGTTATCGGAGTCATCGCTATTTTAGCGGCGATTGTCATTATTGCCATTAATCCTGCCCGACAGTTTGCCCAAGCCAGAAATACCCAGCGCCGAAGCGATGTCTTGGCTATTCTTAATTCAGTCCACCAAAGAATGACTGACAACAGAGGGAATTTTGCCGAAGGAACCACCTGCGACGCTTTACCGGCTACTGCCAGTATTATCACCAGCACTGTTGCTGCTGGAAATGTTGATCTTTGCGGTTGTCTGGTAAGCGATTATTTAGCTGAGATGCCTTTTGATCCAACTGACACTTTGGCCAACTATACAGATTGCGCCGATTATCACACCGGTTATACTATTATTCAGGATGCCACTACGGGCAGAATAACTGTTACTGCCACATCGGCCGAATTAAGCGAAACAATCAGTGTCACCAGATAACGATTTTATAATAAATAAAAAGAGCTAAACTTTTTAAGAGGTTGAGCTCTTTTTATTTTTGACTTATTTTTTGTTTTTATGATAGAATTAAATAAATATGGAAGAAGAGAAGAAACAAGATGAATCTGTCATTCGAATTCCTTTGCCGGTGATCATTCCGATTGTTATTGTCTTAGCAGCGGTGCTTTTCGTTTTATACAAACAAGAGAAAATCGGCTCTTTGGTGGCTAATTCTTCTGAAGAATTGGAAAAGGCTGGAGAAACAATAGCTGAATCGCAGCTTCCGGTCCAGGGGAATCAGGATTTAGAAAGGCCATTAGGGCTTGATCCTGAATTTGAAGCCAAGTTTTCTCCTCAATTCCAACCCGAACCTCAACCTACGGTCAACCAGCCGAAGACCGAAGAACCTCAGTTCAAGCCTCAACCTTTGCCCAAGCCCGAAGTTCCCAAGGAACCAAAAGGGCCTTGCGACGGTGTGGCCTGTCCTGATGGATTTTTTTGCGTAGAAGAAGACAATAAGTGCGTGGCTAAGCCGTTAGAAACTTCTTATTGCGGAGACGGAACCTGCCAGGAAAAAGAAAACAGGGAAAACTGCGCTCCTGACTGCGCCCATATTCCATTAGAGGGCGAGGGCTCTATTTCTCAAGGCAATATTGTTGTTGTTTATAATAACCAGCTGGGCGGGGAATGGCAGATGCTTAAATTGAAAGATACAGCCAACTGTATTTCTATTATTAAAGACAAGTATAAGATAGAAATGCCGGAACCGGCCAAAACAAGATTATTGGTTTTAACTTTGTTGGCCAAAGAAGATGAAAAAGCTTATTCTTATGTTAATATCTACGGCCTAGTTCATGTCCAAGAGCTTAACAATTACCAAGCCATAATGGAAAAAATAGATTATTTCCGAGAGCAGATAAATAATAAGAATGCTTGCTTGAGTTTTCATGAATTAATCCATGTTTTTCTTTTTCAAACCCCGATTCCTTTATGGGCCAGTGAGGGTTTGGCTACTTACAGCGACTTAGAATTCAATCTTGACCGGATAAGCATTCAGTGCCGGGACAAGACCTGGTTTGGCACAGACAGCCAGGGCGGACAGTTGGAAATGCCTTATTCGGATTTATCCCTTCCGGCCGGGTCTAATGAAGAGCCGAGCAGTTATTGGTATTATACCGGTTATTGTTTCTGGTCCTATGTCAAGCAAAAATACGGAGAGAGCGCAATAATAGCCGTTTTGCAGGAGCTTCAAAGGCAGAGAGGCGAGAATTCTCTAGATTTCTTAAAAGATATTGTCAGCAAAGTTTTAAGAACAGACATCACTCAAATCACTAAACCAAAATTCA
>Ga0315284_10010545_pt1 | contig 13160 bp, 11 predicted proteins | sample YL17G09_16_MG_FD_203696 | JGI IMG/M metagenome (GOLD analysis project Ga0315284, IMG submission 203696) | Sediment microbial communities from Yellowstone Lake, YNP, Wyoming, USA - YL17G09_16 | ecosystem: Environmental > Aquatic > Freshwater > Lake > Sediment | place: USA: Wyoming | collected...
TTCCATCCGCGTACTCCTTTGACATCGAGGAATATGGAGTCCCTGGCAAGAGCACCCCCATGATATCCTTCCGAGCTAGCGCCATGATCCCGTCGTCTGAGGGCCTCGCAAGATGATCAGCAGAGACAGCCCCGACCTCCGCTGCAAGCTCAGCGCCGCCCGTCGAGCGCATCTCGTCGGCGTGAATCTTGAGTTTCATTCCCAACGCCTTCGCAGCAAGCAACACCTTTCTGGACTGGTCGACATCGAATACGCCCTTCTCGCAGAAGACATCGCAGAACTCGGCGAGCTTCCGCTTGGCGACCTCCGGAAGCACCTCGCCAATCATGAAATCCACGTATCCATCGGTTCTCCCGGCAAACTCCGGAGGAACAGCGTGAGCTCCCAAGTAGGTTGGGACAATCGTGACTGGATATTCGTCTCCGAGCTTCCTCGCAGTCTCAAGCATTCTCAGTTCGACCGTTCTGTCCAGCCCATACCCAGATTTCGCCTCGACCGTAGTCGTCCCGTGAGAGATCATCGATTCGAGGCGTTTGGCTGACTCTTTGAATAGTGTCCCAGGGGATGCTAGCCTCGTGTCGCTCACGGTCCTCAGGATTCCGCCGCCCTCCTGAAGTATCTCGAGGTATCCCTTGCCCTTCGCCTTGAGCTCCAGTTCGAATTCACGCGATCCTGCATACACGAGATGGGTGTGCGGATCGACGAATCCAGGCAAGACCGTCCTGTCAGTCGCGTCGATGGTCTCCACATCACCCGCACCGTGCTCCTTCAGAATCGAATCCGTTCTGCCGACGTCGACGATGACCCCGCCAGAGACCGCCACGGCCCCGTCCCTTATTATGGCGAGGTCTGACATCTCGGCCTTCGCTCTCGCCCTCCTCGGGCCTCTGAGCGTAACCAGCTCGGATGCGTGGACTATCAGAAGGTCATCAGTCATCTTGGTTCCGCGATGTAATCGGCCTCTGTATCTATAAACGATTCCAGCCAACTACTGGCCGCGCTTTCCCAAGAGCTCGTGCACCACGTACTGCAAGGTGTCTTGGGGGTTCAACATGGATCTGAAGTACGTGTAGTCCGAGGTCTCGAGTTCCCCCATCACATATGCGGTCGCCCCATAGGTGACCGTGCCAACCACCGCTAGCACCATCAGGGCGAGCCAATCGACTGAAGGAATGAACATCCAGTCGACCGTGTACATCACCCCCACCATGACGACCGCGCTCAGCAGGTGCTTGAAGGACCTGGAGTTTGGAACTATCTTTGCCGTCTTCCAGGCCATGTAGCGAAGGACGAAGAAATAGTAGATCGACAGGACCAACAACGAAGAAGCTGCGCCGAAGCCCTTCAGGCCGAGCATCTTGATACCTTGGACCTCCTCAGGGACGAGGATGATCATGGCAACGAGCTGGAGCACGAAGCCGCCGAGCCCTATCATCGCCAGAGTCCCGTGCTTTCCGACGCCCACAATCGCCGACCGCAACGGAAGCGCGAGCGCAACAACTGTGCTGCTGATCACCAGGACATTCATTGTCTGCACAGCGGGGGAGAACTGATCGCCCAGGAAGACGGCCACAATCTGCTGACCGAATGTGAGATAGAAAGCGGCTGTGGGAATGACGACCAGGGAAACGTAGCGCTCCGCCTGGTTGACGACGTCCCAGCTGGCTGCAACGTCCTTTCTCCAGAAGTAGGTGGTCACCGAGGGAAGTATGAGCGTGGCGACGGATAGGGAGAACACGCTGACGAAAACGGCCATCTTCTGGACGCCGAAGTAGAGTCCCAGCTCGTGATAGCCCCAGAAATTCCCAACGAACAACTTGTCCAGGTAGAGGTCAAATATGATTATGGCAGACACAGCGAAGACAGGGGCCAATGAGCGGATGTACTTCTTCAGGATGAAACGATCTGGCATCGATATCTTCACCCGTCTCATCAGCAGCGCGACAAGCAGTGCCGACGCGATTATCCCGGCAACGTACGACGCTGAAAGCAGCGCCGGTCCGTCAGCGGCAGATCTTGACGAGGAGCTCGCGACGAAGATGATGAACGACACTCTCACAACCAGCTCCAGAAGGGCAGGGACATGGACCTTAGCCACGGCACCCTGAGCATCGAACGTGTGCGTCGCGATCTGGCTTATGCCGAGCAAGACGTAGTAGATGAGAAACGCCATCATCGAGTCGAGCACGACCTCGTTCGAGGGCATCGCACCCCCGAGCTGGCCTCTCCTCCACAGCTCAATCAGAACGTAAGTCACTATTGAGAAGATCGCGAGAAGTACGATCCGTATCGTCGCATATGCTCCAACACACTTCCCAAGATCCTCACCGCTTCTGATATGATTCGCATGGACTGAGCCGACCCCGAAATCGGACAAGAAACTGAGGATTCCGACGGAGGCCATGGCGAAGCCCATGATGCCCAGCACATCCGGGCCCATGTTCTGCGCGATGAAGACCAGTGCCGCTGTGCCGAGAACTGCCCCGACCACGCCGTTGACGACCGCGATGGCTGACTTCGGACTCATCAGCCTCTGGTTGGGAGCCCGCCCCCGCACGCCCTCCTCGGGCATAGCTCCTTAAGATATGGCACGCAATATAAATCTGCTGGTCGGGACACCGCTACAGCTTGGCCACAAGCTCCTTCACGATTTCCAGACCCTTCGAGATGTTCTCTCTCGAATTTGCGTACGAGAACCTGAGGTGTCCCTCACCCAAGGACCCGAATGATCCTCCGGGTGCACAGATGACCCCCATGTCGAGTATCTTCAGAGCGAGCTTCTCTGACGGCATCTTGTGCGCATACTTGGGAAAGACGTAGAAGGCTCCATCCACAGGCGATGTGGTGAAAGATGGTATCTCGGCGAGCTTCTTCATCGCGACGACTCTCCGTTTCCTGAACTCCTCCAATACATGCGCCTGGAACTTGTCCAGGACCTTCAATCCCTCAAGGACGCCGTACTGAGTAGGGGTTGCCGGGCAAGCGAGCGTGTAGTATTGTACTTTAGAGAGCTGCTGGACGATCTCCTTCGAGGTCGCGACATAGCCTATCCTCCAACCCGTAGCTGCCAATGACTTCGAGAACGAATTGACCACAATCGTGTCGTCGTGGAACCGCGCGAAGGACCAGTGCTCGCCCTCGTAGACGTAGTCGTTGTAGACCTCGTCCGAGAGAATGTAGAGCCTGTGGTCCTTCGCCACCTCGCTGAGGGCTTTGACCGTCTCCTTCGGGAATACCGTTCCAGTGGGGTTCGAGGGACTGTTGACTATGATCGCTTTGGTTCTGGGGGTTATCAAGGATTTGATCTCTTCGATATCTGGCAGGTATTTGTTCTCCATCTTGAGTGAATACTCAATCGGCATGCCGCCGGCCAACTTCACATCCGGGCCGTAGATGATGAATCCTGGATTGGGGACGAGGGCCTCATTGCCCTCACCCAATATGGTCTCGCACGCGATCCTCATTCCCTCGGTGGCGCCTGCAGTTACGATCACGTTCTCGAAAGTGACATCCTTTCGGTATTTCCTGAGGTTCTCCGCAATTGCCTCGCGGAGTTCCATGATACCGGCGCTCGGACCGTACTTGTTGTGTCCTTTCTCCAACGCCTCGCAGAAAGCTCGAATCATCTCCTCTGGAGGCTGAATATCGGGTTCGCCCAGCCCAAGGTTGATTGCCCCCGGTGGCGCTGCCTCGAACATCTTCCTGATCCCCGAAACCTTGAGTGACGAGACGCGCTCTGGAAACATTGAGCAGTTAACGTACATTTCCGTACATTAAGCGTTCTACAGTACAGACGGGACACGAGCAACGTGTTAGCAGGACACACTGCTCGATGGGAGGACTCATTGGGGGCGAGAAACGGCCCCGCGAATAAATCTAAGAGGGCGGACGCTAGTGACATTTCATCAAACGCAGCCCGAAGAGGAATCCAATTGCCCGCTAGAACCATCGCCATCGTCGGAGCTGGACTGGCAGGTCTATCGACCGGATGCTACGCTCAGATGAATGGATACTCCACGCGCATCTTCGAGCATCACTCCAAAGCTGGCGGAGTTGCAGCCGCCTGGCGCCGGGACGGATACCTCATAGATGGGGGAATTCACTTCCTGATGGGGCACAAACCCGGAACGGTGACCTACCAACTGTACGAGGAACTCGGCATCGTCCAGTGCAATCACTTTCCGGATATGACGACCTACGGAAGGTTTGTCGACGAGGCCAGCGACAAGACCATCGAATTGACATGTGATCTGGATAGACTCGAGAAGGACCTGAAGGGACTCGCGCCTGTTGACTCGAAGGTCATCGAGAGGATGATGTCGGACATACGGAGGATGGAAAGGGCCGACCTCGTCGGGATGATGAGCACAGAGAAGCCTCCGGAACTGATGGGGTTTCTGGACAAGCTGAGTATGTTCTGGAGGATGCGCGGGATTCTGCGGTTCTTCCGCGGGAGATACTCGAAACCGATGAAGGATAACCCGCTGGGTGCTCAGGATCCGCTATTGAGGAAGGTACTCGAGAACCTCTTCTTGCCAGAAGTGCCGCTCTGGTTTGTCCTGATGATCATGGCACTAGTCGCCAAAAGGCAGATGGGCCTGCTTGAAGGGGGGTGTCCCGATTTCGTGGAGCCCATCGAGAGGAAGTACAGGAGTCTCGGCGGCGAATTGACATACAACGCGAAAGTCGAGAAGATCGTGGTCGAGAATGGGAAGGCTGTTGGAATCAGGTCTGCAGATGGCACGGAGCACAGAGCGGACATAATAGTCTCGGCCGCTGACGGTTACAGCACGATCTTCGGAATGCTGGGAGGGGAGTTTGTCGATGACCGCATCAGGGAGAGATATCAAAGCTGGAAGCTCATCAAACCGATCATCATTGTCAGCTTCGGCGTGTCCCGCATGTTTCCTGGCGAACCACCGTTCAGCTCAATCATGGTCAAGGACCCGCTGAGGATAGGCAGCGAAGACATTCCTGGCTTCGGCGTGCGCATATTCAACTACAGCACGAAGTTCGCGCCGGCGGGAAAGACTGTGGTTCAGATCCTTATCGAATCCGACTGGGACTACTGGAACAATCTGACGAGTGATCGTGAGAGATACGATGCAGAGAAGAAGAGGATTGCCGCAGAAATGCTGAGGAGGCTCGAGAAATACTATCCAGGAATCTCGTCGAAAGTCGAGGTCGAGGATGTCGCGACTCCATACACGCTCTGGCGCTACACGCTGAACCACAAAGGGGCGTACATGAGCTGGATGCCTGCCGCGGATAAGATCCTCGAAACGATACCGAGGACTCTCCCTGGGCTATCCAACTTCTATATGGCTGGGCAGTGGACCACACCTGGAGGATCGGTCCCCACCAGTCTCTTCTCGGGTCGCCAGCTCATAGAAGTGCTCTGCAGTCAGGACGGAAAGAAGTTCGCAGTTCCCAAGTAAGGCGTGAGGGAACCCTGAGGCTTCGTCGCTCTCAGAAGAGGAGATCAGGCACCTTCTGAGGTCGAAGCTCGTCTCCCCCTCAGCGGACAAAAAGAAAACCTAGAATCCTACGCCATCTTCCAAAGACACCAAGTGCCCAAGAAAAGCGTTATATTCGTTTAACCATCGTGTACTCGGCCATAGGGGGACCACCATGCATGGGGCACTCATAGACGTTGAGAACCTTTTCAAACATTATCCACCAGACGTCAAGGCGGTCGACGGCATATCGTTCGAAATCAAGTCAGGTCAGATATTCTCAATGCTTGGCCCCAATGGTGCGGGCAAAACCACGACCGTCGAGATCCTCGAGGGGCTGCGAAATCCGACCTCCGGGACCGCAACCATCTTCGGGATCGACGTGACCCGCGACTACTCCGAGATACGTGACAAGGTGGGTATCCTGCCTCAGAACTTCGAACCTTTCGACGAGCTGAAGCCCCCTGAAGCCGTCGAGTACTGGGCTGGCCTCTATGACAAGAAGATGTCGAGGAAAGACATCGGACGACTGCTAGAGAAAGTCAACCTAACTGAAAGGAAGAACTCCGTCTCGAAGAAGCTCTCGGGTGGCGAGAAGAGAAAGCTGGGTATCGCGCTTTCGCTAATCAACGAGCCTGAGGTCCTGTTCCTCGACGAGCCAACGACAGGGCTCGACCCGAAGGCGAGGAGGGATCTGTGGGCGCTCATCCAAGATATCAGGAAGAAAGGTACGACCGTCTTCCTGACCACTCACTATCTCGATGAGGCCGAGAAGCTGGCGGACGACGTCGCAATCATGCACAAAGGGAAGATAATCGCGCGGGACAGCCCCGAGGAACTCATAAGAAAACACGCGAAGCTGACCGTGATCGTGCTCGTCGGCGTCGGCCCGGATGGTCTGAAGGAGATCAAGAGAAGAGGAATAGAGGCAACCACCGAAGCCGACGGCGACATCCTGGTGCCAGTCAACGACCCCTCCGATATGAGAACGATATTCCAGAAACTCAGCGGGATAGAGCTGAAAGTCAAGGATATGTACACCAGAAGACAGACCCTCGAGGATGTGTTCCTCGATCTTGTTGGTGCCAAGATGGAAGAGGGGGACCTGAAACCATGAGCCGAATTCTTGCTGACATCAAGGGATTCGGCAGGCAGTACCTCAGATCCAAGGTAGGAGCATTCTTCACATTCGCGTTCCCCATATTGCTGATCCTGCTGTTCGGGGCCATATACAGCGCGAGCGGTACCCAGAAGGTGTCGTTGCCGGTCCAGAACCTGGATGGGAGCTCTTTCTCCATCGCCTATCTCAACGAGCTGAACAACACGACCCTAGTGACCATGAAGATGATTCCAGCCGACGCGAACATCACGAACTACATAAACGACAACTCGCTGTCACTCGCGCTTCAGATACCAGCCAATTTCGGCTCGAAGATCGCGGATGGCTTAGGCTCCAATTACTCAGGGCCGGTCCTTGTTACGATTTACGGTGACCAGTCACAGTCCACCTTCGGGACCGCTGTCGCCGCAGTGGAAGCAGCGAGCGTGAGCTTCAACTACAACCTCTCGCGGACTCTGCCGCTGGTCGCGCCAGGCCCTCCACAGGGTCTGAAGGAAGGCTACAAGTTCCTGGACTATTTCTTGCCTGGAGTTGTGGGCATCACTGTGATGACGAATTCGCTGTTCAGCATGTCCACGATATGCGCGGAGTACAGACAGCGGGGATTCTTCAAACTGCTTGCCACAACTAAATTGAGAAAGTACGAATGGCTGATATCGAAGTTCGTTTTCTTCTCGATCATACTGATACTGTCTCTCCTGACGACCTTCGCCGTTGCGAGCGCCGCATTCGGCACGCACTCGACAATCACACTGCTCGCCCTGGCAATGATCCCTGCAGGCGCATTCCTCTTTGTCTCTCTCGGAATGCTCTTGGGTGTTGCCATAAAGGACCCTGAGTCGGGTGCTGCAGTTGCCAACGCCATCGGCTTCCCCATGATGTTCTTGTCGGGCTCATTCTTTCCGCTAGACATGATGCCTCACTTCCTGCAAGTCGTGGCCACTGCGTTGCCCCTCACCTATTTCAACAACGGCCTGAGAGACACGATGGTGTACGGCAATACTGGAGGAGCTTTGGTGAACCTCGCGGTCGTGCTTGTCGTTGGCTTGATATTCTTCGTTCTCTCAAGCAGGCTGATGTCTTGGAAGGAACGCTAGACGGTGGATTCTGCTCCGGGTAGGCTTGAACGTCAAGCATCTCATCATGGATAGATGGAGGATATCGGCTGCGCGAGCTTGATTCCTAATGACCACTTTCACCCATCCTCCGCAATGATATATTCCACCGGGATTGCTACAAATCGTCATAGGCACGTAAATTTGGAGATGGAAAAGTTGGTCGTGAGATCCATGCGAAAGCAAGACATCAGGACAGCCGAGGACGTCGTCCGGTATCTGAGCGATTACTCTGACTTCGAGAGGGCGGTCTATGCTGCTACGTTCAAGATCCCAAAGGGGAAGATCTGCACATATCAGGGAATCGCCAGAATGATTGGGAAACCGAAAGCCACTAGAGCGGTGGCCAATGCGCTGCACAACAACCCGTTGTATCCGATAGTACCCTGTTGGCGGGTCGTCAAATCCGATGGGGGTTTTGGAGGAGAGAGAAGTGCGGCAGATGGAAGGAGAAAGCACGTCGAGGAGGAGGGCGTTCCCACGAAGAAGAACAAAGTCGTAATGAGCAGAGAAGTACTCTTTTGACCCTCCGAGGAGGACGGCTTTGACTCGCGCAGGGCGTACTGATTGGCTCCCCGACCAGAAGGGCGCTCTGGCTGCAAGCGGCAACGGGGTTCTTGAGCAAACCCGCATCGAGTTGGTCGAGTAACTCGGAAATGGTTCAATTCGAGAACAGTTAAATATCAGAACTAATATTGACCGGTTCATGTCCAAGGCCGACGACAAAAAGCTCGAGAGCATAGCGGATGATATGTTCTTCTCGTTTCACGTGTTCTTTCGCAGGGTCGCGAGAGAAGAAACCACCCAAAGCACGAGAAGATTCGACCCAAGTCGATTCGTGCTTGCGGCAGTCATGAAGCAAGGTCCGATCCCTATGTCTGAAATAGGGAAGCGCATGGACATCTCGAAACCCTACATGACCGCTCTCGTTGACAAGCTCATCCGAGAAGGACTGGTGGAGAGGATACCAGATGTGCACGACAGAAGGGTGATAAACGTGGTCATTACAAGGGCTGGCAGACATACTCTCAGGGAGTTCAGAAAGGACACAAGGAAGATCATCATGGAGAACCTCTCTTCTCTGACTTCGGATGACGTTTCTGCGCTCCATGAGTCACTGAAGACCATCAGAGACATCATGTCAAGGCTGGACAAGAACGAAGCGAAGATGCACGAGCGAGGATAGGTGTAGGATAATGTCCGATATGGCAATCACTACCACTAACTTGACGAAGAAGTTTGGGGATTTTACCGCGGTCGATCACGTCTCCTTCGAGGTGAAGAAGGCCGAGATATTCGGTCTCTTGGGTCCGAACGGGGCGGGCAAGTCAACCGCCATCAGGATGCTGTCGACGCTCAGCATCCCTACGGAGGGTTCAGCGACGGTCGCTGGCTTTGATGTGCAGAAGGAGGACGGCAAAGTCAGAGAGCACATCGGCCTCGTGTCCGAGAAGATGATAATGTACGATGAGCTGACGGCGAGGGAGAACCTCAAGCTCTTCGGCAAGTTGTACGACATACCGAACGAGGTCCTGAACAAGAGGATAGACAAGCTCCTTACGTTCGTGCGCATGGAGAAATGGGCAGACCACAGAATCGACACATTCTCCACTGGCATGAAGCAGCGGATCAACGTCATACGCGCCCTGGTGAACCAACCAGAGATCCTCTTCCTCGACGAGCCGACGCTAGGCCTGGATCCGCAGTCGACGGCAGAGATTAGGGAGCTCGTGCGAAGAATCAACATCGAGAACGGGACCACCATGGTCCTTACGACGCACATGATGAGCGAGGCGGATATGCTCTGCAACAGGATTGGGATCATGGACCACGGGAAGATCGTGGCCCTTGACACACCGGCCAATCTGAAGAGGGCTATCTCCGGGAACGACGCGACCTTGTTCGAGTTCGAGATACCGAACCTTGACACCAGCATAGTGTCATCCATCGAATCTCTGAAATCCGTAAGCTCGGTGGTTCGGGATGACGCAACGCATATCAAGGTCAGCTCAGTGGGCAATGACTCGTTCGACACCTTGGTCGACGCCCTTCGAAAGAACGGCGCCCAGATTCGAACTGTGAAGAATCTCGAGCCGACGCTCGAGGACGTGTTCCTCAACATTACTGGACACGAAGTGCGAGACGACGCGTCGAAGACGTCAGCACCGACGCGGAGAGGTGGTCCTCACGGGTGGCGCCCCAACAAGAGGGTGAGGTGAGCTCATGGGCGTGAGAAGGGTTCTGAGACACAGTGCGTGGATCTGCTGGAAGGATCTGCTGGAGTTCAGCAGGAGCAAGCTCCGGCTGGTCATGCTGGTGCTCATGCCTCTGTTCATGATGATGATGGTCGGGTTCATCTTCCCAACCGGGAGCACGATAAGCCACACGCCTGTGGCGATTGCCAACCAAGACGTGATGGTCAACGGCACTTCACTGGGTATTGGTTTCGTGGCCCAGCTACAAGCAGTGAACAATCAGACGGGCATGATGGACTTGCGCGTTGCCACTGGCTTTGATGACATCAAGACGATGATCCAGGACGGGAAGGTCAGCGGTGGGGTCATCGTGCCTCCGACCTTCACGACAGATATCCTTGCTGGCCGGCAGGGGAACATAACCCTCATGACTGACCAGTCGAACCCGCAGACGTCGGCGATGATACAAAGTGTCTTGACAAAGCTCATCGAGCAACTGGGTTCGCAGGCGGCGGAACGCAACCTCAACCAGACGTACAACATCTCGCTCCAGGAAGCGCCGACCGTGCTGATGCCGTACAACGTTCAGGTCAGGGGGATCGTTCCTGGGACCCCGAACTACTTCGAGTTCGTGGCTCCAGGAATAATGTCCATGGTCGTCATGATGTCGCTCATGACGGGCCTGCCGCATGCGATCTCTTATGAGAAGGACATGGGAACGCTGGATGGAATGCTGGTAGCACCCACGAGCCGATGGGCGATCATCTTGGGCAAAGTGCTGGCGCAGTCGACCAGAGGCATGATCCAAGGGTTCATCATACTCCTTATGGCAGTGCTGCTCTTCGGCGTGGTCATCCACGGAAGCATCCTGCTCGTGATACTCCTCATACTCCTCACCGTGTTCAGCTTCGTGGGGCTCGGCATACTGATAACCTCCTTTGCTGACAAGGAAGAGACGGCCACGATGGTGATGATGACGCTTATGTTCCCGATGATGTTCTTGAGCGGGGTCTTCTTCCCGATCCAGCAGATGCCGTCATTCATGCAGACCTTGGCGAACTTCCTGCCTCTGACCTACGCCGCGAGTGCGATGAGGAAAGTCATGGTGCTGGGCGCGGGGGTATCGGCGATAACCCCAGAGGTAATCATACTCGCAGTGTTCGGCATCGTCCTGCTCACCGTCGCCGTGCCCATGTTCAAGAGGGCCATGAATAGGTAGGCCCGCCACTCGTGTTGAGCCATTGCACTTCTCTCGTGAGCGAGGGAGGTCTACGTGTCGATGTTCAACAGGGTTCGGAACCTCCTGGAACGGGTGCTGCCATCTCGATCCGGGTGAGCGCCTGCCAAATCGACCACTCCGCATCAAGTATATTAGGGGAAACCGAGATGCGAAACGGACGAACTTGAACACGGTCTACTTCTTCGGCGGGCTTCATCCGATCCAGGAATCGTTCTTCAAATACCCGCCGGAAGGCTACAGAGTCAATTCCAACGTCTCTGTCTCGGATGTCGAGAAGATTGTCGTGTATAATCGGAGCAATGTTGCGCTGCGCAAATGGGCCATGTTATTGTTCAACGTCATCCAGCGACCCAGACTGACCTACGTGCGCCAGAAGTGCAATCTGATACACACGGGAAGTGGGGTCTTCCCCCTCAACAAGAAACCTTTCGTTGTGAACGTCGAGTACTACGCTTCCTTCGCGGGACATCAGCACGAGAAAGCTAGGATGGGCAAGTTGAGGCAGAACATCATCAAGCATATGAGCTCACCCTACTGCAAGAGGATACTCCCTTTCTCGGAAGCCTCGAAGAGATCTATCGTGAACGCCTACTCTCCCGAGTCACGATCCATAGAGGAGAAGATCGATGTGCTGTACCCTGCAATCGCCCCGGTGACAGGACCTGGCGGGAGCAAGAAACCTGATGACGGCAAGGTTCGAATCCTGCACATAGGTAGTGGCTTCTTCGAGAAGGGAGGGAGGGAGCTGTTCAGGGCAGTCGAAAGGCTCCGCGAGGATGGTCACCCTGAGCTTGAGCTGCACTCGGTCACGAATGCTCCTCCGCAACATAGACAGAGATTCGAACAATTCGTGGAGAAATATCGAGGACGAGAAGGTTTTCACGTCTATCAGAGTGGGATCCCCCGCTCGATCCTGTTCGAGCAATTCTATAGCAACTCGGACTTGTTCGTTCTTCCATCGTTCGGCGACCTGTTCGGCTATGTCTTCCTGGAGGCCATGAGCTGTGGTGTCCCCTTGATTGGGACCGACGTCTTCGCGATCCCAGAGATCATCGAGGACGGGAAGAACGGGTTCTTGGTGAAAACTCCGATATCCCCTTTCGAACCCGACTTCACAAGAAAGACGGAGGAAGGCATCGTGAGATATCTTTCGGCGATCTATGACAATGAATTCGAGGGTCTGACCAACCAGTTGATGGAGAAGATTAGGGTCATGGTCGAGGACGACCAGCTGCGGAAGAGGATGGGACGGAACGGGCTCGAGATGGTAACAGACGGGAGGTTTTCAATCCGAAGAAGAAACTCCCAACTCAAGAAGATATACGATGAGGCTTTGTCTGGGTGAGGGGCGTTGGAAAATGGCTCGACCGGGGAACCAGAGAAACGACTTCGCGCATGTGACCACTTTTCAGAAGGAGGATTCGGAGGGGGCGCGGGGTCGGGCCTTTCCCTAATCAAGAATATCACAAATGCCACAACCCGCGTTGCAGCAAGTAGTAGACCGATAAGCGGGAGGCCATAGCATGGTCCTCGAAGCTGAGCGCCTGCGAGTTGACTTCGAAAGTTGACGATGCGGTCACATGTCGCTTGCTCGCTGTGATGCACACGCGGGCGCATCCGCTCGCAGAGACCGATGCAAACCGCGCTTGGAAGACATCACGGTTCAATATGCCACCTACAGCCAGAACGTTGACGTATTCTTTGAATTACTATGTGCGAGGGCCTGGATTATCGCCCGGAATCTGCCGGTGATTGAAGCTTGATGCTATACTTACCGGTACGGAACGTCAGGATCTCATCATCCGTTTTCTTACCAGTAGAAAATGCTGGCGCCTTTCCTCCCCTATGGGCTTTTCCGAAGCGAGGCTCAAACCCCTCTCCTTTTCCTATTCACATAGGCCCGCCACATGAAACACACTTCCGAGCCATTTGGTTGTTTAGAGCACCACTTGGTACATGCATCAGCAAGTCTAGATGGTCAGAGCATTATGGAAAGCCTCTCGACCTCTCCTGATGTCAGGGTTAATGTTCTGT
>Ga0315284_10010546_pt1 | contig 13160 bp, 8 predicted proteins | sample YL17G09_16_MG_FD_203696 | JGI IMG/M metagenome (GOLD analysis project Ga0315284, IMG submission 203696) | Sediment microbial communities from Yellowstone Lake, YNP, Wyoming, USA - YL17G09_16 | ecosystem: Environmental > Aquatic > Freshwater > Lake > Sediment | place: USA: Wyoming | collected...
ACAAAAAAATCACCGCCATTGTCAATATATTCTTTCTCAATATTTTTTAAATCATCATCATTCCAGGGACCACCCGGTAGCATCGCGCCGGTTGGTTCTAGTGCTTGTTGATGCAGCTTCGAGACAGCATTCTGATCTGAAGATTGATAACGCCGAATATTCAGGTTCAATCCAACCATTTTCTAGTTGCCTTTTCTATTTCAGCTTCGTTGCTTTCACACACGTCAAACCACCTTATTCTCGGATCCTTAAGTTTGAACCAGGTATACTGGTGGCGGATGAACCGGTGCGTGCCGGTCTTTACCTTATATATAGCCTCGTCGAGTGTCATCTCACCCTGCAAATACTTGCCGATTTCGCGGTAACCAATACTCGACATCGATGGCAAGGACAAATTGTAACCCATTTCTATCAATTGTTTGACTTCATCAACAAAGCCTTTTTTTACCATTTCATCCACTCTTGCGTCTACTTGCCGGTACAGGTCTTTCCGTGACATAGTAAGTCCAATAATAAAATAACTGAAAGGCGGAGGATTTTTCCCTATCGCTTGAGAAAAAGGTTTGTTTCTGCCAACCTCCAGTGCCCGGACAACTCGTCTCACGTTGTGTGGATCTATTTTCTCAGCCGCAGCCGGGTCGAGGATTAGCAGCTCTTTATATAGAGAGTCAGCGTCGACTTCAGCCCTTTGTTCAAGCTTTTTCCGATATTCGGGATCGGGAGGCACTTTCGGCACTGTCCAACCTTCAAGGACTGCCCAGATATACTGTCCGGTGCCTCCAACAAGGAACGGCAATTTTCCACGTTCCTGTATGTCACTTATCGCCTTGTAAGCTAGCTGCTGGTAAGCAACCAGGCTGAATTCTTTATCGGGATTGATGATGTCGATCAGATGGTGCGGGACTAAGGACTGTTCTTCTTTTGTCGGTTTCGCTGTGCCAATATCCATGAAACGATAAATCTGGCGGCTGTCCGCGTTGACAATCTCCCCGTTAAATTTCTTCGCGAGTTGTATTCCCAGCCGTGTTTTCCCTATTCCCGTCGGACCCACGATTGCAATCAGTTTATTCATACCACATCCGATGTCATTCTCCGCGAAAGCGGGGAATCCATAACCTGTATTTTTTTACATCGCTTGATATTTCTTGATTATTGTTTATTGACTATTGATTATTAATTATTAAAAATTTATTGGTTCTTGTATCTTGTTTCTTGGTCATTTTCTGTTGATTTGAGCTGTTTGTCTAACGATGCTTACAAACTGGTCGGGTTTGAGACTTGCTCCTCCAACCAGTGCACCATCTATCTCCGGCTGCCCTACAAATTCCTCGATGTTATCGCCGGTGACGCTGCCGCCGTATAATATGCGCATATCGTAAGCAAAGTTTTTATCAAATATTCCGGTTACTGTCTGCCGTATGAGACTGATTACCTGGTTTGCCTGCTCACCGGTAGCAGCTTTACCCGTGCCAATCGCCCAAACCGGTTCATATGCTATGACTGTGCCTGGGAATTGATCAACGCCAGCGAGAGATTTCACAAGCTGCCCTGTCACCACTTCTTCCGTTCTCCCGGCTTCTATCTCAGCTAGATTTTCTCCGACGCAAAGGATTGGTTTTAGCCCTGCTTTTACGGCAGCTTTGACTTTATAGCTTACATATTCGCTGGTTTCACCGAAATACTGCCGTCGTTCAGAATGTCCCAGGATAACATATTCGCATAATTCTTTGAGCATCAGGGGTGAGACTTCACCTGTGTAAGCCCCTTTTTCTTCGAAGAACATATTCTGGGCGCCCAGTTTGATGATGCTCCCTTTAAGCAGGTCACGGACTGCGGATAATGATACGAACGGCGGGCAAACAGCTATCTCGACGTTAGTGGTCGCTTCGAGTTGTGGCTTCATAATGTTTACGAGCTTAACCGCTTCGTCGACGGTTGTATTCATTTTCCAGTTGCCGGCGATGAAAGGAACGCGCATTTTCTACTCCCGAATATTTAGTCAAATACACTGTAACACAGTGAGCAATTCAGTAAAAGCTATCAGATTAAACCTGTAATGTAAAAACCATTGAGTTATAACCCCTTGTAAGATATTATGAGGGCAGCTTTTGAGATATGGGGGTGAAATATGTTTCCATTGGAGGGACTTCTTGTCCTCGACCTGGCACGTGGATATCCCGGTGCTTATTCCACAATGTTTCTGGGAGATTTTGGCGCCCAAATTATTCGAATTGACCCACCTGCACAGAGCAACGCTTCGCAAGAGGCTCTTGTCAGAGAAGCGGCCTTTAATACTGTCAATCGAAATAAACGCAGTATGGTTATCAATATGCAAGCGGAAACCGGGCAAGTTGTATTCTATCGACTGGTGAAGAAAGCCGACATTCTCCTGGAAGGATTCCGCCCTGGTGTTATGAAACGTCTCAAAGCTGACTACGACACACTAAAGGAAATCAATCCCCGACTTATTTATTGCTCATCGAGCGGTTTCGGGCAAACGGGACCGTACAAAGAATTACCTGCCCATGACATGAATTACATTGCAATTGGCGGGTTATTGAGCCAGATCGGACCCAAAGGTGGAGCTCCTACCTTGCCGAGCAACTTCCTGGCGGACATGGCCGGCGCTGGCTTGCATGGTGTTATTGGCATCCTGTTAGCTCTCGCCGCTCGGGAAAAGACAGGAAAAGGTCAATACGTTGATATCGCTTACCTGGATGGCGCCTTATCACTGCTTGCGTATGATACACCCCGTTATTTTGGTTACGGATATGTGCCGAAGCGCGGCGAATCTAATTATACGGGTGCTTTACCCTGGATTAATACATACAAATGCAAAGATGGAGAATATATTGCCGTCGCAACGCTTGAAGGGCACCTTTATGCAAATCTATGCAAAGCAATTGGGCGTGAAGACCTTAGTTCAAAGCAATACGCCACGCCTGAAGAAAATGAAAAAATCAAGGGCATTTTTGCAGACATATTCCTTACAAAATCCAGGAATGAATGGTGGGAATATTTTAAAGATAAAAATACCTGCGTCGCACCAGTCAATTATCTCAACGAGACCTTCGCTGACCCCCAGGTCCTGCACCGGGAAATGGTTGTTGAAAAATCCCATCCGCAGCTTGGGAAAGTGAAACAGCTGGGCATACCCATTAAACTTTCAGAGACTCCCGGAGAGATCAGAGACCTGGGCGTACCTGCAGGCACACATACGAAAGAGATACTTGCCGAACTTGGATATTCCAGTAATGAAATTAAGAACTTGAACGATCAAGGAGTAGTGCAAAGTTTGTAAATGCTTTTACATCCAGGGCTTCAAAAAGAGCCCGTAAAGTATACCAATAATAAGCATTTCACCGAGTCCGGTGAGAAGCGTGTAAAGTAATGTTCTGCCAGGTATTTTAAACATCATCCAGTTTGAGGCTAGAGACATAACAACGCTAAGGACAAACAGTCCAAATAGCCAGAACGGAAAAAGAATGATGCCGATAGCCAATAATATGCCCATATAACCTCCGCTCGTTTAGTGCGCTTTGGACCTGGATTGATCTCTATTTATATAATCTTTAATTGTTCTGCCGTGAATAAATATTACAGTATCCGGGCACCGCGATACTTTGGCTAAGGGACATACGTTATTATTGGCTGTTTTGTCGTTTTTTCCAGTTGATGACGCGAGAGATAGCTTGACCAGCTTGATGCAGTGAATAGAAGACAGGCAGCCCCGCTTTCACGAAAGCTTCCTGGGCTCCCAGGAAATCCTTCATGTTGTTTATATTAATTGGTTGTCTCAACACGAGCAGAACAGGTTTACCGCTGACTCGCTTGACAGTATGGATAGCTTCAATTGTAGGTTCGAGGAAAGACGGTTGAGCGAACCTGCCCCCGCCCCAGCTGCTGATCGGGTGGAAGCCAATGTGATAGAGCAATATATTGACATCCGGCAGTCGACTGACAACCTTTAGCGTGGCGCCTATCGCATCCGGCGTTGCCAGGTTGCTGGCGTCAAGAGGATTGATAAGAATCGCGCCGGCAAGGGGTAAAAACTTGAGTAATTCAGCTTGAGTAGCTTTAGAAAGCGGCGGCATCTGCAACCCTGCTTTCTCGAGTTCATCGCTGGCGAGTACACTCGGGCCGCCGCCTGCACCCGCAACTACTATTCCGGTGCCGGATGGTATCGGTTGAGCAAAGCGTAAAGCAACCAGCACGTCTACCATTTCATCGATATCATCGACGCGGATCACATTCATCTGCCGGCAGAGTGCTTCAAAAGCAGCAACTGAGGTTGTCAAGCTGGCGGTGTGTCCGTGTGCAGCGCGCTTGCCTGCTTCGGTGGTGCCGCCTTTGTAGATAATGACCGGCTTGCTAGATGCAGCGATTTTTAGCGCATTAAAGAAACGCCGGCCGTCTTTGACACCTTCGATGTAGGCAGCAATGATCTCAGTCTCTGGATCTTTAGCGAAATATTCAAGTAACTCGCTTTCGTCGATATCGAGTCCGTTGCCGTAGCTAACTACTTTGCTGAACCGCAGACCGCGTGGACTGCCGTATTCGGGTAGATTCTGCGCGTGCCCGCCGCTCTGCGATATGAAGGCAATTGGTCCCGGTTCGATAGGGACGGAGGCGGTATTCACCAGTTTGCTTTTCGGAACAAACAAGCCGATGCAGTTCGGACCGACTATGCGAAAACCTCCTGCACGTGCTTTTTCCAGCATGGTGCGTTCGAGGTCGACTCTTTCCTGGAGTCCGCTTTCACTGAATCCGGCGGTGAAAAAATGGACTGATCTAACGCCCTTTGCCGCACAGTCGTCCAGCAGCGAAAGCGCCGATTCCGCAGGAATACTCACAATAACATGGTCGACAGGACCGGGCACAGCCTGGAGACTGGGGTAGCACGGCATATCGAAAACTTCAGTGTAGCGCGGGTTTATGGGATAAATTGCCGGGAAACCGGCTGATTTTAAGGAGACCAGGATGCCGGTGGCGAAACCCCTGCCGGTCGGTGATACCCCGACAACTGCCACCCCGCGCGGCGAGAAAATTTCATCCAGGGTGGGTAGCTGTTTTGCCATGCCCTTAATGATAGCAGAAAAGAATTATGGCGTCACCCGCCTTTTCTCCCTATTGTCATCCCAGCCCCCGAGCTGGGATCCAGTGAAAGTCGTACGTTAATCCCTCTTCTTTTCCCCCCCCGATTTACATCGGGGCAGGCTCTTTAAAAAAGTGAGATTGTGAGGGTTTTGCTAAAGTAATCTCCCTGTGTCCCTTCCCATATCGTGTATGGGACATGCTTTTAAAAAGAGGGATTATTCATTTCTCCCCTCCTCCAGATCGCCACGCATCCGCTCGCGATGACAATTTTAGAAGGTTTCGGTGGGTTTCGCTACGCTGCACTCACCCTACGGACTTCCTCGCGATGACAAATTAGATTGAGGACTACAAAGGGCGAGAGGGATATTGTTTGAGAAGTGAGGTTGCCACGCTCCCTTCAAATTTTCCAAGGACCGGTCGCTCGCAACGACTTTGAGAAGTCGATTCGTTTTATCAATAGGGGGTAAGTACATTCGACTCGCTTAATGCTCGCTAAGTATGATGCTGCGGCATCAAAATATCAGAAACATTAGATTTTTAACGTGCGGAGACCCTCTCGCTTTTGGAGATGCGTGAGGAGTTCGGTGTCCCGGCACCGATTTAAAATGACGCGTAATCCCTCTCAATCTCCCTTTAAAAAAGGGAGAAGGAAATGCGAATATCGAAATCATGATATCGAATTTCAAATATTCAAGGCGAGATACGCTTGAAGTAATATTCCTATGCCCCGAACGGGCACCCGCGTGTTTTAACGCGAGGGGATGGATTCTGACGACAGATTTTACTGCTCCTTCATGGACTTTACACCCCAAAGTCCTCAATGAATTCTACAGCCAGAATCGACGGCGTCTTTCACCGGAGACCGCCACGTTGTAAGGATATGATAAGACGAAGGGGAAGCAGAAGGCAAGGGAGTTTTGACGCGGCACCCTCTCTCCGTCTCTCTTCCTCTGTCACTCGGACAAAGGATAAACCCACAAGGGGCGAGAGGGATAGGATTTAATGCACGGTGATTTTGACGCGAGGACTGGAAAAAGAGCCAATATAGTATTGGTGGAGATCCATTCGTCCCGATAAAATCGGGACTCAGGATGGCATTGCGATGTCGGCTATCAGCTGTCAGCGGTCAGCATTCAGCAAATAATCAAGAGACAAGATACAAACAATTATCAATAAACAATAGACAATAATCAAGATAATTTGGTCACCCTCATCACGATTCCTGAATCATCCCGTATCAAGTACGGGACAAGCGTTCAGGACAGGCTTTCTCCCCTCGAGGTAGAAGAAGTAATCTCTCCTCGTGGTGGTTAATACTTAGTAGTCATTGCGAGCGCACGCGCGGCAATCTCCGGGATGTGGGGTAGCCTCTCCGCCCTGAGATCGCCGCGTCGTTTCCTCCTCGCGATGACAGGACCTTTAGCCCTCTCTCCCTCGAGGGAAGAGAGTCGAAGTGGGGGTGAATAGGAATTCGTCATCGCGAGCGTCGCGTGGCGATGGTTAGCAACCAAGTGAAATTGCGTGAAATTATCACGTCCGATTGTTATCGGACTCATAATGGTCTATTAATTTGGATTCGGATTCGGTGTATAATCTTCGGGCAGCTTTGGAGCCTGGAAATCATTAAAAGGCAGTTGGAGCGCTTTCATAAGGTCGCCGGCATTACGGGGCGCAAAAGCTTTCCAGTGGTTGTTAAAGAAGGCGAAAGTCGTAGCTGCATTTTCACTCGCGATTTTTACTTTTCCAGCGAGTTCATTGATTTCTTCCGGTGAGTAAAGATACTGGTATCGAGTTTCTACATCGCCGTTCCACCATTTCTCAGCGTTCCGACCGTGAAAACGGAAGTAGGCTATATCGCAGGTGTGCGGCGTATCACAGGCAATCGACGATTGAAATTTCGGCTCATCGATTTGCACCCAGGCAATGTGATTCTCCTTGAGAAAGAACTCGGTTGCAGGGTCGTCGCTCCAGCTTTTGTGTCTTAATTCAACTGCCAGGCGGTACTCTCCGAAATGCCTTGTAATTGCCTCGAGTATCTGCTGCCCGAAGCCGTCGTTTTTGAAACTGGGAGGGAACTGCGCCAGAAGCGCGCCGAGCTTCCGGGCTTTTGCCAGCGGTTCTATACTGTGCCGGAATACATCGATATCATCGCCGGAAATGACGGCTTCTTCCCCGGTGGACTTGTGATACATATTGGGATGGGTGAATTTCTGCCAGAGTTTTACCGTGAACCGGAAATCGGGCGGTGTCAGCTTTACCCAATTAGCTGCATAACCGGGATTCGGCGGGCGGTAGAAAGAGCTGTTTACCTCGACTGTTTTGAAGAAGCGGCTGTAATATTCGAGCTCATATTTAGTGCCCGGAGGATAGAAATTGCCTTTCCATGTGCCTTCCCCGGTAGGATACGACCAGCCTGATGTACCGATATAGATTTTGCCCATTTTTAATCTCTCTGCTTATTATACGACAAGGAGGGGTTAATGTGAGGAGTGCCAAACTTGATGATCATAAGAAAACGTAGGTTATCGCAATATTTATGTACAAAACAACTTATATGAAAGCTTCTCTATATCTTATTACTATAATAGCTAAATCTTTAGATTTTCTTCGTATATTGGCATAAGGAAATCAATCCCCTTTGCCATGTATAAGTTACATATCGTGTCTGCGATTTCTTTCTGCTGATGGACGTAAAGCGTACGAACAATGTCTTTAATATTTTCCTTTTTGTAATGCGGGTAATTACCGGCACTCAGCACAGCGATGAAAACTTGTCCCACCTTTTCTGGTGTTTTTGCTGCATGCGGTAACAGATACTCTATGAGAAAAGGAGAATTAAAATTCGTCTCAATATACTTAGCAGACAGTTTAAGCCATTCTAATATTTGCTCATCAATCGAGTTGACCAGGGATAGCCACCTTGAAATTTCTGAAATTGCCTTTTGATATTCCAAGTCACCTTCATGATTCGATAATACATCGATAAGACTTTTCCAGAGAGGTGTTATTTTAGACCTTATTTTGTCGGTCATGCTATCTCGAAGCATCCAAAAGAAGCCTATTATCTCAGACAGTTTACCGATATTGTCGCTATTAATTAATTGCGTCATTAGGCTTTTCTTATCTTCAAGTTTCTCCCATTCTTCAAGGTAACCTACACAAATATGTCCAACAACACTCTGAACGCAGTGGTTGTCAGCAAAAGCGGTCTCAAGTGCCTTGCTATAATGACCGTTCTGCCGAAGCAACATATACAGGTAACTGTACACCGAATTGGTGCTATAAAGATACCCTGTAAATGCCGCTTCCCATGCTTTGTCGTCGGTTAGTGAGAATATCTGATTGACTTTACTGACCACCCATTCTTTATCAAGATAATAGAGATTCGGTAAGTATCGGCCCAGCGTCACGAAAAATTCAATTGGAGGTTGAGCAGGACTGCTTATCAAGTCATCAAAATACTGCTTTATGGGCTTTGCCCATCTCTCAGTGGTTTTACCAAAAAGGCGACTGTATCGGAGCGAGTAAATCACCATTGAAGACAATATTTGTCCTCTTGGAGAATTAAGGGCTAGATACATGAACCCATTGTCTTCCTCAATCTGGAACTTTGTCTTCTTCCCTAGTATTAGCAGAATTTCCTCAGCAGCTGGGAGCAAGCTACTATCAAAAGCATGCCTGTCATCCTTTGTGCCTTCTTCAATTAAGTCAGCAATCTCGCCTAGTATTTGGGCTCGATAATCATATCGCTTCTCTGGTTCGTTTGTTTCATCCCAGAAATCGTCTGGAGTTATTATTTTTAGAATGAATTGCAGAATGTCACCCCAAGCAAAATCCTTATTCGCTCGCCAAGCTTCTTGTAGCCCTCGTATTAGCGCATATTGATACATCCGATCAACGCCCAGGAATGGGTCTAAATCTGTAGAATAGTGTTCCGGATGGTTCGTAACACAATCTCGAAATGCTTCGCTAAGGTCCTCGCGGTCAGGCTCCTTCCATTTACCAGTTCCTTTATAGTCTTTTAGATACTGTGCCAACTCGGAATTTGATTTCTTAAGTAATTCATCCTTATCGATTAACGATGCATTACCGCCCCAACGGGTCTCCATCCAAAAATCAAACCCAGGATGGTCAGGCTGTAGAGGTTCCAAGGCTCCGTACTTTTCATATGCTGAGAGTACGTCATTATCTTTTGTACCTATAATGGCCGAAAGCCATTCTTTTTTATAATATGCTGTAAATTTATTGCGCTCTGCCTCTTCCTTAATCTCATCGGGTATGTAATACTTCTTGGTCTCAATCCAATTCAGAACTTTGGCTAGTTGTTCCTTCGTAAAGGAGGCACTTCTAGCTTTCAATAGTTCATATAACTCATGCTTGAGCCACTTTTCTTCCAGAGGATTTCCGTTCCAATTCCAGAATAACCCGTTCAATTCATCGTAGTGTACGTTTATAGTATGAATCGCAATTCTCTTGAAAATAGGATGCTTTTCCTGAATCAAGCTCACTATTGTTTCTTGTAACTGCTGGGGTATTGCCAGTTCGAACATATCCCTAACAAAGCGAACCAAACGGCATTGATAGTCGTTTGGAGAATGCATTTGCGGATGGTCTTCTATCGTAGTGATCATGGCAGCGTGGAATTGTTCAGCATCATCGCTAAGTATGCCGTGTATTTTAGTAAGGGCGACTTCGGCAGCTTGAACAGCGCATAATTTGGCTATGCCAACTTTGTGCTTTTCTAGCATGTCATTGAGCCAGTATTCATCTATGATTGAGGAATATTTCTCTGGAATACGGCTCTCATTCTTTTTATAGTCAAGGACCACATCGAGCAATTTCAATAGTAGTTCCTTTGCGTTATGGTTAATGAGATGACCGAATGCAGTAGTTCCCAACTCTGAACCTACTAATGAAGCTGCACTCCACCTCGACCGCAAAGCAGTGCGAACGAATTCAATATGTGATTCCGTAATTCTCTCGACTGGCAATGTGAAGATTACCTTGACCATTACCCAGTCAGTTGTGCAATTATCTATTCTTTCACCAGCTTCGTTCTTGTAGTTGATGATTGAGTCAATAACGCTAACAAGAGATGTTGTTATCTCATCGATAGGATTATTAGCATTTTGGTGGGCTACGTTCTCAAGATAGCCCAATACATTCCAGCGTGGAATGGTGAAAGACCCCTTTTGCGTTGGCACCTCTTCTGGGGGTGGATTGTTCTTTGGCGCGAAGTAACCCCTTTCAATTAGAGGCTTTAACCAGGCGAAAGGATTACTGGAACTAGCTAGCACCTCAAAGAAGTGGTATTCTTGCGGTTTATCCTTTATAAGCTGGAATATTCTCTCAGCTGGGCTTTCCATAGTGTTCAACGGTTTCCTCAATCTCTTTATAGGAATCGTACAAATATGTTGAAGTTTGATTTATTTTTCTGTTCCAGTCTTTTATCACCTCGTAGAGTTGGTTGTATCCATTCTGGTCTTTTTGATAAGGAACGACTGTTATTCCCATTTTTTGATAGTAGTACCTGTCGAATTTGAGGGCAGTCTCCTCTTCCCCTGAATAATAAGCCGATAGGATGAAGTGTTTCATTTGCGTAGAGTCAGCCGAACCGTATTTCATCACAGTGAAATCTAACAGCTCGAACTCACTCATCCCGTATCCAATGAACAGTACCGTATGCTTGTCGAATATCTGCCGCAAAAAAGCTTGGAAATTAGGGTCTCTATATCTAAGGATGTAATCTGTTACTGTGAAGACTAATGACCCTCTATCGCGAATCGAGCCGTGAATGTGATAAAGAATGGTGCGGTCAATGTTGTCCGGATGGAACTCTTTATACACGATTCGCTCTTGATTAAAAAGTGTGTCAAAGTGTTTATCAGCATTGGTGGTGATGAAAAGTCCTCGCAAGCCATATATTTGGGAATAAATATCTTGATATGAAGAGTGTTCTTCGTCAGGTTTGAATGAGTTTTCAAGCTCACTAAAGAAAATCTCTTCACATCCATTCTCTTTCAAAATATCGTGACATACGGTTATAGTCTTTTTGTGGTCGTTGTACTGCCCAAGTACCTCCGATGCCTTAAAGTTCAGACAAGGCAAACCATCTGACTGTCTCTTTAGCGCTGAGCAGTGTTTAACGAGTTTCTTGCAGAGGTCATCCCAACCCAGGCATCCCATGACGCGTGAAACCCCAGCTCCAACAAAAATAGCGAGAGTCTTAGTATTAACGGCTTCTCGTATCTTTGGGGGAACAGGGGGAATAGGTGAAATGATTTCTTCAGACATAATTCTTTTCAATCGAATTCACATAGTTTTAGTTGCAAAAGTAGTATAGTGCAACACTGGCCTTAATAACAAGGATTGGTTTTTTAAAGAGAGTCTGATTCATCCCTGGAAACTAAGGGAGTAAGGTAGACACAAATCAGGAGATAGATATGATATCCCCTAAAAAATGAACCGATGATTAATGTCGGCGGTTCACTGCCGGAATTGGCAGTTTTATTGACGATCTGATGAGAAAACCGCTATTTTCCTAGGATTATCAAAAGTTCTTAAATAGTTCCATTAGTGACAAAATCCCCTTGCCTGTCCTTATACCCCATTTGTCATCCTGAGAGAGTCCGCATACCACTTCACTTAAAACATCCGGCTGCTCTCGAAGGATCTAGTTCATCCGAGGATTTTCCCGGAATCTTAAAGAGCATATTGACTATTGATTATTGTTTATTGTTTATCTTTTGTATCTTGTAACTTGTAATTTGTTTCAGCTTGTCCTTGCTTGTCGAGGAATTTCGTGCTTCGGATTTCGTGCTTGATTTAGGATTTAGAGTTTAGAGCTTAGTGTTTAGTGCTTAGTGTTTGGAGCAGCGCGACAAAACCCCCTTGCCCATATACTTCCACCTGCTCTATTATTATCTCACCTTTTACGTCTAATGCAGGATAAAGACGCGTAGATTCTGGCCGCTCGAGGTCACATTTCAGGCAAGCTGGGAGCACCCTGATTTGAATGACTGTTGACGAGGGCAATGTTCGTCAGAATCCAGCCCCAAAGCTTAGAAGAATATGGACGCCATAAATCTCTCACTTTTTTAAAGGGAGAACACAAGAGGGATTATGTATTTCTAAATCTCCCTGTTTTCCCTCTTTACGAAAGAGGGAATCTTCTCCCTTTTTTATAGGGAGAAAAGAAGAGGGATTATGTCTCACATCAAGAGGGATTACGCGTCACTTTATCGGTCTTGGGACACCGATCTCCTCACGTGCCGCCGCGCACGAGAGGGGCAACGCACATTCAAAATTAATTGTTTTTTGTTTTGCCGCATCAGCGGCATCCCGAAGTAATCGGGATCCAGCCCTCTCCTGTGTCATTCCAGCCCCCTTTTTATAATTTGTCATCGCGAGGTCACGTGGCGATCTGGAAGTGGGGAAGTGGCTCCCTGCCACCCCAGATTGCCGCGCTTGCGCTCGCAATGACATTTTAAAAACCATTGATTGTCTTCTACCCTCTTGACAATGGTACAAATGTTCTACTATTATATTACTTACCCGGTTTACGAGGCAAACTATGAAAATACTCTGTGTCCTCTTACCCCACTTCCCCATAAGCTGCGAGAAATTAAGGGACCGCGACCTGGCAGAGCGCCCGGTGATAGTCACCTCTGCCGCGGGTTCCCAGAAGCTTGTCCTGGACTATTCCCCCGAACTCAATGGACTGCAGCGTGATATGCCCCTGCAGCAGGCGTTGTCTCTCCACGGCGACGCTGAGATTGTCCATGCCGATATCCCCCATTACAGGTCTGTGTTCGAAGGCATACTGGACTCGCTGGAAAAGGTAAGCCCGGTGGTGGAAGGCTCCGACCTGGGAGATATTTATATCGGGCTGGACGGTCTGCACCTGATTTACGAGACCGATGACATTCTCATTAATGCCGTAAATCAAGCCATTCCCTGTATTTTTAATGCGCGCATGGGCATCGCCGGCAGTAAATTCATCGCTTACCTGGCAGCACTCCACAGTCGGAATGACAGCTACCTTACACTCACCGGCGATATCA